>OHZQ01000689.1_pt1 | contig 9599 bp, 14 predicted proteins | sample 1580551 | NCBI WGS metagenome assembly OHZQ01 (sample SAMEA3882527, study PRJEB24775) | human gut metagenome | biome: human-associated habitat; feature: intestine environment; material: feces | place: Netherlands | collected 2009/2010 | reverse complement strand
AAGCCGTCGTATGAAGCTGTACCGACAGCCGTGTACCGCATCCGTAAAACCTCAAAGCGGTTCAGGCAGAGAAAGGAACCGAAAGGAGGGAAAGAAAAAACAACGTAAAATTGACAGCGATATGGATAAAATCAAATTGGTAGTTTATAACGAGTACGCACTGGGTTATATCATGCCCGAACAACCCGACAAAGTTTGTACGTTGGTGGATAGGATAACGCTCGGCGCACCGTTTCGGACAATGAATGAACCCTATTTCATCGGGAAAAGAGATACCGTCAGACTGGCGGGCAGAAAGGACTTTGACACTTTTCGGGTAGTGTTCGACGGGTACGACAATCCGCAGGAGTACGAGTTTGACACCGCACAATAAAGACAATAGTAATCAAACAATCTAATGTAATAACAAATTAAAATTTATGAATTATGGAAACAGCAAACATTCAATCAGTAGTAGAGAACAACATCGTATCGGTTGCATTGATGAATATTCAGCCGAGCAGTTATAACCCACGCAAGCACTTTGACAAGGTGAGCCTTGCCGAACTGGCCGAGAGTATTCGTCAGCAGGGAGTGTTGCAACCTATCGGCGTGCGCCCCATTGCGGACACCGACCGCTTCGAGATTGTTTTCGGAGAGCGCAGGTATCGTGCCGCCCTTATGGCAGAACTGATCGAGATTTCAGCCGTCATCTTGCATGTTTCGGACGAGACCGCCGCCGAAATGGCCGTGACGGAGAATCTGCAGCGCAAGGACGTTACCCCCATAGAGGAAGCCAACGCCTACCAAAAACTTATGGAGAGCGGTCGCTATGATGTGCAGTCATTGGCCGAGCAGTTCGGCAAGAACGAGAACTATATCCGTACCCGTCTGAAATTCGTCTCACTGATACCCGAAATAGCCGAACTTTTGGAAAAGGACGAAATTACAATCAGCGTGGCGAGTGAGATTTGCCGATACGGTACGGATATTCAAAAAGAGGTGTACTACAAACATTTGAAAGACAGCGACAGCATGTTGTACGACTGTTGGCGAGGACTGAAAGCCGCCGAGGTGGCAAAGTTTATCGAACGGGATTTCACGACAGACCTTAGCCGTTACGCATTCGACAAGACCTTGTGCGCCTCATGCCCCCACAATACCAACAACATGATGTTGTTCTGCGAGGGTGGTTGCGGAAATTGCGCCAACCGGAGTTGTCTGGCCGAAATGAACGCTTCCTATCTCGTGGAGAAAGCCGTGCAGTTCGTGGAACAATACCCCTCCGTATCGCTATGCTACCAAGATTTCAACAACAACATGATTGCGGTGGAACGCCTTACCGCTATGGGGTACGAGGTCGAGCACCTAAATACCTATGCCACGCCATACCCCGAAACGCCGGTAGCTCCCGAAAAGGAAGAATACGACACTATCGAGGAATACGAACAGGCATACAAGGAGTACGAGCAGGATTTCAGCAACTATATGGAAAAATGCAAGTCAATCCATGAACGAATTGACACGGGCGAACTCACGTTTTATATTAGTATCGGACAGAAAGAAATTACGCTGTGTTATATGGCAAGTGCTGCCGCCAATGCGGACATGGCTACCGAAAAACAACTCTCCCCGGTGGAAAAACTGGAGAAGCAGGACAAACGTAACAAGGAAATAGCCGTCGAGAAAACCGTTGCAGACGCTAAGAAACAGATTTTGGACGTCGATATGTCCGAAAGCAAATTCACGCAGGACGAGGAAAAGATGATATATTTCTTCCTGCTGTCGTCTCTCCGCAGGGAACACTTCGGGGTATTCGGTATCGGGGAGAAAAAAGCCACCAACACCTTGAGGACGAAGAAAAGATGAACATCATCGCCAACCTAACGGCCAAGCAGAAAGCCGTTATCCGCAGGGATTTCTTGATAGACAACTTCAAAGGCGCATACGGCAATAACGCTACTGCCACCCTCTTGCTCGATTTTGCCCGTAAGCACATGCCCGACACGCTCGCCGAAATTGAAAGTGGATATAATGAGGTGTATGAGAAACGCCATAAACGTATCGAGGAACGCAAAGCCGCCTTGTTGGCAAAGGAACGGCAGACAAAGCCCGAAGAAACCGCCGAGGCGGAAAATACACAACCCACGGCAGAGGTACAACCCGAAGAACATACGCAAACCGAAGAGGTTGCTGCTTGACCATAATTCAATAGCAGGACGGAGAAATCCGCCCTGCTGGTTTCTAAAAAGAGGTAATGATGAAATGTAAGGACTGCAAACATTACAACGGTGCAACAATGCCCGGAGCAGGATTGTGCAATGCGACACAGGCACGTACCTTTGCCACGACGGTTTGTTTCAACGGATTGTTTTCTCCGAAGAAACGGAAAGACAAGCCGGATAGCAAGGCCGGAAAAAAATAGCGCAACGCTACAGGGAGATAGCCGCAGGAGTGGCTGTCTTTTTTAGCACTGCCGCCGGCAGATCTCCCTTTTTACCCCTTCGTTTTCCTTTTGTATGGAAATCCCTTCGCCGACGGCTCTGCCCGTCGGGACATGCTTTTTCCGGTGCAAAGGTATTGCCTTGGAGGAACATTCAAGTACCGCTACGCTATTTGAACACAATTTTTCAGCAGCTTTCCCGATTTTCAATCGTCCATATTTCGCGGACGCTCAATACCGCAACTATAAAATTCTGTCCAAATTCCTTGCCTGTTTCTCCCTGAAAGGCAATCTTTGATGCACGTAAAAATCAAATCCCGACGGGAGAAGCCTGAAGGCTTCCGAAAGAAGGGAAAAAATAAAAACGATGTTTAATCAATTAATAGCGAAAAAAGTTTATGGAAATTCAATTTACAATCGTTCGTTCGGAAAACAAAGAGTATTTGTGTTACAAAGCAGGTGAAGCGTATGTAGATGCCAGTAACCCTATGATAGCCTTTGCCACAGGCGAAGATGAATTTGAAATCGTAGAGCCGGACAGTTCTTTCAGGCAGAAAGAATACGAGTTCAGAGGCGAACAGTATTACCTCGTACCAGAGTTTTACCGCAATGGTTGGTTGGCTCTCACCTTGGTAATGGTGGAAGATGAAGACGAATATATCGTGCTTTCCGTTAATTTGGAGGAAATGGACGCACTCGGTCTGCCGGACCGTACATTTATCGACGTCAATCATTACCCCGAAGCAATGGAGTTCTTGGTGAAAAACGGACTGGCAACCGATTCCGAGTATAAGCGCAGGAGCGGCTTCGTGGAATACCCTATGGCTATGTTGAACCTGCCGCTTCTTTATCAGCATAACCCGCAAATTTTCCAAAAAGCGAACATCGAGCTATTCGGAGAAGAATGTTTTTGAAAAAGGATTGTTCCACGAATAGAAAAGCATCGGGTTCCGAAAATTGAATGTACAAGATAGCGTACCGATAATACAGTCAGTGCGCTGTCTCCTTTGTCTTTATCGCCCGCCTTCGTCCTTTTATAGTCAGCCTCCCGGATACCCCGCCACCGCCCATTTCCTCTTATAATTGCATTCTTTCCCTTTTGTAGCGGTATGAACCGCCTGTTCTTCCCATCCGACTTTTCCGGCCCTCACCGCACGGGTTTTATCCGATGCGAAAGTCGGACGTCGCGCTTGATTCGCCGGCTTGAAGTGCACTTCTTGCAAATTCTTCCTTCCCAAGTGAAGCGTAATTGGCAAGAAGAGCCGTCGTATGAAGCCGTGCCGACGACCGTGCATTGCATCTGTAAAACCTCGAAGCGATTCCGAAGGAAAGGAATCGAAAAAAGGAAAATAAATAATCAATAACTCACAAGACAATGGGAAAATACGATTTTATCAAGACCGGGAATCTGCTTTATTGGCATGACCCGGACAACGGTTTGTCCGACGGGGCTTACCGAGTGATTTCTGCACCGGAAAACATGGAAGACGACAGCATTATTCTGATTTCGTCCGGTACTTCGGAAGCGGAGGTTTTGCCTTCGGAATTATCACCGATAAGTACGGGCAGAAGTCACAAAGAGGATTTTTTGCGCTGGAAAGCGGAACGTGAAGCCGAAGGCATGGAGTTTTACAATCGCCTTTCCGAAGTCATGGATACGGAGGACGATTTGGCTGTAGGCGACATAGTGGCATTTACAAACGATTATGGAGTAGTATTCGGCCCCCAAGAGGTATTAGCTTTCAGGAAGCCTTGGAACGGTGACAGATGTGTGTATCTTGACAGCGACGCCTATTGGTTTCCCGACCGTCCCGACCAGTTGACCCTCCTAAGCAAGAAAGGGGCGGAATGACAATGACAAGAGAGTGTGTCAAAACTCAATTTTTGAAGCTATGAACTTAGAATTTGAAATTTGAGTACCCTCAAAGGCTAAAAAAGGGTCGTATCATTACTCAATACAGAGCTTAATACGACCGTTTTAAAATGTCATAGTTACAATCTATAACTTTTCGGAGGGGACATTTTAGTTTTGACACACCCCCTCATTTCCCCTACATGAAATCCCACGCTCTATTTTAATCGGTCTGCCCGGTTGTCGCTCACGCACTCTATTCGTGCGGCGATTTCCTTTTCTATCGTTCCTATCCATTCCTCTCCGACACCGGCCTCCCGGCCGTATTCCGGGTAATGCGAGACGATACCTATGGCCTTTTCTATGAACGGCTCTGCGGCCTTTATACCATACCGGCGGGCTACTTCCAGCAAATCCTCCGCAGTAATGCCCTCCGTCTTGTTGTTGATTGTCATGCTGTGGCGGTTGACGTAATACGGTGCGTCCGGATCGACCGAGAACGTGTAGTCATAGGCCGGAGCAACGTGCCAATGCCCGTCGTCGTCCATCAGGAAGCTGAAATTCTTGTTATGGTCATCGACGTTCCCGCCCAGAACGTTCAGCACCATCGAGCGGAACAGTTGCCGGAGTTCCCCCGGCGGCACCCCGATACGGCAAGCTGCCTCGAACAGTGCTTCGTAAGAATCCGCCGAGGGGTTCATGGCAGCCAATGTCTGGATATGCACCTTCTTGCCGTTCTGGCGGTCGAAACGCTCGGTCAGGAAGTGCGCTGTCTGCTCGCCTTCAAGCAGGCGGCTCGGCATCATCTGAAGCTCGGCATCCACAGCCATCAGGTAATAGCTGTATTCTATCCGTGTCGTCGGCATCTTCTGGTGTTCGTCGAACTTGACGATCATCGGCGTGTAGCCCGGATAAGGGGTCGCCACCTGTCCGGAGTAACATTGTCCCTCCTCGAAATTGACGTTGACCACTGCCTTGGGCCGTCGCCCTCCTGCGGACGTACCCACCTTGAACAGGCTTTCGACCATCAGGTTGCCCGATACCGGGACGTTGAACCGTCCGGCTTCCTCGAAAGCCTGCCGGGCCAGTTGGTAGAGGTCGGCGATTTTGACCTTGAACGGTGTCTCCAGTTCCTCGGCAGTGGGCGGGACGAATTCCAATGCCCCCATGCCACGCCGTCCGATATAGGCGAGACGGTCGAGGGCGGACAAGTCCCTCATACGGATATGATGCACTTTGGCCCATTCGTTGAACACGGTGTTTCCCCAATGGTCGGGCAGTGAATCGGCTATGAACGACGGCAGGCCGCCGAAAAGCCGCTCTTCATCGGGATAGACCGGCAGGCCGCGCTGTGCGGCAACCCCTTTTACCGGCGCACGGAGCGGGGCGATATCATAGCCGTTGCGGACATAATCGCTGTCGAAGTAGAAACAGGCTTTGCTGCGGTGTCCTTCCCGGTTGGCGACAAGCGTGCCGACCTTTTTATCCCATAGGATTACATCGAGACTTTCTATCATTTCTTGCCCCTCCTAACTCGTTTAGGTATCAGTTTCTCGATTTCCCGAAGCGCCATCGGCGGCATGGGAAGTTCCGGCAGAATCTCTGCGAGCCGCTCTTCCTGACCGAGCGCACGCAGCAGGGAGATGAAATTGGCCAAGGTTAGGTTACGGCTGACCCCTTGTTCAAAATGGCTGATTGTCGTCTGGCTCACGCCCGACTGTTCGGCCAGCTCCTTCTGGCTCATGCGAGCTGCCAGACGGTACTCCTTGACACGCAACGCCAGAAGCGTCAGCATATCGCTGTTTGTGGTATAGTTCGTTGCTCCCATAATATCAATATATCACTATTTATATGCAAATATAGCAACAATTATCCATATATAGATATATAATTTTCTTTTTTAGTTTCCAGCCGTCCTTTTCTACCACTTTCAGGTCTCCGTATTCTCTTCCGTCTGGCTTTCCTGTCCGTCACCGCATCGGTTTTTATCGGTGCAAATATGGGCTGTCGCGCCTGATTCCGTCGTTTTGAATTGCATTTCTTGCAAATTCTTCCTTCTACGAAGCGTAATTGGCAAGAAAAAACGTCGGAAAGGGCTTTTTCGCCAGCCCCGGAAAGCACCATAAAACCCGAAGCGGCTCCGGTAACAAGGAAGCCGAGCAGAGGGAAAGAAAAACAATCATTAAAAATTCAACAAATGAAGACATTAGAAGAATTATTGCAAGAACTGGGGTGTGAAGGTAACGCATTCGACAGCACCGGAGAATTTACAAAAGCGGGAGAAAAGGCGTATGACCGCTTGGAGCATTTGCTGTATGACATAGAAAGTCTTACAGGAAAAGAGGTGACACCCATAATTAGGGAACTTGACAAAATATGCAACGAGAACTATTAAAATTCAAGAATATGGACATTAAAGAAAGCAAAGAATACCGCCTCGCCAAAGACTGGGAAATGGCGGTAAACAGTTTCAGTTTCAACCCCGAACGGTTCGCAGCGGCAATCCCCGACATGCACCCCACGCTTCAGCAAAGCCTGTATCGCCTGATTAAGGCGTGTATCAAGGTCATGGCGGACGACAACCGGCGTTATGACGAACGGAACCAAGCCTCGCACGAGGAAGCGAAGCGCATCATGGAATACCTCAATGAACACGGACGTAATATACCATTAAAATAAGGAGGATAATATGAAAACAAATGAAATTCAATTTGGCGGCAAGAGCTATGTATGCCGTATTGTGGAAGCCAACGATGGCGAAGAACTGCTGATTGCCCCGACCACCCTGCTGGATGCTCTGCAGCCCGGTAGTTTCAATGACGAAAACGAAGGTTTCGCCAGTAAAGAAGCCGAAAGCATTTATGACGAAGTTTTCTTCTTTACCGATGAGAGAACCCTTCAACTGCCCGAAAACGAGCTGGTAGCCGAACTCAAAAAGGATAACCCGGACTGGTTCGAGTGAATCATGGAATAATAATTTATAAACTTACAAACTTAGAGTTATGGAAAAAGAATATGTAATGCAGGTTGCACAGATCATTAAGGAACAGTTAGTAGCGTTAACCCCCATGACCGTCCTCATGTCATGGAGTATCGAAGAATTTGCCGCCACTCTATACAGGGATTTGCCGGCACTCCGAATCAAGGTAAACGGACGACTGCACGCGGGATATGTCATCGTCGTGCTCAATGGTTCGGACTATTACGAGGTTTATCTTGTGAAGGGAATGGACGTGGAATGTGTGAACAACGAGGTTTGTTTCGATGAACTGGGCGGTGTCATCGACAGGGCTATCGAAAGCGGTACGGACAAAGCCAAGTATGATAAATTCTGTGAACAGGAGCGACAGAATTTATATGTAACTGTTGTCACTGTCTGATTCCTCTTTTTGGGGGACGAGAGCCGTGCCTTGTCGGTAAACGAACAGGGTACGGCTTTTCTGTATATAATGCAGAAAAGAATAAAAATCTGCCGTTTGTAAATGATTTCAGTCGTTCATAAAACGGATTGTCTGTGACTGCCTGCTCCCTTTATATTTGCGATGCAGGTTCACAAAGTAATAACGGGGGCATTACTCCGGCTATGCCTTCGACCTGATTCCCGTAAACGGCAATATGATGGAATTCAAGAGTTTCTGTCGTGGTTTTCTTAGAGTAAGAGAGTTTGACCAGTTGATTTCCGAGAAAGAAAACAGTCAGGGAGTACCGTCGTGGATGCACATCGGGTATAAGAACTCGGAGGGTAAACAACGCAAGCAGCTGCTGTCTATGATAGGCGGCAAATATTATCCCATGACTTGATTTGACTCGTTTCAGGTAATCACCATCGGTCAGAGTGCAAGCGTCGGGTTCGTGCACCCTCCCTCTATACATTTTAATGCCGTTATTATCAATTCAACAGCAACAAACGACCGGTGTCTCCTGTATTTTTCCTATATTTGTTTCCGATTTACAGTCAGATATGGAACAATTAGCAAATTCAATACAAAGCATATCCTTTGAGCAGTTGGCTCAAAAGATTATAACCGTCGATGATTCAATGCGTGGGGTGGCGGTTAAAACCATCAATCAGGCAACCACGTTACGCAATTGGATAATCGGATGTTATATTGTTGAATACGAACAAAATGGCAGCGACCGGGCCAAGTACGGGGACAATCTGCTGAAAAGTCTGGAAAAACGTATCGGGCAAAAGGGCCTGAATGTCACCCTTTTCCAACTTTCACGATTGTTTTATAGAGATTATCCGCATATCGGTACACTGGTTTCCGCAAATCATGCGACGGCGTTGCATAAATTGCCGTTATCAGAAATTTATGCGACAGTGTCGCACAAATTGCCGGAAATTGACTCTTTCGCTGTTAATAAGAAAAATGCAGGCAAGCTTTCTGAACAGTTCAATACACCCCCTGAGAATTTGGTTTCTGCACTTTCCTTTTCGCATATCAGGGAGTTGCTTACGATAGAAGACCCGTTGGTACGTTTTTTCTATGAAACGGAATGTATTCGGGGAACATGGAGTGTGCGTGAATTACGCCGTCAGATTGTTTCCAACCTTCACATTCGCATCGGACTGTCGGAGGATAAGATGAAAGCGATGATGCTTGCAGACAGCAAGGCAGAGCGACACACCCCGCTTTTGCAGATACGCGACCCCTATACGTTTGAGTTTCTCGGTCTCCAAGCCAAAGATGTCGTTACGGAAAGCGATATTGAAGAAGCCCTGCTCGGACACTTGCAGGAGTTCTTGCTGGAACTTGGGAAAGGCTTCTGTTTCGAGGCGCGTCAGAAACGCATCATCATAGACGGAGAATATTATTTTGCGGATCTCGTTTTCTACAACCGGTTGCTTCATTGCAATGTCATTGTGGAATTAAAAAATGACGAGTTCCGCCATGAACACATAGGACAGCTGAATGCCTATGTCAGCTATTATGCCGAGAATGAAATGCAGCCGGGCGACAATCCTCCGGTCGGTATTTTGCTTTGTACACACAAAGGAAAGAAGATGGTGGAATACGCCCTTGGCAGTATGGATAATCATCTTTTTGTTTCGACATACCAGTTACAGTTGCCAAACCGTCAGCAATTAGAACAGTTCTTGATGGACGAATGTCGGGAACAGTCCTCGGAAGTGTGAAAAATAGATAGGAAACACCGAAACGCCTGCAATAATCACGGAATCATTGCAGGCGTTTTGCTTCTTTCCATAACGGAAGCCGACTTTCTATTTCGCACCCCTTTTGTTCAGCACGTCCTTTATCATTTCTTTCACCTCTATTCCCACATTCACGAAATTCCGGTAAAGAATGCGTTCCCGTTCCT
>OHZQ01000687.1_pt1 | contig 9626 bp, 7 predicted proteins | sample 1580551 | NCBI WGS metagenome assembly OHZQ01 (sample SAMEA3882527, study PRJEB24775) | human gut metagenome | biome: human-associated habitat; feature: intestine environment; material: feces | place: Netherlands | collected 2009/2010 | reverse complement strand
TCGCTGAAGCGACCCGTTGCAGGCGGAGAATCCTGCAAGCAGGATTCTTTCTTAAATTCAGGAGTTTTTACATGATGATGAATTCTGTGTTATAATGAACGGACGATGTTGGGTAACTATTTGGCAGCTATTGTTACGCGAGGTGTTTTGAAATGGATAAGCCGATGGTTCGTATTTCCGTCAGAAATCTGGTGGAGTTTATATTAAGAAGCGGGGATCTTGACAACCGGGGAGGATCTTCTGACAGAGAAGCAATGCAGAAGGGCAGCAGACTGCACAGAAAAATACAGGGCAGGATGGGAAGCCATTACAGAGCGGAGGTTTCTCTTAAATATAAAACAGAATATGAAGATGTAAGTATCCAGGTAGAGGGCAGAGCTGACGGAATCTTCACAGAGGATGGACAGTGCTGGATCGATGAGATCAAGGGTGTTTATGCAGATGTCAGTCAGTTGGAGAAGCCTGTGGAGGTTCACCGCGCACAGGCAATGTGTTATGCTTGGATCTACGCACAGGAGCAAAAACCGGAGAAGATCGGAGTGCAGATGACATATGGGAATCTGGACACAGAGGAGCTTAAGTTTTTCAGAGAAGAATATACGCTGGAAGAACTCGGACTGTGGTACCAGAATCTTTTGGACAGGTATCATAAATGGATCGCATACCAGCTTGCATGGAAAAAAGAACGGAATGCGTCCATGAGTGATCTGGAGTTCCCTTTTGAATATCGTGAGGGACAGCGAAAAATCGTATCCGGTGTATATCACACTATATCCACAGAAAGACAGATTTTTGTCCAGGCACCTACAGGAGTAGGAAAGACCATGTCCACGATCTTTCCTGCAGTGAGAGCAGTTGGTGCAGGGCTGGGGGAAAATATTTTCTATCTTACAGCAAAGACCATTACCAGGACTGTGGCTGAAGAAGCTTTCTCCATATTAAAGGAGCATGGACTGAAATTTAAAGTGATTACCATTACCGCGAAGGAAAAGCTGTGCTTCTGCGATAAAACAGAATGCAATCCTGAGAACTGTCTGTGGGCGAGAGGACATCTGGACAGAGTGAATAATGCTGTGTATGAATTGTGGACGGGGGCTGACAGATATGACAGGGAAACACTTCTGGCAGCTGCACAGAAGTGGCAGGTCTGCCCTTTTGAACTGTGCCTGGATCTGGCAGTCTGGGTGGACGCTGTGATCTGTGATTATAATTATGTATTTGATCCCAATGTTTATCTGAAAAGATTTTTCGGGGAGGGTACTTCCGGAGAATACATTTTTCTGATCGATGAAGCTCACAATCTGGTGGACAGAGGAAGGGAAATGTACAGTGCCCATGTGGATAGAGCGGATGTACTGGAGGCGAAGAGACTGGCCGGGGATTACAGCAAAGGTCTGGTGCGAGCACTGGAAAAAGTGAACAGACAGCTTCGAACTCTGGAAAAAGAGTGTACAGAGTACAAAATCCTTCCAAATCCCGGAGCAGTTTCTCTGGGAATGCTTCAGGTGATGGGGGAGATGGATAAGCTCCTGGAGGAACTTCATGGAAAGGAACTTCCGGAGCAGCTGCTGGAATTTTACTTCTGTGTGAGAGATTTCCTGAACATTGATGAACTTCTGGATGAAAATTATGTGGTTTATACAGAAATGGGAGAAGGGGGAAAGGTGATTTTGCGGCTTTTCTGTGTAAATCCTGCAGCAAATATTCATAGATGTCTGGAAAAGGGAAAAAGTGCGGTTTTCTTTTCTGCGACCCTGCTTCCCATGGATTATTACCGTACACTTTTAAGCACCAGAAAGGATGACTATGGGATTTATGTGACTTCTCCTTTCAGGCAGGAGAACAGGTGCATTCTCACAGGACGGGATGTGAGCAGCAGGTATACCAGAAGAGGATATGAGGAATATCACAGGATCGCATCTTACATTGCCAGAACTGTATGGACAAGAAAAGGAAATTATATGGTATTCTTTCCTTCTTATAAATTTATGGAGGATGTTCTGGAGGTGTATGAGAATGAGTTTTCAGCGGAATGGGTTCGTTGTATTTCGCAGACATCGGGAATGAATGAGAGGGAGAAAGAGGAATTTCTGGAGGAATTTTCTGCATCAGAGGGAACGCTGGTAGGATTTTGCGTGATGGGCGGGATTTTTTCAGAGGGGATTGATTTGATGGGAGAGAAGCTGATCGGAGCAATCATCATAGGGACTGGTCTTCCTCAGATTGGAACAGAAAGGGAGATCCTCAGGCAGTATTATGATAAAAAGGGTGTGAATGGATTTGATTATGCATACAGATATCCGGGGATGAATAAGGTGCTGCAGTCAGCCGGGCGTGTGATCAGAACCCAGGAGGACACAGGGATCATACTTCTGCTGGACGAGAGATTTGCAGGGAAAGATTACAGGAATCTGTTTCCTGCTGAGTGGTCTGACAGGGGAAACTGTACTTTAAATACTGTGGAAGAACAGCTGGGAAGCTTCTGGAACAGGATCAGAGAAAAGAACTGAACACTGATACTGAGATTCTGGTCTTTGCTGGAAAAAAGATAAAAATCTTGCTATCCTGAATAAAACAATATATACTTTGCTTACTGTGAATGGGATGTGAAAAGAAACCGTAAAAGGAGTTTTGCATGAGAAAAAATAGACAAACAGCGAAATATCATATTAAAAGTTATATCATAGCCGGAAGTCTGGCCGGAGCCATTTCCATGGCACTGGCTTTGCCGGTTCCTGTTATGGCTGCACAGCAGAGTCTTGCATCTGTCACCGGGCAGGCACAGATTCAGCCCATGGGAGACGGAAGTGGCAAATATATGATGAAGAGTGACGGATTTTACTGTCTGAATGTGAATGGCGCCGGAAGTACCCAGGCGGAGATCCATTATTTTCAGGATTATGAGATAGACGGAACTGTATTTGACGGATATTATTACCATGATGCAGATGGGAAATTCAAAGCCTGCAGTCCTCATATGGAGCATCTGAAAGGTGTTGCAGTGTTTGGGGATAAGACAGATGAGGAAGCTGATACACAGAATGCCCAGGAGGCAGAGAAATTTGACGGATATTACTTTGTGAACAATCTGGGGCGTCTGTCAGCAGCACCGCAGGTAAGGTATATTGACAATCTGGCAATAGACGGGATTACTCTGAATGGATATTATTATTTTGATGAAAATGGCAGACTGGTAACCGAGCCAGGTATCCATTCACTTGAGATGGACTGTTATGAAATGAATTTTGACGGAAGCTATTATTTTGGCGGTACAAATGGCGCCCTGCTTCAGAAAAGCACAGTGACGGATGATGGTTTTATTGTGGATGATACGGGAAAGATCGTGAATATGGATGATCTTGGGATGGATAATCTGAAGCCTCAGCTTGAGAAGATGCTGTCCGGATATCAGGGAACCTGGAGTGTTTATGTGAAAGACCTTAATGAAGAAAAGGAAATCCTGATCAATGATACTTCCCTTTATTCTGCAAGTTTGATCAAAGCCTTTGTAATGGCAAAGACATATGAGGACATGGAGCAGGTAAAGGCAGATGAGGCAAAGAAATTAAATACTGCAGATACAAAAACTGTAGATGTAAAATTAAATGACCTGCTGTGGAATATGATCACAGTCAGTGACAATGAATCCTGCAATGAACTGGTGAAGCTTCAGACAGATTCCCTTGATTTCAAAAAAGGTGCGGAGGATATTAACAAATATCTGGAAAAAGAGGGCTATACAGAGACAAGTGTGCAGCACACCCTCCATCCTGCAGCATCCGCACAGGAGAGTCTGGGTGGCAGAAACATGACTTCTGTAAAAGATTGCGGCACTCTGCTTGAAAAAATCTACAAGGGGGAATGTGTCAGTAAAGAGGCGTCAGAAGAAATGTTAAATCTTCTGTCAAATCAGGAAAACACCTGGAAAATCCCCCAGGGACTTCCGGATGGAATAAAATCTGCCAACAAGACCGGCGAGACAGATCAGGATCAGCACGATATCGCAATTGTCTATGGCGAAAAGACAACTTATATCCTATGTGTGATGTCTGAAAACTGCCCGGAGAGTACGGCGGTGACGAACATACAGAATATTTCAAAGATTGTATATAATTATTTGAACCTGTAGCCGCCAGACCTGCGCGGAATGATTGATTTTTATAGGAAAATCATGTATAATACCAACGAACTATGCCTATAGAAAAAAGTTTAACCGAATCAGGCTGTGAAACAACTATTCAATTATGAGCAGATAGTCAAACGGATGATTTTATCCGCTTGATTCAGGAAAGTCAGGAGGAAGAATTTAAATGCGAGTTGATGCGGACGATTTTGCCCGACCTTGCAGCTGCGGCAGGGAACACCAGATTGCAGTGAAAGAGATTTTGATAGAAGCCGGAGCTGTAGAGAAGCTTGAAGAAGAGATGTCAGAGGGAATGCTCAGAGAGTACATATCCCCGCTGGTCATCTGCGATACCAATACCTATGCAGCAACAGAAGAACTTATGGAGGATATCTATGACAGGTGCCAGGTACTTGTTCTGGATGCAGAGGGACTTCAGGCAGACCGGCATGCAATAAAAATTGTGGAGAACAACATGGAAGAGGATATTGACCTGATCCTTGCAGTAGGAGCAGGCACGATCCATGATATCAGCCGTTATATTGCACATAATTACAAAGTACCTTTCATTTCAGTGCCTACCGCAGCAAGTGGAGATGGATTTGTAACAACAGTAGCAGCAATGACCCTGGATGGAGTAAAGAAGACTGTGCCTTCAGTAGCTCCGATCTGTGTATATGCAGATACAGATATTTTTTCAAAAGCACCACAGCGCCTGACTGCAGCCGGGATTTCAGATCTGATGGCGAAATACATCTGTCTTGCAGACTGGAAGATCGCGAACCTGGTCACCGGAGAGTATTTTTGCCGCGAAACTGTAAAGCTGGAAGAGAAAGCGTTAAAAACTGTGAAATCTTCGATTCAGGATATTACAGAGGGAGAGGAAGATGAATGCGAACAGCTTATGTATGCATTGATTCTTTCCGGACTTGCAATGCAGATGATTGGTAATTCAAGGCCTGCGTCCTGTGCAGAGCACCAGGTCACACATCTGTGGGATATGGAAGTAATCAATGGTCCGCTGGATGCACTCCACGGAGAGAAGGTTTCTGTAGCAGCACTTCTTGTACTGGAAGAATACAAGCGTATCGCTGCAGCCATCACACAGGGAAGATGTCACGCAAAACCCTATGAGAATGAGGACGAAGAGCTTCTGAAAGAAACTTTTGGAAAAAAAGGACTTCTGGAAGAAATAAGAAAAGAAAATGAGCCGGAATTGTTAGAAACTATTTCACCCCAGCATCTGGAAAAATGCCTGAACGGGATAGAGGAGATTATTGATGAGCTTCCCAGTGAACAGACTATGTTCCATTTGCTGGAGAAAGCCGGATGCGCGAAAACTGTTTATGATATCGGACTTGATGAAGCGGCTGTTTTGCCAAGCCTCAGACTTGCTCCTTATACAAGGAGACGGTTAAGCTTATTGAGAATCAGCAAGATGCTGGATATAAGAGGAGAATGATTATGCGTGTTGGAATGGGATATGATGTACACAGACTGACCGAAGATAGAGATCTGATTCTGGGTGGTGTGAAGATAGACTGGGAAAAAGGTCTCCTGGGACATTCAGATGCAGATGTACTGATCCATGCAGTTATGGATGCACTTCTGGGAGCTGCTGCACTGGGCGATATCGGAAAACATTTTCCGGATACAGACCCTGCATATAAAGGAATTTCCAGTATTCTGCTGCTGGAACATGTGACGAAGCTTTTGAGAGAGCACCATTATGAAATCGGAAATATAGATGCAACGATCATTGCACAGAAACCTAAAATGAGAGATTACATTGATACGATGCGAAAAAATGTTGCTGATACGCTGGGGATTGAGCTTGACCAGGTTAATATTAAGGCAACAACAGAAGAAGGACTTGGATTTACCGGAAGTGGAGAAGGAATTGCATCTCAGGCGATCTGTCTTCTTAATGAAAGAAAAGAGAGTTAATGATAGAGAAAACTGGAGGAATAAAACATGAAACTTTTTAACACACTGACACGTAGAAAAGAAGAATTCGTACCTCTTGAAGAGGGAAAAGTTCGTATGTATGTCTGCGGTCCGACTGTATACAACCTGATCCATATCGGAAATGCACGTCCGATGATTATCTTCGATACCGTACGCCGATATATGGAATACAAAGGATATGAAGTAAACTATGTTTCCAATTTTACAGACGTAGATGACAAGATCATCAAGAAAGCAATTGAAGAGGGCGTAAGCGCACAGGAAATTTCCGAGCGTTATATTGCAGAGTGTAAGAAAGATATGGATGGCATGAATGTAAAACCTGCCACAACCAATCCACAGGCAACACAGGAAATCGACGGAATGATCAGTATGATCCAGACTCTGGTTGATAAGGGATATGCTTATCCGGCAGCAGACGGTACTGTTTATTTCAGAGTTAAGAAGTTCAAAGAATATGGCAAACTTTCGCACAAGAACCTGGATGATCTGCAGTCCGGCTTCCGTTCTCTGCAGGTATCCGGTGAAGACCAGAAAGAAGATCCACTGGATTTTGTTCTCTGGAAACCGAAGAAAGAGGGAGAACCATCCTGGCCTTCACCATGGTGTGACGGACGTCCGGGATGGCATATTGAGTGTTCTGTTATGGCGAAAAAATACCTTGGTGATGAGATTGATATCCATGCAGGCGGAGAAGACCTGATCTTTCCTCACCATGAGAACGAGATCGCACAGAGTGAATGCTGCAACGACAAAATCTTTGCAAAATACTGGATGCACAATGCATTCTTAAATATTGATAACAGAAAAATGTCCAAGTCTCTTGGAAACTTCCGTACTGTTCGTGAAATCAGTGAACAGTATGACCTGCAGGTGCTTCGTTTCTTCATGCTGAACGCACATTACAGAAGTCCGCTGAATTTCAGCGCAGATCTGATGGAAGCTGCAAAGAATGCATTAGAACGTATCACAGATGCAGCAGCAAACTTAAAGGACAGAAAAGCAGCAGCACAGACAGAAACTGCAACAGATGCAGAGAAAGAACTGCTTGCACAGGCACAGGAATTCGTAAAGAAATTTGAAGAAGCTATGGATGATGATTTCAACACAGCAGATGCACTGGCAGCAATTTTTGAACTGGTTAAATTTGCAAATACAAATGTATCAGAGGAAAGTTCCGCAGAATTTGCAGGAGCACTTCTTGACACAATGGTGAAATTATGCGATGTACTTGGTCTGAAGGCTGTGAAAACAGAAGAAATCCTTGATAAAGAAATCGAAGACCTGATCGCAGAGCGTCAGGAAGCAAGAAAAGCAAAGAATTTCGCAAGAGCAGATGAGATCAGAGATGAGCTTCTGGCTAAGGGAATCATCCTTAAGGATACCCGCGAGGGAGTAAAATGGAAACGAGCTTAAATGATATGAGTGAGACAAACGGACTTAATGAAGAGAATTTGAGTAGTTTGAAAGGCATGCTTCATCAGTTGTTTCATTTGGAAGATAAAGACTTGCGAACCTATTCTCCGCTGACATTGGCGTATATCGGAGATGGCGTCTATGAACTGGTGATCCGCACGATCCTTGTAAAAAAAGGCAATTGTCCGGTGAACCAGCTTCACAGAAAAGCCAGCAGTCTGGTTAAGGCAGGAACCCAGTCTTCCATGATGGAAGTGATTGAACCCATGCTTACAGAGGAGGAACACAGCGTTTACAGAAGAGGAAGGAATGCTCATTCTCCTACAATGGCTAAACATGCAACCATGGCAGACTACCGCAGGGCAACAGGGTTTGAAGCTCTGATGGGCTATTTATATTTAAAAGATGATTTCAGCAGGATCATAGAACTGGTCCGTGCAGGGATTGGAGAGGATAAGATATGAGTGAACAGATAGAAGGACGTAACGCAGTCCTGGAAGCCTTTCGTTCCGGCAAATGTGTAGATAAGCTTTTTATCCTGGACGGATGCCAGGACGGACCGGTCCGCACTATTGCCAGAGAGGCAAGAAAAAAAGATACGATTATTAACTATGTGGCAAAAGAACGTCTGGATCAGTTAAGCGAGACAGGCGCACATCAGGGCGTAATCGCTCAGGTGGCAGCCTATGAATATGCAAGTGTAGAAGATATTCTTGCGAAGGCAAAGGAAAAAGGAGAAGATCCCTTTATCTTTATCCTGGATAATATTGAGGATCCTCATAATCTTGGTGCGATCATCCGTACAGCAAACCTTGCAGGTGCACATGGGGTGATTATTCCCAAGAGAAGAGCAGTTGGCCTGACTTCCACAGTTGCCAAGACTTCAGCAGGTGCATTAAACTATACACCTGTTGCAAAAGTTACCAATCTGGGACATACCATCGATGAACTGAAAGAACAGGGCATGTGGTTTGTATGTGCAGATATGGGCGGTGAAACCATGTACAATCTTAACCTGACAGGTCCGATCGGCGTAGTGATCGGCAATGAAGGTGAAGGTGTAAGCAGACTGATCCGTGAGAAGTGTGATTTCGTGGCATCTATTCCTATGAAAGGTGACATTGATTCCCTCAATGCATCTGTGGCAGCCGGAGTACTTGGATATGAGATTGTACGTCAGAGACTGCAGAAGAAATAAGTTTATCTCAGTCTGAGATAAAGGCTTCGTGAGGATGTGCAGCGATTATTAAGAGGAATTTTTGCAGCAGAAAATTATTCCACAATATTGTTATGCTATAAGAAGCCCTCTGGGCGAATGATAGAGATTTTCAGAAAAACGGAAGGGTTAAATTGATGAAACAGTATGACGGAATTAAAGATGAAGAATTAATTTCCCGTTTCAAAAACGGGGAATCAGAAATCCTCGACTATCTGATGGAAAAATACAAGAACATGGTCCGCAAGAAAGCAAGGACCATGTTCCTGATAGGCGGGGAGAACGATGACCTGATACAGGAAGGCATGATCGGACTGTTTAAGGCAGTCCGCGATTACCAGCCGGACAGGGATGCTGCATTCCAGACCTTTGCCAGTATATGTGTGGACAGACAGATCTACAACGCCATCCAGAGTTCCAACAGGCAGAAGCACCAGCCACTGAATTCCTATATTTCCCTCAGCGAACAGGATGGGGAAAATGAAGAACATCTTGGAGATAACTGGGGAGAGAACCCGGAGTCTATCATTATTGACCAGGAGAATGTCCAGGATCTGGAGCAGGAGATAACAGCAACGTTAAGTCCAATGGAGAACCAGGTTCTTGAATATTATCTGGCAGGAAACGGATACGGAGAGATTGCCCGGATCATGGGAAAAACACCCAAATCCATAGATAATGCATTACAGCGTATCCGAATCAAGATCAGAGAGCAGTTGGAGCAATATCAAAAATAGAAAGATATCTGTATAAAACCCAAAAATAAAAATCAAAAAGTTAAAAATAGGGATTGACAATACAAACAAGTTCTGATAGTATATTTAAATGTGAGCGGTAAATCCGACACAATGCTGATGTGGCTCAGAGGTAGAGCACTTCCTTGGTAAGGAAGGGGTCACGGGT
>OHZQ01000683.1_pt1 | contig 9631 bp, 6 predicted proteins | sample 1580551 | NCBI WGS metagenome assembly OHZQ01 (sample SAMEA3882527, study PRJEB24775) | human gut metagenome | biome: human-associated habitat; feature: intestine environment; material: feces | place: Netherlands | collected 2009/2010 | reverse complement strand
CGTCCTATGATTTTTCTCAAGAAGAAAGGGCATGGAAACCGGCGTTATATTCAAGTCAGCATAAAATCGACAGCCGGCAGATATTTTGATCTCTATATGAAGAAAAAGGGCAAAAAATATGTCCGCATTCGTTTGAAAAAAATGTCGTTAAAAAAGGGCAAGCGGGTAGTGAAACTGAAATATACCAAGAAAGGCTACACGGTTTGCTTTAAAGTAAGAACGTATGATAAGATAAAGGGGCGTAAACGATATGGCGCGTATAGTAAGGAGAAAAGGATAAAATTATAAAGATAGAAAAAATCACTTGCATTTGAGAGTGTACTATGCTATACTGTCAAAAAGCAAGTGATTTTTAGTCTAGTATAAAATAAGTGAAGAGTCGAATAAGTTGGTATATCATTCTTGCTTTAAATTCCAGAAAACAATTACAAAGCAGGAGTGAAACGGATTAGGGAAAGTGATTTTTTTTCATTACAAAACTCCTGCTAAACACACAGAAGGGAGATTTTGAATGAAGAAAAGAACAAAAACAAAAACCAAAACCAAAACGCAGCCGGTAGTGATACGAAATTACAGGGACACTTTATTCCGTATGCTGTATCGGAACAAAGTGAGGTTACTGTCGCTATTTAACGCAGTCAATGGGACGCATTATGACAATCCGGATGACCTCACCATTACTACATTGGAGGGTGTATTATATCTGGGAATGAAAAATGATGTATCTTGTATCATTGATATGATGATGCAATTGTATGAGCATCAGTCGACAGTTAATCCAAACATGCCATTGCGCAACTTATTTTATGTGTCGGATCTGTTACAGAAATACATTTATGAAGAAGGCCTAGACATCTATTCCCGCAAGCAGATCAAAATCCCGACACCGAAGTTTGTCGTATTTTACAATGGAGATGAGGAGCAGCCGGAGCGGAAAGAAATCCGTTTGTCAAAAGCCTTTTCTGCCAATACCGGTGAGACTAACATGGAATTGGTTGTGCTTCAGATCAATATCAACAAAGGACAGAACGAAGAATTGAAAGCAGCCTGCAAAACCTTGCAGGAATACGCAGAGTTTACGGAGAGAGCACGCGAACATAGAAAAGAAATGGAACTGGAGGATGCGATACGGACAACGATAGACGAATGCATCCGAGATGGAATCTTAAAAGATTTTTTGTTAAAAAACAAGGCGGAGGTGTATCATATGTGCTTGTATGAATTTGATGTGGAACTGCATGAACGAGTACTTCGGGAAGAAGAAAGAGAGGAAGGCAGAATTGAAGGCAGGCGTGAAGGTAGACGCGAAGGAATTCGAGAGGGGCGATTAGAAGGACAACGAGAAGAAAGAATATTTGCCAAACAGGTTTTTAAGGCTTTCCTGAGCGGGAAAACTCCGGAAGCGATTGCGGAGGAGCTGAATGTTCCGGTGGAGGAAGTGAAGAATCTGGTAGATTGATAAAGCCAGGCGTTTTGGACCCAAGCAAATTTTTTCTTGACTTAGAGTTCACTCCAAGTGTTATACTGATACTGTAGTTGAGATTTGACATAGGAGGTGACAGCTTATGACGATCAAGGAAGTCAGCGAAAAGTATGATATCAGCGCAGATACATTGCGGTATTACGAGCGGATCGGAATGATTCCGGAAGTGACGCGAAACGCAAATGGCATTCGGAATTATCAGAAAAGTGATCTTGGATGGGTGGAATTGGCAATCTGTATGAGAAGCGCAGGACTGCCGGTAGAGGCCCTGATTGAATATGTAAAATTATTCCAGAATGGCGATTCGACTTTTGCCGCAAGACTTCAGCTTCTGCAGGAACAGCGGGAAAAATTGGAAGAGCAGAAAGCACAGCTGCAGACGGCAATGGACAAACTGGATTATAAGATATCAAGATATGAAAAAGCTGTTGAAACCGGAAAATTAACCTGGGAGGAAGACAAATGTATTTAGAAAATATCAATGGACCCGAAGATGTAAAAAAATTAAATGATGAGCAGATGACCGCACTTGCCGAAGAAATGCGAGCTGCATTATTGAAACGAGCAAGTATTCACGGTGGTCATTTTGGACCAAACTTTGGTATGGTAGAGGCGACAATCGCATTGCATTATGTGTTTGAATCGCCAAAGGACAAGATTGTTTATGATGTGTCACATCAGACGTATCCACACAAAATGCTGACGGGAAGAAAGGATGCGTATTTGTATGAGGAACATTACGATGATGTTTCCGGCTATAGTAATCCGCATGAGAGCGAGCATGATCATTTTACCGTTGGACATACGTCAACGTCTGTGAGCCTGGCACTTGGTCTTGCCAAGGCACGCGACCTGAAAGGGGAAGACGGCAATTTGATCGCGGTGATCGGAGATGGATCGCTCAGTGGCGGGGAAGCATTGGAAGGACTTGACTGGGCGGCAGAGCTTGGTGGCAATTTCATTATTGTGGTCAATGACAATGACATGTCGATTGCTGAAAATCATGGTGGTCTGTACCAGAATCTCAGACTGCTTCGTGAGACGAAAGGAACGGCAGAGTGCAATCTGTTTCGTGCGATGGGACTTGACTACCGTTATGTGGATGAGGGAAATGATGTGCGTGCGCTGATCGATGCATTTGCGGCAGTAAAAGACAGCAAAAAGCCGGTTGTCGTTCATATCAAGACGCTGAAAGGAAAGGGATATGCGCCGGCGGAGGCTCACAAAGAAGAGTGGCATTACAGCGGACCATTTCATATTGATACCGGAGAACCTTTGATGGAAATGGAAGGTGAAGGCTACGAAGATGTGACGGTTTCTTATCTGCTTGATAAAATGAAAAAGGATCCGAGTGTCGTAGCTATCACATCCGGAACGCCGACGGTGATGGGATTTACTGAAGACAAGAGAAAAGAGGCCGGCAAGCAGTTCGTCGATGTGGGAATTGCAGAAGAGACGGCGGTTGCCCTTGCTTCCGGTATTGCAGCAAATGGCGGAAAACCGGTGTATGGAGTCTATAGTTCCTTTGTTCAGAGAACGTATGACCAGCTTTCGCAGGATCTCTGCATCAATAATAATCCGGCGACAATCATTACATTCTGGGGAACGGTCTATGGCATGAATGACGTGACACATCTCGGACTGTATGACATTCCGATGATGGCAAATATTCCAAATCTTGTCTATCTTGCTCCGACGACAAAGGAAGAATATCTGGCAATGCTGGATTGGAGTATGGAGCAGAAGGAGCATCCAGTTGCAATTCGCCTCCCGGGTGGCGCGATGATTTCCGATGGCAAGAAAGTTACGAAGGACTTTTCAAAATTGAACCGCTACGAGGTGACCAAAAAAGGAAGTAAAGTGGCTTTGATCGGCCTTGGAACATTTTATTCGCTTGCTGAGCAGGCAGCAGAGGATTTGCAGAACGAAGGAATTGATGCGACTGTTATCAATCCGTATTATATCACCGGCGTGGACGAAGAACTTTTGGAGAATTTGAAGAAAGATCATGATGTCGTTGTGACACTGGAAGATGGCATCCTCGATGGTGGTTTCGGTGAAAAAATCGCACGTTTCTACGGCGATTCCGACATGAAAGTCCTGAACTTTGGTCTCAAAAAAGAATTTTTAGACCGCTATGATGTGGCAGAAGTAATGGAGAAAAATGGCTTAACGGTTCCTCAGATAACGAAGAGAATTAAGAATCTTTGCTAGTTCTTAACCGGTTTTTGTATAAATCCCCTTTACATGGGGAAAAATACATGGTAGGATAAGAACAACCTGCAAAGAGGGAGTAGTTCCGGATGTAAAAAGTCCGGTGTAGATTTCGTCAGTACGATTCGAAAGAATCCGGGGTCTACGGAACAGAAATTGTTGAACAAGACTTTTTGTGCATGTGTTTCGCGTGCACGGAAAGTCTTTTTTTGACGAAATAAGTCCGTCTCAGACAAGAAATTGCTTTCTGCTTGCAGAAAAAGAAATTTCTTGTCTAGAGACACAAACCACATGAGCAGGGCAAAAGGCAACGCAAACAGGGAAACCCAGCAAAATCCGTTGCCTTTAGCGCTGGCAAGAAGCCCCAAAGGCAACGAAAATCAAGGAAATCATCGAAAAATGTTGCCTTTCCCGGCCAGAAGAGCGGCGAAAGGCAACGCAAAAGGGAAACCCTAAAAAAGAAAGGATCATGATTATGAAAGAAATTTACCAAATGACCAAGGAAGAAGTTCTTCAAACCCAGCACGCCTCCGCAGATGGTTTGGCGGAGAGCGAGGTGCTGAAAATACGACAGGAGATGGGAGAAAACTGCCTGAAGGAAGCAAAGAAAAAAAGTCCGGTGCGGATCTTTGCGGAGCAGTTTCTGGATCTGCTCGTTATCATTTTGATCATTGCGGCGGTGGTGTCGATGCTGTCCGGAAATGTGGAGAGCACCGTCGTGATCTTTGTTGTTATTGTGATGAATGCGGTGCTTGGAACGGTACAGTATCTCAAGGCGGAAAAATCGTTGGATTCGCTGAAAGCACTGTCGTCGCCTCATGCAAAGGTGCTTCGTGAGGGAAAGAAGATGGAAATTGTTTCCAAAGATGTCGTACCGGGAGATATTCTTCTTTTGGAAGCAGGTGACATGATTGCAGCGGATGGGCGTATTTTGGACAATTATTCGTTGCAGGTCAATGAAAGTTCGTTGACTGGGGAATCGGCAAATGTTGACAAGACCGATGAGGCCATCGTGGGAGAAGCAGCGCTTGCAGACCGGATTAATATGGTGTATTCCGGTACACTGGTAACATATGGGCGCGCAACGGTGCTGGTGACGGCGACGGGAATGCAGACGGAAATGGGAAAGATCGCGGATCTCATGAATGCTACGCAGGAGAGAAAGACGCCATTGCAGGCGAGTTTGGATGATTTTGGAAAGAAACTTGCCATTGTTATTATGATCATTTCGGCCCTTGTATTTGCGCTTAGAATTTGGCAGAAGCAACCGGTGCTGGATTCGCTCATGTTTGCCGTGGCGCTTGCCGTAGCGGCGATTCCGGAGGCACTTAGTTCCATCGTTACGATCGTGCAGGCGATGGGGACACGGAAAATGGCAGCAGACAATGCCATCATCAAAGAATTAAAAGCTGTGGAAAGTCTTGGCTGCGTGTCGGTAATCTGCTCCGATAAGACGGGGACACTGACACAAAATAAAATGACGGTAACGGACATTTATATCGATCATACGGTTCTGAAGCCGGAAGAACTGGATCTGATCGAACCGCTTCACCGAAAACTTTTATACAATGCAATCCTGAATAACGATGCCTCCTTTCAGAAAGGCAAGGAAATCGGGGATCCGACGGAGAGTTGTCTTTTGACGATGGCACAAAAAGCAGGGCTGACAAAGGCGGGCGTTTCGGAAGACGACATCCGAGAAATGATGCCAAGGCTGGAAGAAATTGCCTTTGACTCGGAACGTAAACTGATGAGTACCAAATACCGTCTGCATGGTGTATCGACGATACTTACCAAAGGTGCTGTCGATGTTCTGCTGGATCGGAGTGTGAAATTGGCAGAGAGTGGGGGGAGTCGTGAAATCAATGACAAGATAAAAGAAGAAATCCTGCGGCAGAATCAGGAATTTTCGGAAAATGGCCTCCGTGTGCTCGCGTTTGCGTATAAAGAAGTGGATGAGGGTGAAGAACTGACGCTGGACGAGGAAAATGGATTTACATTTATCGGACTGGTGGCAATGATCGATCCACCGCGGGAAGAGGCAGCGGAGGCAGTCCGTACAGCCAAATTTGCCGGAATCCGTCCGGTAATGATCACGGGTGACCACAAAGTGACAGCGGCTGCGATTGCGGCCCAAATTGGCATTTTTGAAGAAGGGGATCTTGCAGTGACCGGGCAGGAATTGGATGCCATGAGCGATGAAAAATTGGATGAGCTTTTGGAAGAAATCTCGGTTTACGCAAGAGTTTCGCCGGAAAATAAAATTCGTATTGTAAAAAGCTGGCAGAAAAAAGGGCGCATCACGGCGATGACGGGAGATGGTGTCAACGATGCACCGGCATTGAAAAAAGCTGATATTGGCGTGGCAATGGGAATTACCGGTACAGAGGTGTCGAAAGATGCGTCGGCGATGATTCTTGCGGATGACAATTTTGCAACAATCATCAAGGCCGTTTTGAACGGAAGAAACGTCTACCGAAATATTAAAAATGCAATTCAGTTTTTGCTTTCCGGCAACATGTCAGCAATCATTGCGGTACTTGCCTGTTCTGTGCTGGCACTGCCGTCGCCGTTTGAACCGGTGCATCTTCTCTTCATAAATTTATTGACCGATTCGCTGCCGGCACTTGCCATCGGTATGGAGCCATCGGATCCGCAGTTATTGACGCAAAAGCCGAGAGATCCGAAAGAAGGGATCCTTACGGGAAAATTTGTACGTCGGCTTTTAGGATATGGTGCGCTCATTGCAGCCGCGACGATGACTGCTTTTTCTATGGGATTACAGAAGGATGCGGCAACAGCGGCGACGATGGCATTTGCGACCCTGACGCTGGCGAGGTTGTTTCACGGATTTACCTGCCGGAGTGAACGTCCCCTTGTTGATGTAAAATTTTCTACGAATTTGTGGAGTATCGGTGCATTTGCGGCAGGTACCTTATTGCTGGCGGCAGTTCTCTTTATCCCGGGGCTTCACAATCTGTTTGAAGTCATGCCGTTAAATGTGGCGCAATATGCTTCTGTTCTGGGGCTGGCGGTGGCACCGACTATAGTAATCCAGATGGGTAAAATTGTACTGGCAAGAAGGAAAACAATCTGTTAAAATAAACTCAGAAACACACTTTTCGAGAAAAGAGGCGATGATATGAATACAAAGCGGGAATTTTGGCAGCGAAATACGATGGCAGTGATCGGGATGCTGATATTTTCAGCCGGCATCAATCTTTTTATCGTACCGGCAAACCTTTACAATGGCGGAGTTCTGGGAATCAGTCAGGTGCTTCGTACGGTATTGGTGCGCTATCTTCATGTGGCGGCCGGAACGACGGATATAGCCGGTATCATCAACATGCTCCTGAACATTCCGCTCTTTGCGCTGGCGTATGTATTTGTCGGTAAGAAATTTTTCTTTCGCACACTGGTCTGCGTGATCAGTCAGACATTGTTTCTCAGTCTGATTCCGATACCGGCGGTGCCAATCGTGCAGGACTCCCTTACTGCGAGCATCATCGGTGGGATTTTTGGAGGAACCGGAATCGGCATAGCATTACAGTCCGGGGGCTCCAGTGGAGGCCTGGATATCGTTGGAATGATCTTTACCAAACGGTTTAAGGGATTTAGTGTCGGAAAAGTGTCCTTGTCGGTAAATGCCATTATTTACATTATTTGTGCGGTGTTGTTTGGGCTTCCTACGGCGGTGTACAGCATTATCTATTCAGCAGTAAATATGCTGATGGTCGACCGGACGCATGCGCAGAATATCAACACGGAAGTGGTAATATTTACCAAAAAGAAACCGCTGGAGATCATTGATTATATTGTCAATGAATATCACCGGGACGCGACTTGGTGGAAAGCGAAGGGCGGTTATACTGAGGAAAATACGTATATGGTCATTGTCGTCTTGTCCAAATACGAATGCGCTCATCTGAAGCGTGAGTTGAAAGAAGTGGACGAGCATGCGTTTGTCGTCGTAAAAGACGGGATGTCGGTTGTGGGAAAATACGAAAAGCATTTACAATGATGAAAAAGATTCTCATTTTAAAGGCCGTTTTTGTGGGGAAAATCTCTTGTTTTTTGCAAAATATTAGAATATACTAATAATTGTTAGCGAATACTAACCACAAGACTGTTTTTTGAAAGGAGAATAACAAAGTGAATCATTTGCAGATTGAAAAGATAATAGGAAGAGAAATTATGGATTCCCGTGGAAATCCGACCGTAGAGGCAGAAGTTTATCTGTGTGGCGGCGTGATGGGAAGAGGAACTGCCCCATCCGGTGCGTCTACCGGTGAATTTGAGGCGCTTGAACTTCGTGATGGCGATAAGGGAAGATATCTTGGAAAAGGCGTTTCCAAGGCGGTTGAAAATATCAATACGACGATTCAGGAGACACTGAAAGGGATGGATGCGTCGGATATTTACGCAGTGGATGCAGCGATGAGAAAAGCGGACGGAACAAAGGACAAATCGAATTTGGGAGCCAATGCGATCCTGGCTGTTTCCATCGCTTGTGCGAAGGCAGCAGCCAATGCATTGGAGATTCCATTGTACCGTTTCCTTGGTGGAATCAGCGGAAACCGTCTTCCGGTTCCAATGATGAATATTGTAAACGGAGGATGCCATGCATTGTCTTCCGGACTTGATGTGCAGGAATTTATGATCATGCCGGTCGGAGCACCTTCCTTTAAAGAATGTCTTCGCTGGTGTGCGGAAGTATTCCATGCGCTGGCCTCGATTTTGAAAGAAAGAGGACTGGCTACTTCTGTCGGCGATGAAGGTGGTTTTGCCCCTGCATTGAAATCCGATGAGGAAGCCATCGAAACCATTCTCGAGGCGGTGAAAAAAGCAGGATATGAGCCGGGAAAAGATTTCAAGATTGCGATGGATGCCGCTTCTTCCGAATGGAAAACAGGCACTGTGGGAGAATATAAACTTCCAAAAGCCGGAACGGTTTATACGTCAGAGCAGTTGATCGACCATTGGAAAAAACTGGTTGAGAAATATCCAATCATCTCCATCGAGGATGCATTGGACGAAGAAGACTGGGAAGGCTGGAAAAAACTTACCGCAGAAATTGGCGATAAAGTACAGCTGGTCGGCGATGACTTGTTTGTAACAAATACCGAGCGTCTGGCAAAGGGAATTGAGCTTGGCTGTGGAAACAGCATCTTGATCAAACTCAATCAGATCGGTTCTGTATCCGAGACCCTGGAAGCCATCAAAATGGCACATAAAGCCGGATACACAGCAATTTCATCCCATCGTTCCGGAGAGACAGAGGATACGACGATCGCCGATCTTGCCGTGGCACTCAACACCTGCCAGATCAAGACCGGAGCACCAAGCCGTTCCGAGCGAGTAGCCAAATACAATCAGCTTCTCCGTATCGAAGAAGAACTTGGCGAAAGTGCAGTATATCCGGGAATGAATGCCTTTAATGTGAAATAAACGGCGTTTCAATTAGAAAAGGAGATCAGAGTTTTCCAAGCGGGAATGCTTAAAGATTAAGTACTAATACTATTTTTAGAATTTTAGTAATTTATCAAAAAGGTTTGCATGACGTGAGTACAAACGCGCGGGTATCAGATATGTGTCGTTTACATATCGATACCCCTGCGGCGTTTGTTGGAGCGAGAGCGCTCACGAAATGCAAACCTTTTTTGAAAGATTACGGAAATTTGAAAAAAAGTCTTGTTTCTTTGCTGATTCTTTACTACCATATCTGTATAATAAAAAACGGAGGAAACCTAAAAATGCGATCTCTCGCAATCTACCTGAGAAACTACAAGAAAGAAAGCATCCTTGCACCTTTCTTCAAATTTCTGGAAGTTGTGTTTGACCTGCTTGTTCCGGTAGTCATCGCCCAGATCATCGATGTGGGTATCGCAGGAAATGACCGTCATTACATTATCGAACGGTTTTTTATCCTTGTCC
>OHZQ01000674.1_pt1 | contig 9749 bp, 7 predicted proteins | sample 1580551 | NCBI WGS metagenome assembly OHZQ01 (sample SAMEA3882527, study PRJEB24775) | human gut metagenome | biome: human-associated habitat; feature: intestine environment; material: feces | place: Netherlands | collected 2009/2010 | reverse complement strand
ATTCTTTACACTGTTTTTTCTCATATCTATTACTACTTTCTAGGCACCTCTACCATCTCGTATGCCTCTATCTGATCTTCCTCTGCAACGTCCTGGAAGTTCTCGAATACCATACCACACTCAAAGCCGGACTTAACTTCCTTGACATCATCCTTGAATCTCTTGAGTGAAGCAAGCTTTCCTTCAAATATAAGATTGCCCTCTCTGGTAATCCTTACGCTGCAGTTTCTGTTGATTGTTCCGTCGAGAACATATGAACCGGCAATGACACCGATACCAGAAGCCTTGTACGTCTGTCTGATCTCTGCGTGTCCGATGACCTTCTCCTCATATATAGGATCAAGCATACCCTTCATTGCTGAATCAATATCCTCTATTGCATTGTAGATGACTCTGTACAGACGAACATCTACGCCCTCGCTGTCAGCCATATCCTTTGCTCTCGCATCCGGTCTGATGTTGAAACCGATTACGATGGCATTTGATGCTGATGCAAGGATTATATCTGACTCGTTGATAGCACCTACACCTGCATGTATGCACTTGATAACGACCTCGTCATTTGAGAGCTTTAAAAGGCTCTGCTTAACGGCCTCAACCGAACCCTGTACATCTGCCTTGATGATGATCTTGAGCTCCTTGAGGTTGCCGGCCTGGATCTGGCTGTACAGATCGTCAAGCGACATTCTCTGCTTTGTATCTGCAAGAAGCTTCTCCTTACCCTGTGAGATGTATGTCTCTGATATGGTTCTGGCTTCCTTCTCATTGTCAACTGCCATGAATATCTCACCTGCGTCAGGAACTGTGTTGAGACCCTGGATCTGTACAGGTGTTGATGGAAGAGCCTCTGTAACTCTCTCACCTCTTGAGTTGGTCATGGCACGCACCTTACCGTGTGATGCTCCTACAGCAATGTAATCTCCAACATGGAGTGTTCCCTTCTGTACAAGCATTGTTGCAACAGGTCCGCGTCCCTTGTCAAGCTCAGCCTCGATGACGATACCTCTTGCCTTTCTGTTAGGATTTGCCTTGAGTTCAAGCACATCCGCTGTGAGAAGTATCATCTCAAGGAGATTGTCGATACCTTCCTTAGTATGTGCAGATACAGGACAGAATATTGTTGAACCACCCCAATCCTCTGGGATAAGCTCATACTCTGTAAGCTCCTGCTTAACTCTCTCTATATTGGCACTTTCCTTATCGATCTTGTTGATCGCTACTATGATCTCAATCCCAGCAGCCTTTGCATGGTTGATAGCCTCGATAGTCTGTGGCATTACTCCATCATCGGCAGCTACAACAAGGATAGCGATATCTGTACTCTGTGCACCACGCATACGCATTGCTGTGAACGCCTCATGTCCAGGAGTATCAAGGAATGTTATAGTCTGGCCATTTACATCGACAACTGATGCACCGATGGCCTGTGTGATTCCACCAGCCTCACCTGATGTTACCTTTGTCTGTCTGATGGCATCCAGAAGTGATGTCTTACCATGATCAACATGACCCATAACGCAGACTACAGGAGGTCTTGAAACCATATCCTTCTCGTCCTCTTCATCCTCCTTAAGGAGCTCCTCGATCACATCAACTTTCTCCTCTTCCTCAGCTATGCAGTTGTACTCAAGTGCGATCTCTGAAGCCTCGTCAAATGGAAGCTCTGAGTTCACATTGACCATCTTACCTGCGAGGAACAGCTTCTTGATAAGTGCTGTTACAGGAGTCTTTACCGCATCAGCCAGCTCCTTGAGTGTTACAACCTCAGGAAGTGTGATGGTTCTGATTGCATCCGGATCCTCCTGTGGTGCCTGCTGCTTCTTCTGTGGCTTGTTCTTCACATTCTTCGCAAGTCTGCTGATATCAGCCTCGACCTCCTCAGGTGATCTTCTGTTGCCCTTACGTGGCTTGTTCTTATCTCTGTTGTAGTTATCTCTGTTCTGGCTCTTTAAATCCTTACCCGGCATCTCCTTCGCATCGAAGTCCTTGCGGTCTCTCTTGAATGGTGCTCTCTTCTGAGCTGGGCTGTCATCCTCGTCATCCTTGCCAAATGGCATATTGATACGGTTGCTGAAACGGTTGCCACCATCTCTGTTAAAGCCTCTTCCGCCCTGGTTTCTATCGCCATTGCCTAAGCGTCCGCCACCCTGGTTTCTGTCTCCGTCTCTGTTAAACCTTGGTCTGTCACCCTGGCCGTCCCTGTTAAATCTTGGTCTGTCACCCTGGTTTCTGTCACCATCTCTGTTAAACCTTGGTCTGTCGCCCTGACCGTCTCTGCCTACTCTTGGTCTGTCACTCTGATTTCTGTCGCCCTGGCCATCTCTGCCGAATCTTGGTCTGTCACCCTGATTTCTGTCGCCCTGGTTCCTGTCGTTGCTGAATCTGGCTCTGTCTGAACCGCCCTGTCTGTCGTTGTTAAATCTGACTCTGTTACCGTTGTTATTCATCTTGCCGCCGTTTCTGTCCTCCCTGGCAAATCTTACATGATTGCCAGAACCCTGTCTGGCTGCTGAATTGTCATTCCTTGAAGGATTCTGCTTCTGCGCGTCCGCCTTTGGCGCTGCAGCAGGCTTTGCTGTCTCAGGCTTTGGCTGCTCTGTCTTAGGCGCTGCCTTTGGAGCCTCCTGCTTTGGTGCTGCAGGCTTTGGGGTCTCAGCCTTTGGAGCCTCGGCCTTTGGCGCAGTCTTTGCTCCAAACTTAGCTTTAATTATTCCAACCATCGAATCGTCCAGATTGGACATATGACTCTTGATCTCTATTCCCTTTGCGCCAAGTGTATCTATGATATCTTTATTTGAAATGTTTAACTGTTTTGATAATTCGTGTACTCTGATTTTAGCCAAATGTTACACCTCCATGTTTTCATTTACATTCATGTACTTTATGATCTGATTTCCGAATCCCTCGTCAAGTATCGCAATGGATGTTCTCATCTCATTGCCACTGTACTTGCCAAGCTCATCCTTTGTCCCGTACTCATAATAAGGAATCCCATAATAATTACATTTCTGGTCGAAAAGTTTCTTCGTATTGTCAGAAGCGTCCTTTGCCACAATGACCACGTACGCGCTCTGATTCTTAACTGCTTTCTCTACTGAGAAATTGCCACTGCACAGCCTTCTGGCTCTGGCACACAGAGAAATTAACGAGTAGATCTTGTTATTCTTCAATGTCACGCAGCTCCTTGTCTAATTGTTCATACACCTCAGCAGGTATGCTGACCTTGAAAGCCTTCTCAAGTGCTTTGCTTCCAACCGCCTTCTTAAGGCACTCGGATTTCTTGCATATATAAGCGCCTCTTCCGTTGAGCTTGCCGGTTGCATCAACTGCGAACTGCCCGTCATTGCTTCGGACTATCCTTATCAGCTCACTCTTCGGCATCATCTCACGGCATCCAAGGCATTGCCTCAGAGGTACCTTCTTTGCCATCTCATCACTCCCTATTCTCTATCATGTGCCACTACATCAATGCAAATGATTACTCTTCGTCGTTTGTGTCTACTGTTTCATCTATGTCAAATGAAGCAGCATCGGCATCTTTATCTTCGCTTACTTCATCATAATATTCATCTTCGTTATAAGGATCAAAGTTCTCATCCTCTGGCTGCTCATCAAAGTAACCCATCTCCTCGGCCTTTGAATGGCTCTTAATATCGATCTTGTATCCTGTCAGCTTGGCTGCAAGGCGGGCATTCTGACCCTTCTTACCGATTGCAAGTGAAAGCTGTGTATCAGGTACTACGACAAATGCTGTCTTCTCATCAAGATCAACTGATACGTCCTCAACATCTGAAGGACTGAGCGCATTGTAAATAAACTCAGCAGGGTTCTCACTCCAAGGAATGATGTCGATCTTTTCACCGTTCAGATCTGCAACGACAGCATTTACTCTGTCACCATTGATTCCTAAGCATGCTCCAACTGCATCGACGTTCTCATCGTTTGACCATACTGCGATCTTAGATCTTGATCCTGCCTCTCTGCAGAAGCTCTTGATCTCAACTGTTCCGTCTGCGATCTCTGTTACTTCCTTCTCAAAAAGTCTCTTGACGAGCTCTGGATGAGTTCTTGATACAGTGATCCTTGGTCCTCTGTTTGTCTTCTTGACCTCTGTGATATAAAGCTTTATTCTGTCGCCTCTCTCGTAGCTCTCTCCCTCGATCATCTCTGACGGCTTTAAGAGTGCCTCTGTCTTGTCATCAAGGCTCACATTCACGCTGTCTCCAACCTGTCTCTGAACGATTCCTGTTACGATATCCTTCTCCTTCATATGGAAGTGATCGTATATAGCTGCTCTCTCATTCTCATTGATAGCCTGAACGATGACATTTCTCGCACGCTGGGCTGCTATTCTTCCAAAGTTCTTAGTTGTGATCTCTATATTTACTGTATCACCTATCTCGTACTTGCTGCTTATCATCTTGGCCTGCTCCAGTGTTATCTGGCATGCAGGATTCTCAACTTCCTCAACAACCTCTTTGGCTGCATATACATGGCACTCACCAGTCTCTCTGTCCAGTGAAACTGTAATGTTCTCGTCTGTATTGAAATCCTTCTTGCAGGCTGTCTTGAGTGATCTCTCTATAGCCTCAAGCAGAACATCCTTGCTAATGTTTCTCTCCTTCTCAAGCTGATTCAATGCTTCAATGATCTCTGACACCTTTTTATCCTCCTAATATATAAATGCTAATCGTATCATGGAAATATCTTTTCTCGTTATCGTTATCTCTGTCTCATCCTCAAGCTCAATGGTGACTGTATTCTCATCATATGCCTTGAGCACACCCTCGAATTCCTTTGCACCATTCACCTTGGCAAATGTCTTGATCTCCACGACCTTACCTATGCTTCTCTTGAAATCCTTCTCTTTCTTCAGTGGTCTCGTAAGCCCCGGTGAGCTGACCTCCAGTATATAGGCATCTCCTATATAATCATCCTGGTCAAGCAGGTCTCCAAGTGCTCTGTTCACTATCTCGCAATCACCGATCGTGATGCCACCTTCCTTGTCCGCATACACTCTGAGGTAATAATCACTGCCTTCCTTGACGTACTCCACATCAACAAGCTCCAGATTGTTCGCCTCAATGATCGGCATCACAAGTGCCTCCGTCTTTGCTTCAATATCCGCTCTCTTCGTAAATACGACCACCTTTCTGTAAAATATTATCCCCACAACAATTGAGAGTGGGCCAAGGCCCACTCTCATGCTGTAATCTATAACAATCTCACTTATTGTATCATAATTATCAAATAATTCAAGTACAAATATTAACAAATATTTATGCGTTTCTTCTGGCTGCGTCCTCACGGTAATATTTGTCAAGCACCTTGTTCGCCTTCTTGTCGTCAAGAACGCATTTGTTGGACAGTGCAACCTTGACGAGTTCATCCAGTGCTTCCTCCCTAAGTGCCGTGCTCTTGATGTTGACATTTGCAAGCTCTGTGTACGCTCCCATCTTTCTTGTGAGCGTCTCGTACTCCTCTGGAAGCATCCTGTCTATCATATTCCTGATCTGCTTGGATACCGCCTGGCTGTTGCCGCCTGTTGTGACTCCCACCACAAGATCTCCGCGGACGATAACGCCTGGAAACAGGAAGCTGCTGAGCTCCTTGTTATCAGCCACATTTACCATGATGCCCCTGTCATTACAATATGTACCTATCTTGGCATTGATCTCCGGGCGCCTGGTTGCCGCCACAACAATGTCTGCATTCTGCAGTATGTCAAGTGCCACGTTGCTCTCATGTACATTTATTCCCTTTATCGCTTTTATATCATCGCACACCTTCGGCGCAATGACCGCTATCTTCGCTCCGAAATACAGCAGCGAATTGATCTTTCTAAGTGCTGCCTTACCTCCACCTACAACTATTACTTTCTTGCCCTCAAGATCGATGTACATTGGAAAGTATGCCATATCTTATCTCCTCCGAATATTCTATAAATCTAGTCATATACTTACTGTGAAAGCTGCTTAAAAAACTTTCACAGCAAATTATAAATGAGGAATTAAGAAATGGCAATTACAAATAACGTTGGTTCACTAAAAATTCAGATAACGAACAACAATTTCTTTCCCGTCGAGGGTGCTTCCGTATACATAAGCCCTACGGGAATACCCGATTCCACCTCAGAGGAATTTGTTACAGATGAAAATGGGATTGTGATCGACGAAGAACTCCCTGCTCCCGATGTGGCCTACAGCCTGGAACCAGGTGATAACCAGCCATACTCAGAATACAACGTACTGGTGAATGCCCACGGCTACAATGAGCGTTTCATCTCCGGAGTCCAGATATTCTCCGGTGAAAAGGGAATACAGAACATAGAGCTGACACCCTCTGACGGAAGCGACACCACTCCGACAGTTCTCGATGCGCACACTCTCTGGGAGCAGTATCCTCCAAAAATTGCAGAGGATATGATCAAACCTGTGAATCCGTCTGGAGGTATAGTCCTGAGCCGTGTCGTTATCCCTGAAACCATAGTGGTACACGATGGTGCACCCACAGACCCCACAGCCAGAGATTACTATGTTCCATATAAAGACTATATAAAGAACGTTGCCTGCAATGAAATATATTCCACCTGGCCTGATGCAGCCATCCGGGCAAATGTACTGGCGATACAGTCATTTACCCTGAACAGAGTCTACACCGAATGGTACAGAGGAAAAGGATACGATTTTACGGTAACCAGCAATACCGCATTCGACCAGAAGTGGGTGTACAACGCAACCATATTTGAAAATGTATCACAGATCGTAGATGAGATGTTCGCCAACTATCTCTCAAAGCCAAACGTTACACAGCCTCTCTTCACCCAGTACTGCGACGGCAGACGTGTATCCTGTCCGGGCTGGATGACACAGTGGGGGTCAAAATCCCTGGCAGACGACGGTCTTACCGCCATCCAGATTCTCAGATACTATTACGGGGATACAATATACATCAACACCTCGGAGACTATATCCGGTATACCTTCTTCTTATCCGGGCTACGAGCTGACCATCGGCTCAAGCGGTGACAAGGTCTCCCAGCTCCAGAGACAGCTCGCCAGGATCTCACTCAACTATCCTGCCATCGGTACCGTAACCGTCGATGGTTTATATGGTCAAAACACCGCAGATGCCGTGAGAAAGTTCCAACAGATATTCAATCTTCCGGCTACAGGTGTCACTGACTATAAAACATGGTATAAGATTTCGCAGATATATGTGGGAGTTACCAAGATTGCAGAGAATGTATAATACACTGGGGGCAAACACAAAAAAAGCTGAAATCTTAATGATTTCAGCTTTTAGCAGTTCGTAGGGGAATCGAACCCCTGTTTTCGCCGTGAGAGGGCGACGTCTTAGCCGCTTGACCAACGAACCATAAGTGCTTGTATCCTGCCGCTTCGCTTGCGACCTGTTTAATATAACAGAAACGAAAGCAGAATGCAAGCACTTTTTTTATAAAATTGCAAACTTTTTTCAGATTATTGACTTAATTTGTTCCGCCAGCCTACATAAAGTCAAACAGCGAAAGCTGATTTGTCTCCGGCATTCCGTCCAGGATGCCCAGCTCACTCATCTTCTCGATGGTTCCCTTGCCGATCTTTGCACGCTCATTGATCTCCTCCTTGGAGAGGAACGGCCCCTTCTGGGCGGCATCGTAGAGCTGCTGTGCAGCCTTCTCTCCCATTCCTTCTATGGATGCGAAGGATGGCATGATCTTGCCGTCTATTATCTGGAACCTGTCAGCCTTTGCCTTGTATATATCTATTGGAACAAAGTCGTAGCCTCTTGCGTACATCTCGAGAACTATCTTCAGATCCTTGAGCTTGCCCTCGTCCTTGGCTGATCTCTTGTTCTTGTCCACCTTGCTTATCTCATTGATATGGAAGAGAACTCTCTCCTTGCCAAAGCACATCATCTCGTAGCTGAAATCATCAGCTCTGATACTGAAGAATGCTGTATAGTATTCAAGCGGATAATTGACCTTGAACCAGGCAATTCTCCACGCCATCATGACATAGGCCGCCGCATGGGCCTTTGGGAACATGTACTTAATCTTCTGGCATGACCATACGTACCAGTCCGGTACTCCGTGGGCAGCCATCTCCGCCTTCCAGTCATCCCATTTGTCACATTTGCCCTTGGCAACTATTCCCTTACGAACCTTCTCCATGATGTTGAAGGCAAGTCCGGCATCAAGTCCCATGTGTATCAGATAAACCATAATATCGTCACGACAACAAATGGCTGTCGATATGGTACACTTGCCCGACTTGATGAGCTCCTGCGCGTTGCCCAGCCATACATCGGTTCCATGCGCCAGACCCGCTATTCGCACAAGATCTGAGAAACATGTCGGCTTGGCATCTATAAGCATCTGCATAGCAAAGTCCGTTCCGAACTCCGGCACCCCCAGGCTTCCAAGAGGTATCCCATTGATATCCTCCGGTGTGATCCCCAGAGACTTCGTGCTGTGAAACAATTCCATGACATCCTTGTCGTCAAGTCTTATCTTCGTGGCATCAAGTCCCGTCAGATCCTCAAGTCGCCTGATCATGGTCGGATCATCGTGTCCAAGAATATCGAGCTTCAGCAGGTTATGATCGATTGAATGGTACTCAAAATGTGACGTTATGATATCCGATGTCACATCATTTGCCGGGTGCTGTATAGGTGTAAATGAATATATCTCCTCGTGTCTCGGGAGAACTATCATACCACCCGGATGCTGACCCGTAGTTCTTCTGACACCAGTACATCCAAGAGCCAGACGCTCCATCTCACACCTTCTCTTTGTAACTGTTGCATTCTCCTCAGCGTACTTCTTCGCGGATTTCTCATCCATTCCAGACGCCTTGGCCTCCGCCATAAGCTCCTCTTTGGAGTGATCCTTGAAATAATTGTACACATATCCAAATGCTGTCTTTTCAGCAACACCACCTACGGTTCCCGCCTTGAATGCCTTGCCCTTGCCGAAGAGTACCTCGGTGTATGCATGTGCCTTCGACTGATACTCACCCGAGAAGTTCAGATCGATATCAGGCTCCTTGTCTCCGTTGAATCCAAGGAATGTCTCGAATGGTATATCGTGTCCTTCCTTTATAAGCGGTGTTCCACAATTCGGACAGTCTCTGTCCGGCATATCACATCCGCTCATTCCCGAATACGACTTTACAAGCTCTGAATCAAAATCCACAAAGTGGCATTTCGGACAGATATAGTGAGCCGACAGCGGATTTACCTCCGTGATACCGGCCATTGTTGCGACAAATGAAGATCCAACCGAACCTCGGGAACCAACCAGATATCCGTGGTCATTGGAATCCCACACAAGCTTCTGTGCGATGATGTACATAACCGCAAATCCATTTGAAATGATGGAGTGCAGCTCCCTGTCAAGTCTCTCCTGAACCTGAGGTGGCAGGTCTGGGCCATATATCTCATGTGCCTTGGTATAACATATATCCGTAAGTGTCTGATCCGAATTCTCGATGATAGGAGGCGCCTTGTCCGGTCTGACCGGCTCTATCCTCTCTATCATGTCCGCTATCATATTCGTGTTTGTGATGACGACCTCCTTGGCCTTGTCACTTCCAAGATACTGGAACTCTGCCAGCATCTCCTCCGTGGTACGGAAATACAGCGGTGGCTGCATATCAGCATCGTCAAAGCCCTTGCTCTTCATGATGATCGCCCTGTATATATAATCCTCAGGATCAAGGAAATGCACATCACAGGTTGCGACCACTG
>OHZQ01000661.1_pt1 | contig 9843 bp, 7 predicted proteins | sample 1580551 | NCBI WGS metagenome assembly OHZQ01 (sample SAMEA3882527, study PRJEB24775) | human gut metagenome | biome: human-associated habitat; feature: intestine environment; material: feces | place: Netherlands | collected 2009/2010 | reverse complement strand
TACATTCTTAAAGCCATACAGTGCTATTCTGGTGGATGAGGCACATCTGCTTTCTGTGGAGCAATTAAAGATATTAGAAGAATGTAAAAAGCAGATTCCGATAATCTTCTCCAGTGATACGGAAGACATGATCTCGCCTGAAGAACTGGATCGTGAAATACCGCAGCGGCTTGCCGGTCTGCCGGATGTGCAGAGCTTTCATCTGACAAATCGTATCCGTACAAATGCAGAGCTATCTTCCTTTATCCAGAATATGATGGATTTGTCACGTAGAAAAGGGAAGAATGGCTATCCCAATATTGAAGTAGTGTATGCGAATGATGATACAGAAGCAGTATGTTTGATGCAAGGCTATGCGAGACGGGGATATCTCTATCAGAATCCGGCAATGCGGGATGTGAACCGCCTGGTAGCCGTACTGGATGAACAGTATTATTATGATGAGGACGGTTATCTCCGTGCGGGAAAGATTAGTGAAGCTTCTTATGAAATAACCCGTATAACAATGAGTGAAGGCAGAAAATCAAATGTGAGACTTCTTTTTCATCAGCTGAATCAGGCAAAAGAAAAACTGGCGATTGTGATCAAAGACAATCCGTCAGTGTATGATACGATTTTGGATATATTACAGATGCGGAAAAACAGATAAAGAACTGTTTTTACGCATTTTTCTGTATCAGTCATTTCCAGATATTTTCAGAAAGAAAATTTGCCTGGTTCCGAATTGCGTGGTACAATATTCCTCAGGTAAAATATTGAATCAGAGAGGTTTTTACAATGGAAGAAAAGAATTACAGTAAAGTACCGGTATTCGAAAATGGACTTGCACAGCCTGTTTTCAAATTCACAGACGGAAAGACAGGAGAAAAATACGATCCTGCGACATCAAGTATCGTAAGATACTGTGTATATGTGGAATCTGACTATGACATGGATGGAGACGGAAAGAGAGATTTCGTTAAAGCATTCATCCAGGTTCCAAGAAGTGCCGTAGAAGGCAATTATAAGGCGGCAACGTTATATGAGGCACGTCCGTATTGTGCCGGTGTACAGGCAGACGGATACGATCATATGAAAGAAGTGGAAAGCAAAGAATACCGCAAAATTGATTTTGCAGATCTTGACAAAGAAGTGCCTGCACGTATCCCGGAAGGAATGATCAGTGCCATGGATCTTGCATTAAAGGCAGATCCGGCAGACTGGTATTATCCGGATAAAGGAAATAATAACATTATGGTTTTTGAAAATATCGACACCTTTGATTATTATCTTGTACGTGGATTTGCAGTTGTTTTAAGTGCGGGATTTGGTTCAAAAGGATCTGACGGATTCAATTATGTTGGTTCAGACTATGAAAGAGACGCTTTCAAAGCAATTGTAGAATGGCTGCATGGAGACCGTATCGGATATGCAGACCGCGAAGGAACGGTTGAGACAAAGGCAGACTGGTCAAACGGAAAGGTTGCCATGACAGGAAGATCTTACGCCGGAACCATGCCGTTTGCAGTGGCAACAACAGGAGTAGAAGGACTGGAGACAATCGTACCGATCGCAGGAATCGCGGACTGGTACAGCCAGCAGAACATGCAGGGCGCACAGCGGTACTGGCCGAAAGAAATGCTGAACAGCTTCCTTGCCTATTTTTGTTCCAGCCGTTACAATGATGAGACATTAACCGAGAAGCAGCGGGAGGATATGGCAGCATTCCATCATGAGATGAGCCTTCAGCAGATCAAGGGTGGATTTGACTATAATCCGGAATTCTGGGGTATGGGAAATTATCGCCTTCATGCAGACCGGATCAAATGCAGTGCGCTCATCGTACAGGGATTGAATGACGAGAACGTGTCTACCAAGCAGTATGAGATGATGTACAAATCTTTCCAGAAGGCAGGAAAGAATGTAAAAGCAATCCTTCATCAGGGTGCACATATCACACCAACTATGCCGAAACGATATGGAATCCTTGTAGATGGTAAATTCTATGATGATATTATCAATGAATGGATTTCTCATTATTTATACGGAGTTGAAAATGGTGCAGAGAACAGACCGGCAATCCTGGTGCAGATGAACTATGACCAGAGAAAATGGGAGACAGCAGATTCCTGGGAGACAGCATATAAGATGACTCTTACATGCGAAGAACAGGGAACAACTGTAATCGATACAGACTGGGAAGCAGCGGGTGTCAGTGCAGAGAACTTCGATGATGTGATGGGTGTGAGATCAAGCAATATGGCACAGCGTTATGTGACGGATCCGTTTAAAGAGGCAGTGACATTACAGGGAACAACTTGCGTAAGATTAAGAGCAGCGTTAAAAGATGGAGATGCAGAAGCAGATTTCAATCCGGTAAACAGTAATGATGCAGATACTCTGACGATGAAGCTTGGAATGCATGAAATGTCAGGACGTATGGATGATGTGAAGCTTACTCTTCTTCTTTGTGACGTGTGCGATGAAGAATTTGACAGCATTCAGTCTGTAGATCCGCAGAGAAATACAATTCCGGTCAATGTGGTAAAAGAAGGCGGAATTATCAGCGGAGGAGAGGTTCCGGCATGGAATGAAGCGGAGTTTGCTACTGTACATAAGAAATACCGTGTGATCACACGGGCATTTGCAGATCTGTGCAATCCGGAAGCAGGATATGAACCGGAGACAGCACAGAACAGTATCGAACTGAAAAAGGGTGAATACCATGATTACCATATTTATCTGAATGCGACAAGATATACGGTAGAGCCTGGACATAGTCTGGCACTGGTCATCACGACAGAAGATCCGATCAACTGTCTGATCCACAAGACCTATTCTGTGGAAATCGAGAATGCATCAGTAACAGCGGAAGTTCCGATGACTGCAGCGGTAGAAAATCGTGTGATGACGAGAAAATAAATTACATAAAAGAATAGTTATATAAGTATTTCATGAAGGATCACCAAACAGGCTTTGGTGGTCCTTTTTTTTACAGTAATGCAGATGTATCCTATGCTTCAGAAAAAAATTTTAAGATATATCGGGATAATTCTTTTTATTTTTTGGTAAATATTGTAAAATAATTAGAAATGAAAATAACAGGAAACTGCGTAGTAGAAGTCTGGAGGAAAAGACATGAACGCGGAAGAACGAATGACAAAAGAACAATTAGAAGAAGAAATCCGACATTTTCGGAAGATCTTTCAGGAAATCCGTCTTTTCCCGATTGGAAATATATCAGATATCGATGAAGAATGGAGAAAAATCAATGAGGGGCAGAGATGCTATCATTATTGGAAACGGGAAACACCCTGTGATAACTGTGTAGCGATGCGTGCAGCGACCACGAAAGAAGAAAAAGGAAAGCTGGAGATTGTAAATGGCAAGATTTATCAGGTGATCGCACGTTGTATAGAAGTAGATGAGAAGCCATATGTACTCGAGCTGATCCGTTGCCTGGATGGTGACTGGTCGATTGGAGAGATCAATCATGAGCGTTTGATAGATATGTTTGTACATTACAATGACAGGTTATACAGAGATGCAGTGACAGATGCATACAACCGGCGGTATTATGAGGATGAGATGAAGAACAAGAAGAAAAATGCCGGGGTTGCACTGATCGATCTAGATGATTTTAAACTGCATAATGATACCTACGGACATCAGGCAGGGGATATGGCACTCTATACGGTTGTAGATATTATCCGGAAAAATATCCGTAAGACGGATAAGCTGATCCGTTTTGGCGGGGATGAATTCCTTCTTGTGATGCCGGAAGTTACGGAAGAAGTTTTTAGCCAGAAACTGCAATTGATACAGGAGCGTATCTATAATGCAAATGTTCCGGGATACCTGAATTTGCGGCTTTCTATCAGTGCCGGTGGCGTGCTGACGGAAGGAGACAGTATTGAGGAAGCCGTGAACAGAGCGGACAAGCTGATGTATCAGGCGAAGGCTACGAAGAATAAAGTGGTTACACAGAAAGATGAAAGAGAGAAGTACGAGAAGCATAACCAGATTAAACAGCGGATCCTGGTTGTCGATGATTCAGAGATGAACCGTGCGATTCTCTGTGAGATGCTGAAAGATGATTTTGAGATCATTGAAGCAACGAACGGACAGGAATGCGTTTCGCTAATAGAACAATACGGGAAAGAGATATCACTGGTACTGCTTGATATCGTGATGCCGGTTATGGACGGTTTTGAAATTCTGATGTATATGAACCGGAATCACTGGATTGAAGATGTGCCGGTGATTATGATATCCAGCGAGGAATCTGAGAACTATATCAGGAAAGCGTTCAAGTTTGGAGTATCCGATTATATCAGCAGACCTTTTGACAGCAAGGTTGTATACCAGCGTGTATTTAATACGATCAAGCTGTATGCAAAACAGAGAAGGCTGATTTCCATGGTATCCGATCAGATGCATGAAAAGGAAAAGAACAATCAGATGATGGTAGAAGTTCTGAGTCAGATTATGGAATTTCGTAATGGAGAGAGCGGTCTTCATGTTGTCCGCATCAATACATTGACGAGACTTCTTCTGGAAAGACTTGTTGAGAATACGGATGCATATAATTTGACGCCGGATGACTGCTATCTGATTTCAACAGCATCCGCGTTTCATGATATCGGTAAGGTTGGAATTGATGAGTCGATTCTGAATAAGCCTGGAAAGCTGACTAAAGAAGAATTTGAGACTATGAAAGAGCATACGCTGATTGGTGCTTCTATGCTGGATAAGCTGGAGCATTATAAGGATGAGAAGATGATCAAGATCGCGTACCAGATCTGCAGATGGCATCATGAACGTTATGATGGTAAAGGGTATCCGGATGGTCTGATCGGAGAACAGATTCCAATTGCGGCACAGGTTGTATCTGTGGCAGATGTTTATGATGCACTGGTGAGTAAGCGTGTATATAAAGATGCGTATTCACATGAGCAGGCGATGAAGATGATCCTGAACGGAGAGTGCGGAGCGTTCAATCCGCTTTTAATGGAAGTTCTTGTGGAAATCCAGGATAAAATAAAAGAAGAAATACGTTACGAGGCATAAAAAAGAAGAAACGTCCGCCATGAAGGTAACGATCGGACGTATGCTTCGGAAAAAGGATGCATCAGATGGTGCGATGACGCCATTTCAGGCAGTCTGTACGGCACTCGCGGCAACGGTCGGAACCGGAAATATTGTAGGAGTTGCAGGAGCGATCGCGATCGGAGGACCGGGGGCAGTCGGAAGCTTCTTTATCAGTATGAAAAAAGGTGTGTCCAGAGGAATTTTCTCTAATGAGGCAGGTCTTGGTACCGGATCGATCGCACATGTATGTGCAGATACAAAAAAACCGGTGAAACAGGGATTCTTCGGAATCTTTGAGGTATTTATAGATACGATCGTAATCTGTACACTGACCGCACTGGTAATCCTGTGCAGCGGAGTTCCGATTGGTTACGGGGAGGCAGCAGGTGCGGAGCTTACGATTCTTGGATTTACTTCTACATATGGGAGCTGGGTATCGATCTTTACCGCGGTTGCAATGTGCTGCTTTGCATTTTCTACGATCATTGGATGGGGACTTTATGGAACACGTTGTGTGGAGTTCCTGCTTGGTACCCGCGCAAACAGACCATTTATGATATTGTATGCACTGGTAGCGATTGTCGGCGCAACTATGGAACTGGGACTGATGTGGAATATTGCAGAGACATTTAACGGACTGATGGCAATCCCGAACTTAATTGCAGTCTTCCTGTTATCAGGAGTTGTGGTAAAGCATGTAAAAGAATATTTTGCAGGGGAAGGAAAAGGCGTATAAAGAAATACCTGACAGAAGGATAGAAGGCTTTCTGTCAGGTATTTTTTAATTTCCAAAATCAACGCCATACATTTTAAAATGTGTCTCAATACGCTGTTTGGCTTCCCAAAGAATCTGGACAGCTTCTTTTTCTTTAGACTCGGAAATACGGAAGGTTGGGATGGATATACTTAAAGCAGCGATTGGTGCATTATTGTAATCAAGCGAAACGGCGATACAATTTACCATTAAATTCGTTTCTTCATGTTCCACGGCATATCCCCGTTGACGGGTAAGTTCTAGCTCTTTAAGTAGATCATTTATGGTAGCGATTGTGTGTGGTGTATATGCAGTGAGAACTTCTGGAAACAGGCTACGAATTTCTTCTTCGGATTTATAAGCAAGAAGTGCTCGCCCCAAACCAGTACAGTACAAAGGAAGCTGCTTTCCTACGGAAGACATCAGGCGGATTGGCTGAGGTGAATCCTTTTTTGCGATATAAAATACCATGTTTCGAGATTGGATACCAAGTTGGCATGTTTCGTTACTTAATGCAGTAATGTTATTCATCTCCTGTTGAATGAATTGTAAAGAAGTCTTGCGGTTATTATAGGCTACACCAACAGAATATGTAGCAACTCCGATACGATAGCGAAGCGTATCCTTTTGCATATAAATAAAATTACGGGCAGTCATCGTATGAACAAGCGGCATAATGCTGCTTTTTGGGGCATTCAGTGCTTTGGCAAGTTCGGTAAGAGTCATTCCTTCCTCAGAGTTGGAAAGAAGCTCCAGTATATCGAGCACCCGTTCAGTAGGGCGGTGTTCAGTTGTTGCCATTGGTTTAACTCTCCTTTATTAACATTGAAATAATCTAAAGTTCAATCAAGTATATAAAAATTATATCAGATATTTGTATGGAATTCCAGAGCTGTTTGACGTATATGTAGAAATTTATATAGAATAATTGTGCAAAATGATAAAAATAATGAATTTATTTGATGATATATTGACAATAAAGTGTACGAGTGCTATTTTAAGAGCATAAAGTATGTAAATACATATGTAGTGCGTATATACGAACGAATGAAAAGCAAAAGGTAAAGAGGAGGCAAAAAACTATGATTATGAACTTTTTGAAGAAAGTACCGGCTGGGATGATGATTGTTCCGCTTTTGATTGGAGCAATTTTAAATACGTTCTGTTCGTCGATACTTCAGGTAGGTTCACTTACAACAGCAACTTTTTCAAATGCAGGTGCGGCAACAGCGATGGGAATTCAGCTGGTATGTCTTGGAACAACGTTAAGATTTAATGAACTCGGAAGTGTGTTAAAAAGGGGCGGAGTCCTTTTGATTTCCAAATTTGTGGCTGGAGCAGTAATTGGTATTGTTGTTGGTAAAGTGTTCGGTACAGATGGATTTCTTGGATTATCTGCATTAGCAATTATCTGTGCGGTAACAAACAGCAATGGTTCCGTATATCTTTCCCTGATGCAGTCTTATGGTGATGAAGTGGATAGTGGCGCAATGGCATTACTCTCATTGAATGATGGCCCATTTTTTACACTGGTCGCAATGGGAGCTTCAGGACTTGCAAATATTCCGATTCTTTCAATCCTTGCAGCAATTACACCGATCATTGTTGGTATGATCCTTGGAAATCTTGATAAATCATTTTCTGATTTCCTTGCACCGGCAGGACCGATTTTAATTCCATTTGTAGGACTTACACTTGGAGCAGGAATTGATCTTTCCGCGGTTATAAAGGGAGGACCGTCAGGAGTTCTGCTTGGATTTATGACTACTTTTATTGGTGGAGCATTTATTGTATTATGTGATCGGAAGATTTCAAAACGACCGGGTTATGCCGGATGGGCAGTTGCGACAACAGCAGGTAATGCGGTTGCAGTTCCGGCGGTTGTAGGACTTGCAGATAAGAGCCTGGAAGCATATGTACCACAGGCAACAGCACAGGTTGCAGCATCTGTAGTTATTACAGCAATTCTTGTTCCAATCGTCACAAACTGGTGGGCACATAAATATGGCTGCCCGAAATTCCCTCTGGAAGAGAAGAAAACAGAAGCAGCGAAGTAACAAGATATATTGTAACATATTAATTTAAAGATACCAGGGTCAAAAGGTCAGAAAGCCGATGCAAGCTTGCTTGCAAGAGTGCAAAGCACGTAGCAATCTGGTATCAAAGGGATCAAAATATCTTTTGACCCCAACATCATTTAAACATGAAAATAGGAGATGAGCAAAATGGCAGTAACAGTTAACGCAGCAATTATTGATGAAAAAGATACCGTCGTTGTAGCAATTGAAAAGATTAATGCAGGAGATGAAATAATCTGGAGAGACAGAAACGGAGATGTACAGAAGATTACAGCAGCTACAGATGTACCAATGTACCATAAAGTAGCAATCAAGGAAATGCCAAAAGGAACGGAAGTAGTAAAATATGGAGAACACATTGGTCTTGCAGCATGTGACATCCATGTTGGCGAGCATGTACATGTACATAATGTCCAGAATCACAGAGAAAATCTTTAAATACGGAATATAAGAAGACAGGAGGAATTTAAAAATGGAAAAAATGACTTTTGGGGGATATAGAAGACCAGATGGAAGAGTTGGAATCAGAAATAAAATTTTAATTTTACCGGCAAGTGTCTGTGCATCAGATACAACAAGAATTATCGCATCCCAGGTAGAATCTGCAGTTACATTCAATAACCAAAATGGATGTTCCCAGGTTCCGTCAGACCAGCAGTTCACAATGGATGTAATGGCCGGATATGCAGCAAACCCGAACGTATATGGAACGGTTGTTGTATCACTTGGATGTGAAAACTGTCAGATGGATCTTGTGTTAGATGCAATTAAAGAGAGAACGAATAAACCAATCCGCCATTTCATTATCCAGGAAAACGGAGGAACGATTTCTACAGTAGAAAAAGCTGTCCGTGCAGCAAAAGAGATGGCACAGGAAGCTTCTCTACTGCAGAAAGAAGAATTTGATTTTTCTGAGCTGATCATCGGAACAGAATGTGGAGGTTCGGATCCGACTTCAGGACTTGCAGCAAATGTCCTGATCGGAGAGATGAGTGACCGTATGGTAGAACTTGGAGGTACTTCGATTCTTTCTGAGACAACAGAATTTATTGGCGCAGAACATATTCTGGCACGACGTGGAAAGACAAAAGAAATCAGTGACAGAATTTACCAGATCGTTCATGACTATGAGCATGCGATTAAGTTGGTAGGACATGATATCCGTGAAGGAAATCCTTCTCCTGGAAACAAAGAAGGAGGACTTACAACATTGGAAGAAAAATCATTGGGATGTATCCATAAAGGTGGTCATTCAGAAGTAACAGCAGTATATGATTATGCAAAACAGGTAGAATCAAAACAGGGACTTGTTATTATGGATACTCCGGGAAATGACCCATCATCAGTAGCGGCAATGGTAGCCAGTGGATGTCAGATTGTCGTATTTTCTACCGGACGTGGTACACCGACAGGAAATCCGCTTGCACCGGTAATTAAGATCACCGGTAATAAAGTTACTTTTGCAAATATGTCCGATAATATTGATATCGATGCAAGCCCGTATATTTACGGAACCAAGACGATGACAGAACTTGGTGATGAGCTGATGAAAGAAATCAAGGAAGTTGCGGATGGCAAGCTGACAAAAGCAGAAGCTCTTGGATATACAGAAATGGCAATTGCGAGAGTTTGTAACTATATGTAAAAAATGAGGTGAAAAAATTGCGCTATACCAGAGTAAAAGATAAAAATGGAGAAATTCATCTAGCAGCTTTCGAAAAGGAAGAAACCGTGTTTTTTCTGGATGAATTATTCCCGGAATTAAAAGGGAAAACGTTGATAGATTTTGTTCATATGGTAAATGGTGATCCGCAAAAAGCAGCACAGATGATCTGTGCTGCAGATGGATCGGTACATAGAATGGAAGAGCAGGAGATGTTGACACCGATTGAACATACGGTTCACGATATCCTCTGTGTCGGAGTCAATTACACAGATCAT
>OHZQ01000654.1_pt1 | contig 9882 bp, 9 predicted proteins | sample 1580551 | NCBI WGS metagenome assembly OHZQ01 (sample SAMEA3882527, study PRJEB24775) | human gut metagenome | biome: human-associated habitat; feature: intestine environment; material: feces | place: Netherlands | collected 2009/2010 | reverse complement strand
TTAGCCTTGTCAAAGGCGAGAAAAGAACACGAAGTGTTCGAAATGCGAATGTGGGAGAGGGGCGTCCTGAATAGTTACATATCCCCATTGTAATCGGAATATCCTGTATTGTAAAATACAAAAAAGAAGGTTTTTGTTATAGTTTAAAACTATATCAAGTTATTTTATTATCGTATTCAGTCTCAGCGCATTGGAAACCACGCAGAAACTGCTTAAACTCATCGCTGCCGCGCCAAACATCGGATTCAATGTGAGTCCAAATGGAATCAGAAGTCCGGCTGCAAGCGGTATTCCGATGGTGTTGTAGAAAAATGCCCAAAACAGGTTCTGATGGATATTGCGGAGTGTCTTCCGGCTGATCCGGATGGCCTGTGGCACATCAGACAACCGGCTCTTCATCAATACGATCTCTGCCGCCTCGATTGCCACATCGGTTCCTGCCCCGATCGCGATACCAATGTTTGCCCTTGTCAATGCCGGCGCATCGTTAATTCCGTCGCCCACCATCGCCACTTCGCCTTTTTTACGAAGTTTGCGGACAACTGCCTCTTTGCCATCCGGCAGTACACCTGCGATCACTTCATCGACTCCTGCCTGCTCACCGATGGCTTTTGCCGTACGCTCATTGTCGCCGGTCAGCATGACAACGCGGATCCCCATCTCTTTTAATTCACGGATGGCTTCTGCACTGTCTTCTTTCATCACGTCTGCTACTGCGATCATTCCCTGCAGCACACCGTCTTTCGCAAATAACAGCGGCGTTTTTCCTTCTTCTGCCAGTTTCTCAGCATGCTCTATCATTGTGGCGCTCACTTCTGACAAATTCTGGATATACATAAAACTTCCACCGACAAGTTTTGCCTGGTCGGCAACACGGACTGCTTCCAGTCCATTGCCCGGAAGTGCTTGAAATTCTGTTACTTCTTCGTTTTCCATGCCCTCTTCTTCTGCTTTTTGCAAAATGGCTTTCGCAAGAGGGTGTTCGCTTCCTTTTTCCAGAGAATAGGCCATCTGTAAAAGTTGTTTTTCCGAAATGCCCTCTGCCGGACAGATATCTGTCACTTTCGGCTCACCGGCTGTGATCGTACCGGTTTTATCCAATGCCACGATTTTTACTTTTCCGGCTTCTTCCAGCGCCGCCGCATTTTTAAAGAGGATTCCTTTCTTTGCTGCGCGGCCGTTTCCAACCATGATCGCTACCGGTGTCGCAAGTCCAAGCGCACACGGGCAGCTGATTACAAGTACGGAAATTCCTCTGGCGATTGCAAAGCCAAATTCTTTTCCGAGAAGCATCCATACAATGGTGGTAATGACTGCGATCGAGATAACGACCGGCACAAATACCCCCGATACTTTGTCCGCGATCTTCGCGATCGGTGCCTTTGTCGCCGCTGCATCGCTTACCATCTGAATGATCTGCTGAAGTGTCGTATCTTCGCCGACACGAACCGCTTCACAGCGAAGCATCCCTGACTGGTTCATCGTCGCCGCCGAAACTTCGTCTCCTGCCGCCTTATCCACTGGGATGCTTTCGCCGGTAAGTGCCGCTTCATTGACCGCACTGTTTCCTTCAAGAACAACGCCATCCACCGGAATACTCTCGCCCGGTCTTACCACGAAGACATCGCCCATTTTCACCTGCTCAATCGGAATCTCAACTTCTTTTCCATCCCGAATGACATTCGCCTTTTTCGGAGCCAGACGCATAAGACTTTTCAATGCATCGGTCGTCTTTCCCTTCGAATGGGCTTCCAGCATCTTTCCTACCGTAATGAGCGTAAGGATCATTGCCGCAGACTCGAAATAGAATTCCATCATATAGTGCATGACAGCAGCGTCATCTCCTGCTGCCTGCGCAGCGGTCATTTCAAACAACGCAAAGGTGCTGTATAAAAAGGCAGCGGACGAACCGAGTGCCACCAGCGTATCCATATTCGGTGCCCGGTGCCACAAACTTTTGAATCCGGAGATAAAAAACTTCTGGTTGATCACCATAATGATCACCGTCAGCAAAAGCTGGGTCAGTCCCATCGCCACATGGTTATTGTCGTAAAAATGCGGAAGCGGCCAGCCCCACATCATATGTCCCATGGAAAAGTACATGAGAATGATCAAAAATCCAAGGGACGCAAATAACCGTTTTTTTAACACAGGCGTATCATGATCTTCCAACGCTTCTTCTGCTGCCTCCCTCTGTATCGATGCTCCCGCCGTCTCTGCGCCTTTTACGGACGCACCATATCCGGCATTCTGCACCGCCGCAATGATCGTATCATCAGACACATTTCCTTCGACACCCATTGAGTTTGTCAAAAGGCTGACCGAACAGGATGTCACTCCATCCAACTTAGAAACTGCCTTTTCTACACGGCTGCTACATGCGGCACAACTCATACCTGTCACATTAAACTGTCGCATCGCCTCTTCCTCCTATTTGTGGAACAGAGAAATTTTCTTCTTTTCGTAAGGTTCCACTTCGATTTCAATGACTTTGTAACCGATTTCATCCACTTCCGCCTTCAACTTATCTTCGTCAAGTTTTTCTTCTGAAATGATCTGCGTCTCTGCTTTCTTATGAGAAGACGTTACTTCTTTGACATCAAATTTCTCCTGAATCATTTCATTCATGTGCTTTTCACAGTTGCCACACATCATACCTTCTACATCCATAATTGTTTTATACATCGCTAATTCCTCCTGATATTTAAAATAGTATTTCCATTTCTTCGCTTTCTATACTATACCCCTTGGGGGTATGTTGTCAAGAGGTTAAGTGATTATTTTTCTGCAATTATTCTTTTTCCCCATGGGAATCCTTTCCGCTTGGGACCGCTTGCGCTTAGTGAACACACGTAGCAGTTTCCGAGGACACAATACGTCCTCTGGAAACTGACGGTGTTCAAAATCCCGGTGCGGGAAGGAATCCCATGGGGAAAAATAGCATTACAACAAAAATAATAACTCTTTACTTCTAAAAAAATTATGGGTATACTATAGATAAAATGTTTCAACTACAAGTGGAGGGTTATTATGTCGGATAAGAGTTGCTGTTGTCATAAAAAATATCGTTCGGATGAGGAAAAGAAGAAACTGATTCACCGCCTGAACCGCATTGAAGGGCAGATTCGCGGGCTGCGCGGGATGTTGGAGGACGATGCGTATTGTATGGATATTCTGGTTCAGTCATCCGCAGCTTCTGCGGCACTGACTGCGTTTAACAGGGAGCTGCTCAGCACACACATCGAAAGCTGTGTGGTAGATGGCATCCGTCAGGGGGACGATGAAAAAGTCGAAGAACTTCTGTCGATCTTACAGAAAATGATAAAATAAGAAAACATGTGTCATAACAAGGGTACCTCATCACACTAGATAAGGTACCCTTATTTTACTCTTCTATCTGTATCCTCTACATACGATTATACAGATCCTGATATTTCTTCGCAGAATTTGCCCAGGAAAAATCCATCGCCATTCCACGATCTATGATCTTATTCCAGTCACGTTTACGGTCAAAATAAATATGCTTCGCATAACGAATCGTATTGAGCATCTCATGTGCGTTGTAATTGGCAAATGAGAAACCTGTTCCCTTGCTCTCATATTCATTGTATGGTTCTACCGTATCTTTCAAACCGCCGGTCTCACGTACGATCGGAACGGTACCATAACGAAGACTCATCAACTGACTCAAACCGCATGGTTCAAACAGGGACGGCATCAAAAAGGCATCGCAGGAAGCATAAATCTTATGCGAACGCTCGTTGGAATAGAAAATGTTTGCCGAAACTCGTTCCGGATATTTCCATGCAAAATGGCGGAACAGATGCTCATATTTTTCTTCTCCGGTTCCCAGTACCACAAGCTGTGTATCCTCGGCACAGATTTCCTCAATCACATAGTCGATCAGATCAAACCCTTTCTGGTCTGTCAGACGGGAAACAATCCCGATCATAAATTTCTTGTCATCCTGTGCAAGCCCCAGTTCTTTTTGTAAAGCGCGCTTATTTTTAATCTTTTCCTTGCGGAATGTTCTCGCATCATAATGTGCCTCGATCATCGGATCCGTCGCCGGATTATACTCATCATAATCAAGTCCATTGACAATTCCTGTTAAGCACGCAGAACGGGCATTCATCAAACCATCCAGTTTTTCGCCATAAAATGGTGTCTTGATCTCTTCTGCATACGTATCACTTACTGTCGTGATCTGGTCTGCATAAACAAGTCCGCCTTTGAGATAATTGGCATCTCCATAGGCTTCCAATTTGTCCGGTGTAAAATAATACGCATCCAGTCCCGTCGTATCCATGACTGTTTTCTTATCCCAGACTCCCTGGAATTTCAAATTATGTATCGTCATGATTGACTTAATTCCGCGGAAGAATTCTCCCTGCTGGAACGAATCTTTCAAATATACCGGAATCAAACCGGTCTGCCAGTCATGACAATGGATGATATCCGGGCGAAAACCGATAACCGGAAGGGCAGACAATGCTGCTTTACTGAAGAACGCAAATTTCTCAATGTCCTGATAAATCTCTCCATATGGACGATTTCCGCTAAAATAAAATTCATTATCAAGAAAATAAAATGTAACCCCTTGGTATTGCATCTGAAAAATACCGACATATTGTTTTCTCCAAGCAAGTTCCAAATAAAAATGTGTGACAAACTCCATCTGATTTTTGTATTCTTCCGGAATCGAAACATACTTCGGTATCATAACACGTACATCAAATTCATTTTTATCAAAATACTTTGGAAGCGATCCCACTACATCAGCCAAGCCTCCTGTTTTGATAAATGGTACACATTCGGATGCTACAAACAATACTTTTTTCATACATACCTCCATTCTGAAACGTCACTTTAGTCTTCCAGTGCCTGCTTCAAATCTGCGATAATATCTTCTACATTTTCAATTCCAACGGACAAACGAACCAGATCCGGTGCTACTCCTGCTGCCAGCAGTTCTTCATCGCTCATCTGTCGATGCGTGGAAGATGCCGGATGTAAAACACACGTATGCGCATCTGCCACATGTGTCGCGATCATCGCAATCTTTAATTTCGCCATAAATTTTTCGGCCGCTGCACGGCCTCCTTTCACGCCAAAGGAAACAACACCACATGTACCATTTGGCATGTATTTTTTCGCTCTTTCATAATATTTATTGCCCGGCAGTCCCGGATAATTGACCCAGGTTACATTTTCGTTGGCTTCCAAAAACTCTGCCACTTTCTGTGCATTTTCGCAATGTCTCGGCATACGCACATGCATGGACTCCAACCCAAGATTCAAGAGGAAGGAATTCATCGGTGCCTGAATAGATCCGAGATCTCTCATGAGCTGAGCAGTCGCTTTCGTAATAAATGCGCCCTCCTGACCAAATTTCTCGGCATAAGTAATCCCATGGTAAGATTCATCCGGTGTCGTAAGCCCCGGGAATTTATCTGCATGAGCAAACCAGTCAAATTTACCGGAATCTACGATACATCCTCCGACGGTCGCATCATGTCCATCCATATACTTGGTAGTGGAGTGTGTTACAATATCCGCTCCCCATTCAAATGGGCGGCAGTTGATCGGTGTCGCAAAAGTATTGTCCACGATCAACGGAACACCATGAGCATGTGCTGCGTTTGCAAACCGCTCGATGTCAAATACGATCAATGCCGGGTTGGCGATTGTCTCTCCGAATACGGCTTTCGTATTTGGCTGAAAAGCCGCTTCCAACTCTTCGTCCGAACAGTCCGGATCTACGAATGTAAAATCAATTCCCATACGTTTCATCGTTACGGCAAACAAGTTATATGTTCCGCCATATATCGTAGAGGAAGATACGACATGATCGCCTGCGCTGCAGATGTTAAATACCGAATAAAAGGAAGCCGCCTGCCCGGAAGAAGTCAGCATCGCTGCCGTACCACCTTCCAGCGCGCAGATTTTCGCTGCTACCTGATCATTGGTCGGATTTTGCAAACGTGTATAAAAATATCCGCTCTCTTCCAGATCAAACAAACGCCCCATCGCTTCACTGGAATCATATTTAAATGTTGTACTCTGAATGATCGGAATCATTCGTGATTCTCCATTTCCAGGCTCATATCCTGCCTGAATACATTTTGTTTCCTGTTTCATTTTCCTTCTCCTTACTCTGTCGTCTGACCGTAATATGCATTTTCTCCATGCTTTCTAAAATAATGTTTATCCATCAGGTACTGTGGTGCCGGTTTTACGTGTGGATTGAGCGTCATCGTATGATGTGCCATCTCAGCCACTTTGTCCAGTACGACAGCATTGTAAACAGCATTTGCCGGCGAGGTTCCCCATGCAAATGGTCCATGATTTTTCACTACGATCCCCGGCACTTCCATGGCATCTCTGTCGCCAATCGTCTCCACGATGACTACACCGGTATTTTTCTCATAGTCCATGTTGATCTCCGCTGCTGTGAGATCTCTGGTGCACGGAATCTCCCCATAAAAATAATCCGCATGTGTCGTTCCCAGTGCCGGAATTGCCATACCTGCCTGAGCAAACGTAACGGCCCATGTAGAATGTGTATGTACCACGCCACCAAGATTATCAAAGGCTTTGTAAAGTTCGATATGCGTCGCCGTATCCGAAGATGGACGATATCTTCCTTCTACCACATTCTGATCAAAATCAACGACAACCATATCCTCCGGTGAAAGTTCATCGTATTCTACACCGCTTGGCTTAATGACAACCAGATTATTTTCACGGTCAATACCACTTACATTTCCCCATGTATAAATGACAAGTCCTTTTTCCTGTAACTCCATATTTGCTTCATAAACTTCTTTTTTCAATTGTTCTAACATGCTGTTTTCCTCCAAAAAAAATGTTATGTATAACGAGTCTGTAATCTAATTATAAACTAGTTATACATAACAGTCAATGAAAGTTTTTAATTGTAATTATTCTGTAAAGAGAGGGGTGGAATAATATCTGTCGCCGCTGTCCGGAAGGAGAACAACGATTGTCTTTCCTTTATTTTCCGGTTTCTTTGCTTCTTCGATTCCGGCCCACAAAGCCGCTCCGGAAGAGATTCCCACAAGGATTCCTTCTTCTTTGGCAATCAGTTTGCCAGTCTCAAATGCTGCTTCATTTTCTACTTTTACGATTTCATCATAAATTTTTGTATTCAATACATCCGGTACGAATCCGGCACCGATTCCCTGAATCTTATGTGCTCCGGATTTTCCTTCGGACAGAACCGGTGAAGACGCCGGCTCTACGGCAATTGCCTGTACCGATGCTTTCTTGTCTTTCAGATATTCTCCAACTCCGGTGATCGTTCCGCCGGTTCCTACACCTGCGATAAAGATGTCAACCTCTCCGTCGGTATCTTCCCAGATTTCCGGACCGGTTGTCTTTTTATGTGCTGCCGGATTGGCCGGATTTTCAAACTGACCTGCAATGATACTGTCCGGCGTCTCTGCCTGCAGTTCTTTTGCCTTTGCAATTGCTCCGCTCATTCCCTTGCTTCCGTCTGTCAGCACAATCTCTGCACCATAAGCTTTGATGATATTTCTTCGCTCTACACTCATGGTTTCCGGCATAACGATCACGGTGCGGTATCCTTTGGCCGTCGCAATGGCCGCCAGTCCGATTCCGGTATTTCCGGATGTCGGCTCAATGATCGTAGAACCTTCTTTCAGGCGTCCGCTCTTTTCTGCATCTTCAATCATTTCCAGCGCAATACGATCTTTTACGCTTCCTGCCGGATTGAAATATTCCAGTTTTGCCAAAATTCTTGCTTCCAATCCCAGTTTCTTTTCGATATTGGAAAATTCTACCAACGGCGTCTTTCCAATTAATTCTGTCGCATTTTTATAAATTTTACCCATAATGGTCTACTTCCTTTCCTAGATAATATAATTGTCATTTTTTTGCTGCTGCCATTCCACAAGCTGTGCCAGGGTCACACTGTCAACGACATCGTCAATCGCCGTTTTCAGCCGCTTCCAAAGTTCCAATGTGGCGCAGGTATCCTGTCTGTCGCACGTATTTTCCTCAAACTCCAGACAACTGACCGGTGCAAGATTCCCCTCGGTCAGACGAAGGATCATCCCTGCCGTATATTCTTCCGGTGGTTTCACCAGCTGATAGCCCCCCTGCGGACCACGAATGGCCCGCACAAAGCCAGCTTTATTAAGAATCGACACGATTTGTTCCAAATATTTTACCGATATCCCCTGTCTTGTAGAGATATCTTTGATTCTCACCGGGGTTCCCGTGTCATACATTGCCAGGTCAAGCATGAACCGGAGAGCATATCTCCCTTTTGTCGAAATTTTCATCTCTTATGCCAGTGCCTTGAATGCTTCTTCAAGGTCATAGATAATGTCTTCTACGTTCTCGGTTCCGATGGAAAGACGAATGGTATTTGGCTTGATTCCCTGGTCTGCCAATTCCTCTTCGTTCAACTGAGAATGTGTCGTAGATGCCGGATGAATTACCAGTGATTTTACATCTGCCACGTTTGCTAACAAGGAGAATAACTGCAAATGGTCGATGAATTTCTTAGCTTCTTCATCACTTCCTTTGATCTCAAATGTGAAGATGGATCCTCCGCCATTTGGGAAGTATTTTTTATACAATTCCTGCTGTTTCGGATCATTGGAAACAGATGGATGATTTACTTTTTCTACCAATGGATGATTTTCCAAATACTACTTTCAACGCATTTTCAACATGTCTTTCTACTCGAAGTGACAATGTTTCCAATCCCTGAAGGAAGATAAATGCGTGGAACGGAGAAATCGTAGCTCCGGTATCACGAAGCAGGATCGCACGGATTTTTGTAACAAATGCTGCCGGCCCTACTGCTTTTGTGAAGCTGATTCCATGATAACTTGGGTTTGGAGCTGTCAAAGATTCAAATTTGCCGCTTGCTTCCCAGTCAAATTTTCCGCTGTCTACGATCACACCACCAATTGTCGTACCGTGGCCTCCGATGAATTTAGTTGCAGAATGTACTACGATGTCTGCGCCATACTCAATTGGGCGAACCAGATAAGGAGTGGCAAATGTGTTATCGATCACCAGGGGAATTTTATTTTCATGAGCAATCTTTGCGATGGCTTCAATGTCTACAACATCGGAGTTTGGATTTCCCAATGTCTCGATAAATACGGCTTTTGTATTTTCCTGAATAGCGCCACGGATCTCATCGAAATTTTCCGGATCAACGAACGTTGCTGTAATTCCGTATTCCGGAAGGGTATGGGCCAGAAGGTTGTAAGTTCCTCCGTAAATGTTCTTTGCTGCTACGATGTGATCGCCGTTGTGCGCCAGATTCTGAATCGTATAAGAAATCGCTGCCGCTCCGGAAGCTACTGCCAATGCAGCCACGCCGCCTTCCAGTGCTGCAATACGCTGTTCAAATACATCCTCTGTCGGGTTTGTCAAACGTCCATATATATTTCCTGCATCACTCAGACCAAATCTTGCTGCTGCATGTTCGCAGTTACGGAATACGTACGATGATGTCTGGTAAATCGGAACTGCTCTTGCGTCCGTTACCGGATCCGGCGATTCCTGTCCTACGTGAAGCTGAAGTGTCTCAAATTTGTACTCTCTCTTGTTTGTCTCTGCCATAATAATGTCCTCTCTTTCTTCTTCATTTATTTTTATTATCTGTTTGTTGTTTTTGTTGATGACATTACTATAACCCCTTTTTCCTACTTTGTCAATAGGAAAAGTAACATTTTTTATTTTTCTTTTGGGCGGTGGCGGAAAGCGGCGGAATTTCGTTTGGATTTTGTAAGTTTGGTTGAAGCATATTTGTGTATATTCATTGTTGTTTTTAAAGGATTCAAAAAAATAATGTTTTGGTTCATCATGTTTATG
>OHZQ01000643.1_pt1 | contig 10067 bp, 7 predicted proteins | sample 1580551 | NCBI WGS metagenome assembly OHZQ01 (sample SAMEA3882527, study PRJEB24775) | human gut metagenome | biome: human-associated habitat; feature: intestine environment; material: feces | place: Netherlands | collected 2009/2010 | reverse complement strand
CACAGAAGGTAACAGGTACCTGGGATTTTGGTGCAGATGATGCATTAAAGATGCCATCAGGAACACTTCGCCTTGCTCTTACACAGGCAAAGGTTTCTCATGCAAATATTCTCAATATTGACACAGCAGAAGCAGAGAGTATGCCTGGTGTTGTTCGTGTTATCACAGCAAAAGATATTAAGGCAGCAGGCGGAACCAATAAGATCAATGGTCTTGTAATGCTTCCAAAACACAACAAGACAGACGGTTTCGAACGTCCTGTACTTTGCGATGAAAAAATCTTCCAGTTTGGTGATGCGATTGCCATCGTAGCTGCTGATACAGAAGAGCATGCAAGGGCAGCAGCAGAAGCAGTTAAAGTTGAGATCGAAGAGCTTCCTGCATATATGAATGCAATGGATGCCATCGCACCGGATGCGGCAGAGATTCATCCCGGTATTCCGAACGCATTCTTTGAGACAAACTGTATCAAGGGTCCTGATTTTGACTGGGACAGCATTCCGGATTCACAGCAGGTTGAGATCGAATCTTACTGTTCACGTCAGCCTCATCTTCATCTTGAGCCGGACTGCGGTTATGGTTACATTGACGAAGACGGTATGATAACTGTTCATTCCAAATCCATTGGTATCCATCTGCATATGCCTATGATCGCTGATGGTATCGGTGTGCCAATGGAGAACTTACGAATTGTTCAGAACCATGCAGGAGGAACCTTTGGTTACAAGTTCTCTCCTACAAATGAGGCTCTGATCGGCGCTGCTGTTAAGATCCTTGAACGTCCTGTGTCTCTGGTATTTAATCAGTTCCAGAATATTACTTATACAGGAAAGAGATCCCCTGCATTTATGAATATCAAGCTTGCAGCAGATGAAAATGGTAAGCTTCTTGCACTCTGGGGCAATAACTATGTGGATCATGGTCCATACTCAGAATTCGGTGATCTGCTTACAATGAGACTTTCCCAGTTTACAGGTGCAGGCTATGGAATCAATTCTATCCGTAACAAATCTACAACAGTGTTTACAAACCATGCATGGGGTTCAGCATTCCGTGCTTACGGATCTCCTCAGTCTTATATGGGATCTGAGATTGCGATAGATGTTCTGGCTGCAAAGATGGGAATCGACCCCTTCGATATCCGTGAAATGAACTGTTACAAAGAATCAGAAGGCAGTACGATCCCTACAGGTTATCCGCCTGAAGTATACTGTGAAGAAGAACTGTTCAAGACAGCTCGTCCACTGTATGAAGCAGCTAAGAAACGTGTGGCTGAAAAGAATGCAGCTTCTGATGGCAAGATCAAATATGGTATCGGTGTATCTCTCGGTGTATATGGCTGTGGTCTTGATGGTGTTGATACATCAAACGCATTTGCAGAGCTGAATCCGGATGGAACAGTTACAATGTATGCTGCATGGGAAGATCACGGACAGGGCGCTGATATGGGGGTTCTTGTATCATCACATGAAACACTTCGTCAGGCAGGAATCAGACCGGAACAGATCAAACTTGTTATGAATGATACCAAGACATGTCCTAATGCAGGTCCTGCAGGTGGATCACGTTCACAGGTTATGTCAGGTAATGCATGTCGTCTGGCAGCAGAAAACCTTGTGGCAGCCATGAAGAAAGAAGACGGAACCTTCCGTACTTATGATGAGATGGTGGCTGAGGGTCTTGCAACAAAATATGAAGGTAACTGGGTGACAACCTTCTGTGCAGATCATCCGATCGATCAGGATACAGCACAGGGTGATCCGTTTGCAACCTACATGTATACGATCTTCCTTCCGGAAGTTGCTGTTAATACAGAAACAGGTAAAGTTAAAGTTGAAAAATTCACCTGTGTGGCTGACGTAGGTACCATCATGAACAGACTTCTTGTAGAAGGCAACTTCTACGGCGGCCTTGTACAGGGTATTGGTCTTGCTCTTACAGAAGATTTCGAGGATCTGAACCATGATACTTCTCTGAAGAACTGTGGCATTCCGTATCCAAATGATGCGCCGGATGATATTGAACTTCATTTCAATGAAACATATCGCCCAAGCGGTCCTTACGGTGCTGCCGGCTGTGGTGAGGCTCCGCTGGATGCTCCTCATCCTGCAATCCTGAATGCGATCTACAATGCTACAGGCGCACGTATCACACGTGTTCCTGCCCGTCCTGAAAAGGTTCTTGCAGCATTAAAGGAACTTGAGAAATAACTGTCAGTATAATTTTATCATGTGATATAATAAGGGGAGACGGGAGACTGTCTCCCCTTTGGAAATGAAAGGAGTATCGGGTTATGACATATATACAGGAAAGAGGTTCCACTCATGTTTATCACGTAAATCGAATGTCAAAGGAAGAGATGGATCATATGATCAGCCTCTGTGTTCATGAACAGCCGGCGTACTGTGTTGCAGCCTGTCCTTTCAAAGCAGATACAAAAGAAATGCTGTTTTATGCTGCAAAAGGAAACTTTAAGAAAGCTCTGGCTATCTATGAAAAGATCACACCATTTCCCATGATCCTCTGTAACGGATGTACTGCACCATGTGAGGAAAAATGCAGACTCTGTGAGCTGGGTGATGGCATATCCATACGTGAAGTAGAGCGTGCCATTGTACGATATGGGGAACCTGGAAAACGGAGCAGTGTATTTCGTATCAGAAAGAAAAAAAAGGCTGTGATCTTTGGCTCAGGATTGTTCCCGCTGTTTCTTGCAGGGGAACTGGAAAAGAAGATGTATCCTGCAACCATTTACTGTCAGGAGAAAGATTATGAAGCCTATATTGCAGCAGCAGCTCCGGAGCTTTTGGAATCAGATCGCAAAAATGAGGTAAAACGTCTCAGTTCCATGGACCTTTCCTTTGAATTCGGATGCAGTCTTGACCTTCCGTTTATCAGAGCGAAAATGAAGGAGGCAGATGTGGTCTGTGCTTCAGAGGAGGTGGCCAAAAAGCTGGCTCCAGAGGAAACAGCAGACGCAGAGATCATGCTGAGAGAACAGGCGGGAATTGTCAGCGGTCCGGTCCGGTCTGTGATGGATGCAGCTTTTGCTGCAAAGAGAGCTGCCCTGACTGTAGACCTCCTTGTACAGAATCTTTCGCCCCACAGCAACAGAGGCAGTGAAGGAGCAGTTACCACCAGGCTCTATACAAATATGGACGGGATGAAAGGCTCCAAAAAGATTCCCTGCAGCACAGATGGATATTCAAAAGAAGAAGCTGTTGAGGAAGCAAAGCGATGCATTCAGTGTCACTGTGATGAGTGTATGAAAAGCTGTGTCTATTTAAGGGAATATAAAAAGCATCCGGGTCTTCTTGCACGTGAGATTTATAATAATACCCAGATCATTATGGGAGATCACCAGATGAATAAACCGATGAATTCCTGTTCACTCTGCGGACAGTGTACTGTAACCTGTCCAAATGGGTTTGATATGAGCCAGGTCTGCAAATCTGCAAGAGAAAACATGGTATCTACAGACAAAATGCCTCTGGCACCTCATGAATTTGCACTGATGGATATGCTGTTCTCCAATTCGGAGGCTTTCTTATGCAGACCTCAGCCGGGATATGAAACCTGCAGATATGTATTTTTCCCAGGATGTCAGGCAGGAGCTATAGCGCCGGATGTTGTCACAGAGGCATATGAGGATCTGTGCAGGAGGACAGAGGGCGGTGTTGCTCTGATGCTGGGATGCTGTGGTGCTATCAGTGAATGGGCAGGACGCTATGAAATGACAGAAAAGGTAAATGAACAGCTGAAGCAGGAGCTTGCAAAACTGGGAGATCCTATGATTATAGCAGGCTGTCCAAGCTGTATGAAACAGTTAAAAGAGAGTCTTGGCGCCAAAGTCACAGGAATCTGGGAGATCTTAAAGGAAATCGGACTTCCCGGACAGGCAAAAGGACTGGAGATACCTGTTGCAATACATGATGCCTGCGGTGCCAGGGGAGATACACAGACACAGGATACAATAAGAGAGCTTCTTGCAGATATGGGGTGCACTGTTGTAAATACAGAATATTCCAGAGATCTGTCTCCCTGCTGCGGATACGGCGGACTGACTGCCTACGCTAATAAAGAGATGGCAGATAAAATGACAGAAAAGTGTCTGGAACGATCCGATTCCCCATATATAACGTACTGCATGGCATGCAGGGACCGATTTGTCAGGGAAGGCAGGGAATCCAGACATATCCTGGAACTTCTGTATGGTATAAATGCCGCCAATATGCCGGATATCAGTGAGAAACGCTACAACCGGCTTGAGCTAAAAGAGAAGCTTTTAAAAAATATATGGAATGAGGAACTGATGATGGAGAAAAAAGATTATACCGTTGCATATACAGAAGATGCCATCAGTATGATGGATGAACGTATGATCCTGAAAAGCGATGTGGAGCGTGTATTATCAGATTACAGAGAAAATCAGGAAGCGATCTTTGATGAAGAGACAAAAGAACTGGTGACAAGGAGCAGACTTGGAAATGTTACATTCTGGGTGAGATTTGTGGAAACAGAAGAAGGGTATCTGGTACGCAGAGCATACAGTCATAGAATGAATATTATGAAAAGGGTGGGACAGTAATGGCAGTAGAGAGAACATATTATACCATTGATCCTGAGGGAAAGCTGACCTGCATGAAATGCAAGGTTCCTCTTGTAAAGGGAAAAGCAAAATTTATGTATCTGGAGAACGGTTTTCCTGTTGAGATGCCGGTCTGTCCCAAATGTGGCTTTGTCTATGTTCCGGAAGAGCTGGCTCTTGGAAAGGTTTTGGCAGTGGAACGTGCACTGGAGGATAAATAGATGAACAGACACCCCGGAGGGGAAGAGCAGACAATTCATCTTCTGAAAAGCATAGAATTGAAAAAAGGAATGAAAGCTCTGGATCTGGGAGCAGGAGAGGGAGAGACCGTGCGGATCATGAAAGCATTTGGTCTGAATGTGCAGGGTGTGGATCTTGCTCCGCGAAGCAGTGAGGTGCAGCAGGGAGATTTTCTGACCCTTCAGTATGCAGCAGACAGTATGGATCTCTGTATCAGCCAGTGTGCATTTTTTGTCAGCAGAGATCAGAAAAAGGCAGTCTCTGAATGCTGGCGTGTACTGAAAAAGGGAGGATTTCTTTTGCTGTCAGATCTGGATCCGGGCAATCTTCTGGAAATTGTGAAAGAAACAGGGTTTACGATTCTCTGTCAGGAGGATCAGACTGCTCTCTGGAGAGAATATTATCTGGAAGCAATCTGGAATGATTCATTCTGCTGCGAGGATCATAAGCTTCTGCAGAAAGAATACAAAGGCAGAAAAATAGGCTATACCATGGTGGTTGGCAGAAAGGAGTAATGTATGGATCTTTACGAAAGAATAATGGAATTAGGTAGCATGGGATATCATTGTTCACAGATCATTATGATCATGACTCTGGAAACCATAGGAGAGGAAAATCCACAGCTTGTAAAGGCAATGGGAGGCCTTGGCGGAGGAATCGGTTACTGTGGAGATACCTGTGGCTGCCTGACAGGAGGAGCCTGTGCGATAGGTTTGTTCCTTGGCAATCTGGCTCCGCAGGAGAAAGAAGATATACAGATGAAACCGGCTGTGCAGGAATTATATCAGTGGTTCCATAAGAAGACCGAAGAAGAATTTGGTGCTTTTTATTGTAAGGATATCACTTCTAATTTGGATTGGGGAGTGATTATGGAGCAATGTCCTGCGCTGATTGCAGATACTTATACGAAAGTGATAGAAATACTGACAGAACGGGGAATATTGGAACTATGATTACGCTGGGTAAAACAAAAAGTGTATGCCCGATATGTATGAAAGTACTTACGGCTAAAAAATGTATCGGTGAAGATGGCATTTATCTGGTGAAAGAATGTGATATCCACGGAAAGTTTCAGACACTGATCTGGGAAGGAACGGCAGCAGAGTATCTTTCCTGGGGAAGAGAAAACCTGTCTGCGGAGACTCCGGTAAATCCCAAAATCAAAGAGAAATCCTGCCCGGATAATTGTGGACTCTGTGAGGAGCACGAACGAAAAGGCTGTTGTATGATACTGGAAGTGACAAAGCGCTGCAATATGCACTGCCCGGTCTGCTTTGCTTCGGCAGGAGAATGTCTGGAAAACGGTGATCTTTCAATTGATGAAATAGAAAAGCAATATGATTTTCTGATGGATCATGGAGGACCATTCAATATTCAGCTCTCAGGTGGAGAACCAACCATGCGGGAGGATCTTCCGGAGATCATACATATGGGTAGAGAAAAAGGGTTTACATTTTTTCAATTGAATACCAATGGAATCCGTCTTGCGCAGGAAGCAGGACTGAATACAGTATTTCTTCAGTTTGACGGTGTCACAGATGATGTGTATCAGACATTGCGCGGACGCTCTATGATAGAACTGAAAGAAAAGGCTGTGTTAAACTGTTCGGAAGCGGAACTGGGAATTGCCCTGGTACCTGTCATTGCGCCAGGAGTAAATGACATGCAGGTTGGAGATATTCTGAAGTTTGCGATGGATCATATGCCATTTGTAAGAGGAGTACATTTCCAGCCGATCAGCTATTTTGGCAGATGTTCTCAGCAGCGTCCACAAGCTCCGATTACCATACCAAAGATGTTGAAGCTGATCGAGGAACAGACTGACGGGCTTATGAAAAGCAAGGATTTCGCCGGTGGTGGAGCAGAGAATCCATACTGTTCTTTTCATGCAAGTTATCTGAAAAAAGGCGAGAGGGAACTGAAACTTTTGGAAAAGAAATCAGGCAGAGGATGTTGTTGTACTACCAGCGATAATTCCAGACAGTATGTGGAAAATCAGTGGAGCTATAGCACAAAAAAATTTGATGATGGAGAAATGACACAGACAGATGCGCTGGATGAATTCCTGATCCGGGTTCATAATGAAACTTTTGCAGTATCAGGGATGATTTTTCAGGATGCATGGAATCTGGATCTTGAACGTCTGAAAAGATGTTATATCTGCGAGGTGGATTCTGATTATGGAATGGTGCCGTTTTGTGCATATAATCTGACGAATTCGAAAGGAATATATTTATACAGAAAGTGAAACGATCGAATATAGATGCAATGATCTGTAAGCAGGAAGGTATTACAGAGATTACAAGAGATGAAATACACAGAATACAGCTGGAGAAATTAAATATTGTACTGAAGAGAGAGAAAGAACGAGAGGGTTTTTACCGAGATTTGCCGGAAAGACTGGAAAGCCTGATAGATTTGAGAAGCCTTCCTTTTACGACAGAAACAGATCTGGCACGAGATGGAGGCAGGATGCTGCTTTGCTCCCAGGGGGAAGTACAGAAAGTGATATCAGAACAGACAAGCGGAACTACCGGTGCCGGTAAACGTGTATTCTATACAGAGGGAGACTGTGAACACACCATAGAACTTTTTATGGCAGGTCTGGGTGAATTTATTTATCCTGGAAGTATAACGATGGTGGCTATGCCATTTTCAGGTCCTTTTGGATTAGGAGAACTGATCGCGGAGGCAATCAGACGTCTGGGAGCAAAACCTCTTTCAACCGGGATAGGAAGAACTTATGGCGAACTGAACAGGATTCTGGAAGAGGAGCAGCCGGATACGTATGTGGGAATGCCGACGGCATTGCTGTCCATGCTTCGAATGTGCGGAAAAGGCAGTATAAAAAGAGCACTGGTATCCGGAGATGCCTGTCCGAAAACTGTCATGAAAGCAATCGAAGAAATTCTGCAAACACGACTTTGGCCGCACTATGGTTCCAGAGAGATGGGGCTTGGAGGTGCCATTTGCTGCACGGCGCATGAGGGCATGCATATGCGGGAAAACCATTGTATTACAGAGATTATAGATGAGAACGGAAATGTGCTGCCGGACGGTAAATGGGGAGAACTGGTGATTACAACCATTGGAATGGAAGCACAGCCGTTGATTCGATATCGAACCGGTGACTGGTCAAGGATCATTCCAGGAAGATGCCTCTGTGGAAGTGAAATAAAACGCCTGGACTTTGTAAAGCGGATGGATCCATTGGGAAGTATCAGAGAGATGGATGAATTGCTGTTTGAGATTCCGGAACTGGTAGATTATTGTGTGAAAATTGTAGATGGAAAAAAGGAAATTACAGCGCTTTTTACATCGGACAATGGAGAAGAACGAATCAGGAGTGTTTTGGAAGAGAAGGATATTCGTTCATGGAACTGCAAAAAAGCAAAGTGGGAAGATGGGGCGCTGTATCCTGGCAAACGAGTTACAAGGCAGTGATTTCGTGGTATCATGGAATCACTGCCTTGCCTGTTATTCAGGATAGTATGGACAATCTTCCTGGATGCATTCGCGATTATCTTCGCAGTATTTACACGTTATAGAAGACAACGGAATGTTTACAGAACAAAACTGACTGTAAAAATGAACAGCTTCTTCAATGGCAATTCTGCTGGTACGTTTGCAGCAGCGAGGTCCACCAACATCTGCCAGTCTGGATAAAATAATGGAAACAAGTTTTTGAGGAAACGGCCATGCATCTTTGTGAAGTGGACTGGATCCAGTCATAACGGACATGAAAATACCGGCTCCGGCAGCAGCTCCACAGACACCCCAGTAACCACAGGTACCGCCCGGAACCTGCTTCGCTCTTTTACAGATCTCAGATAGTGCAGCATCGTAATTCATATGTTCTCCATTATTGCGAAACGCTGTCAGAAGAACGCACGGAACAATTGCATGATGCTCTGGTCCATGCATATGTACAGATGGAAGATCCATAATTTTTTCCAGAAGAAGCAAAGCATCTTTTTCGGTACTGTCTCTGAGCGCTGCGATTACCGGAGCATATGTGCCATAGCTGTGACAGGCATCACAGATAAAGTGACTATTTTCACAGACCGCATTGGTTAATTGCTCTTTATAGCAGATGCTGCACGTCTGAATAGAGCTTTCAGCACGATACGTAATAGAAGCACCACAAATCAGACATCCGGAAAAATGTTCCGCTTCACCGCAACAACAGGAATTATTCGTATGATCCATTTGATTCACCTCCGGAGAATTTATTTTAATAGTGTTAACGATGTAAAAAGTATAACATAAAATGAAAAAGTAATGATAAAGTATCTTGACAATCATGTTACTTTGGGTATATGATTTGATCCAATAAAGGGGAGTAACCTGTGCTTAACAAATTGCGTTTGTGATGTTGTCAGTACGGTGGAAGCATCCGGTATCATAAGGAAATGGTGAGACTTTTATTGCATTTTTTATTATGCAATGAAGGTCTTTTTTTTATATTTTTTTCAAAGAGGTCTTTCATTGCATAAGAAATTCAGGTAGTAAATACTTAGAAACGATGAGGCGGAAGTGATGAAGGAAATTTATCAGCAGACGGTAGAAGAGGTTCTTGAAAGGGTGAATGGCAAGAAATCTGGGCTTACAAGTGAACAGGTGAAAAGATCCAGAGAAAAGTGTGGGTGGAATGAACTTACAGAAGGAAAGAAGAAAGGTATCCTGCAGATTTTCTTTGAAGGAGCTGTCTATTTCCGAGAGCGTTTCAAGTTTTGTGTAAACAGAAAAAACTGATATAAGATATGTCATTAGTTATCGAGGACAGAACCTGTTTTTCAGGGTTCTGTCCTTGTTTGTATTATAATGCAGTTTTAGGGCATGTCAAGCAGGACTGGCTGTGCCAGCCCTGCCTAGCATGCATTCTGCTTATAACCTTTCCAATCTTTCTTCGAAGAAAATTTCCAGCTGAGAATGGATCTGTCCCCAATCCTGACGGTGTCCCGTCCATTTCTTGGTGATATCTATCATGGCCAGATACAGCATTTTCAGGAGACTGTCATCGGATGGAAATACCGTCTTGGATTTGGTGACTTTCCGGAGCTGGCGGTTAAATCCTTCCATCGTGTTCGTGGTATAGATCAGACGTCTGACAGCTTCCGGATACTTAAAATACGTTGAAAGATTTGCCCAGTTATCTTTGGAATATCCCAGTTCTTCATCCAGTTCCTGATCAAGGGCACCTTCCAAAATGATAGACATCATATCCCGCATAATGGAA
>OHZQ01000636.1_pt1 | contig 10154 bp, 10 predicted proteins | sample 1580551 | NCBI WGS metagenome assembly OHZQ01 (sample SAMEA3882527, study PRJEB24775) | human gut metagenome | biome: human-associated habitat; feature: intestine environment; material: feces | place: Netherlands | collected 2009/2010 | reverse complement strand
CGAACGGCGAAAAAACGGAGGAATCAGAAAAATGGAAGAGAAAAAAAGTTATTTTAAATGGGGTGAATTTTTAAGCTACTATAAACCATTTCGAGGAATTTTTGCGGCAGATATGTTTTTTGCTTTTTTAGGAGCGCTTACCACGTTAGTCATTCCACTGATCGTGAGATATATTACGGGAACTGTTGTTTATCTGCCTAAAGGAGAGATTTTGCCAAAGATTCTTTTTTTGGGAGGGGTTATGATCATTCTTGTGGCAGTTCAGTGCTTTAGCAATTATTTTATCGGAAATTACGGGCATGTCATGGGGGCAAAGATTGAGTACAATATGCGAAAGGAGATCTTTGAGCATTACCAGAAACTGTCGTTTTCCTTTTATGATAACCAAAAAGTAGGGCAATTGATGTCTCGTATCACAAACGATTTGTTTGATATCACGGAATTACTCCATCATGGCCCGGAAGATGTGGTCATTTCATTTATCAAATTTGCCGGAACCCTTTCTATCCTTGCGTGGATGAATTGGCGTTTGGCACTTGCTGCCTTTGTGTTGATTCCGGTTATGTTTGTGTATGCTTATATACTAAATAAGAAGATGAAGCGGGCATTTAAGACAAACCGCGAGAAAGTGGCAGATATCAATGCGCGCATTGAGGATAATCTGTCTGGGATCCGAGTGGTCAAATCTTTCGCCAATGAAGAGATTGAGCGGGAAAAATTTATGGAGGGCAACCGGGGATTTTTAGACAGCAAGAAAAACAGTTATTTTTATATGGGACAATATCATGCCGGCTTGACTGCCTTTATTACGATGATTACCGTGGTTGTGATCGTTGTGGGAGCGGTTTTGTTGTCAAATGGTACGATGAATGCACCGGATCTGATCACTTTTTTACTTTATATCAGTAACTTTACGGAGCCGGTACAAAAACTTATCAATTTTACAGAGCAGTTTCAAAACGGAATTACCGGATATGAACGATTTCGTGAAATACTGTCGATCGATCCGGAGATCAAAGAATGTGAAAATCCGGTGGAAGCAAAAGATATCCGAGGAGAAGTGGTGTTTGACGATGTGGGATTCCGCTATGAAGAAGGACAGGAAAAAGTGCTCAGTCATGTGAGCCTGAAAGTAAATGCCGGAGAATATGTTGCGCTGGTTGGAACGTCCGGTGCCGGAAAAACGACACTTTGCAGTTTGATCCCGCGGTTTTATGAGGTGACCTTCGGAACCATTCTCTTAGATGGAATCGATGTGCGGAAATATACGCTTTCCAGTCTGCGAAAGAGTATCGGTGTCGTTCAGCAAGATGTCTATCTGTTTGCGGGGACGGTGCTTGATAACATCCGATACGGAAAAGTGGAGGCGACCAGAGAAGAGGTCATTCAGGCGGCCAAAGATGCCAATGCCCATGAATTTATCATGGGACTTCCGCAAGGGTACGATACGAATATCGGCCAGCGTGGAGTAAAACTTTCCGGAGGGCAGAAGCAGCGGCTTTCTATCGCCAGAGTGTTTTTGAAAAATCCGCCGGTTCTGATTTTTGATGAGGCGACATCGGCACTGGACAATGAGAGCGAAAAGGTCGTTCAGGAGTCCCTTGAGAAATTGGCAAAGAACCGTACGACATTTGTTATCGCCCACCGGCTTTCTACGATCCGCAATGCACAGAGGATTCTTGTTCTGACGGAAGAAGGAATCAGCGAGGAAGGAAGTCATGAGGAATTGATGAAAAAACATGGTGTATATTACAATTTGTACACATTATCGGGCAATGAAGCATAAAAAAGTGCTTGCATTTGGAAAAATTATGTGATATACTAAAAATGTTGTTATTGGATTAAGATGAGTGGACGCGAGTCCACTCATTGTTATTATGAGGAAAAGAGGTATGTTTTTTGGGTAAACATCAGATGTATGAAAAGCGTACAGAAGAATTGATTTCGCCGATTTTGGAAGAAAATCATTTTGAACTGGTTGATGTGGAATTTGTCAAAGAAGCCGGTTCCTGGCATCTTCGTGCCTACATTGACAAGGAAGGCGGTATTACGATCGATGACCTGACACTTGTCAATCACGCATTGAGTGACAAGATGGATGCGGAAGATTTTATCGACGAATCGTATATATTGGAAGTGAGTTCTCCGGGACTGCTCCGTCCATTTAAAAAACCAAAAGATTATCAAAGAAATCTGGGAGAAGATGTGGAAGTAAAACTTTTTGCTCCGATCACATTTGAGCAGAAAGGGAAAAAATATACAGATAAAGAATTTATCGGCATTTTGAAATCCTACGAAGCACCGCAGGAAGATTCTGTGAATGGTGGAAAAATCGTACTGGGATTTGATGGCGAGGAAACATTGGAACTTGAAATTAAAGATATTGCGTTGATCCGAAAATCAATTGACTTTTAAACAATATGGAGGTAAAGAAAAAAATGAGAGCGAAAAACAGTAAAACAACAAACGGAAATCCGGAATTGATCGAGGCATTGGAAGCCATTGCCAGAGAAAAGGATATCAGCAAGGAGGTATTATTGGAAGCCATCCAGAATTCTCTTTTGGCAGCTTGCAAAGACCAGTTTGGTAAATCGGATAACATTCGTGTGGTTTTAGATGAGACAACAGGAGAATTTCATGTATACCAGGATAAGGTTGTTGTCGAGGAAGTTCTTGATGATACACTTGAGATCGCTTTGGCAGAAGCAGAAGCGAGACATGGTGTGACAGATCTGGGAGCGACCGTAAGCATCGAAGTAACGCCAAAGAACTTCGGACGTATTTCCGCGCAGAAGGCAAAACAGGTTGTTGTACAGAAAATTCGCGAAGAAGAAAGAAAAGTTTTGTATGATCAATATTATACAAAAGAAAAAGATATTATTACAGGAACGGTTCAGCGTTATTCCAATGGAAATTACACGGTAAATATTGGAAAAATCGATACGGTTTTGACAGAACAGGAACAGGTAAAAACAGAACGTTTCCGTTCTCATGAAAAGATTCGTGTTTATGTTACGGAAGTAAAAGACACACCGAGAGGACCAAGAATTGTGATCAGCCGTACGCATCCGGAACTCGTAAAACGTCTGTTTGAGGCAGAAGTTGCAGAGATCCAGAGCGGTGTTGTGGAGATTAAGAGTGTATCCCGTGAAGCCGGTTCCCGTTCCAAGATCGCAGTGTATAGCAGAAACCCGGATGTCGACGCAGTAGGTGCCTGCGTAGGTATGAATGGGGCACGTGTCAATGCGGTAGTGAATGAACTCCGCGGTGAAAAGATCGACATTGTAGAGTGGAATGAAAATCCGGCAATCTTTATTGAGCATGCTCTCAGTCCATCCCGCGTCGTATCGGTTACTGTGGATATTGAGGAAAAGAGCGCGCTGGTAGTTGTTCCGGATTATCAGTTGTCACTGGCAATCGGTAAAGAAGGACAGAATGCAAGACTGGCAGCAAAACTGACCGGTTATAAAATAGATATTAAGAGTGAGACACAGAACCAGGAAGGATAAGAGGTGGTTTTGTTGAAAGAAAAGAAGATTCCAATGAGACAATGTGTCGGCTGCCGCGAAAGCAAAGAAAAAAAGCAGCTGATCCGCATTGTAAAAAATGATCAGGAAATCACAATTGACCGCACCGGGAAAAAAAATGGACGTGGTGCATATCTTTGTGACAACTTGGAATGTTTGGTAAAAGCAAGGAAAAATCGCGGTTTGAACCGGGCATTTCGAATGGAAGTTGACGAATCAGTATATGAAGAATTAGAAAGGCAGTTGTTGAATGAGTCAAAATAGAAGCAAAAGTTTGGGAACTCTGGGATTAGCGATGAAATCCGGAAATGTAGTAAGTGGAGAATTTCTTACGGAGCAGGCGATTCGTGCCGGTACGGCGCGGCTTGTGATCGTAGCGGAAGATGCATCCGATAATACGAAAAAGAAATTTTGTAATTCCTGTTCATATTATCAGGTCCCTTTGGCAATCAAATTTGACAAGGATACTCTTGGAAATGCGATTGGTAAAGAGTTTCGCGCTTCACTCGCAGTTCTTGATCAGGGATTTGCGTCAGCAATTAGTAAAAATTTAGAATTGGAGGAAATGTAATATGGCAAAAATGAGGATATTCGAAATTGCAAGAAGTATTCAGGCAAAAAATAAAGAAATAAAAAGTGGCGATCTGGTAAGACTTTTAAATGAAAATGGGTTTGATGTCAAAGGGGCAAACAGCAATATTGAAGATAAAGAAATTGCTTTTTTGTTACAGACATTCAATGATCCGAAAAAAGTGGAAAAGATATTAGCATCGCATAATACGGAAGAGGTCAAAGAGGAAAAGAAATCCGAGAAGAAAGAACCTGTAAAAGAACAAAAAACGGCAGAACCGGTAAAAGAGAAAACAGAAGAAAAAAAATTGGAAGAAAAGCAGACAGAAGAGCTTGTAAAGAAACCGGTTCCGGAAGAAAAAAAGAAAGAGAAAAAAGAGGAGAACAAAAAGAAAGTGCCTGAAAGAGAACAAAAGAAAGAAATGCCAGAAAAGAAGAACGGAAATAATCAATCCAATTCCAATTCTAATGACCGTCGCCGCGATAATAACCGTGACAACAATAACCGTGGTGGAAATGATCACAGAAATAACCGTAATAATAACAACCGTGATAACAATCGCGGGGGAAACAATGACCGCAATGCAAATAACCGCGGTGACCGCAACAATGACCGTAATGCAAATAACCGCGGTGACCGACGTCCGAATAATAATGATTATCGTGGTGGAAATAATAATCGTGGTAATAACAACGGACGCGGTGGAAATAATAATCGTAACGGAGAAAAGGTTCTGGAGCGCTTTGAAAAGGCCCAGAGTGGATTTGATGGAATCAAACAGGAACAGAAAAATTCCAGAAAACGTAATAAAAAGCCTGCGGATAAGGGCACATATAAGAAATCAACAAAAGAAGAAATGAGCCGTATTCGGAGCAAAAAGGATCCAAACCGTAAAGGTGCGTTTATTAAGCCGGAACCTGTTGTTAAAGAGCCGGAAGAGACAATTAAGCAGATTACGATTCCGGAAAGTTTGACAATTCGTGAATTGGCAGATAAGATGAAGATGCCGGCGGCAGCTCTTGTAAAGAAACTGTTTCTGCAAGGGCAAGTCGTATCCTTGAATCAGGATATTACGTTTGAAGAGGCAGAAGAAATTGCCCTCGAATTTGATATTATTGCTGAAAAAGAAGAGAAAGTTGATATGGTGGCTGAACTTCTGAAAGAGGACGAAGAAGATGAGGCAGATCTTGTAAAACGTCCACCGGTTGTCTGTGTAATGGGACACGTAGACCACGGTAAAACATCTCTTCTGGATGCCATCCGCGAAGCAAATGTTACTTCCCACGAGGCAGGCGGTATCACACAGCACATCGGTGCTTATGTTGTTGAGATCAATGGAGAAAAGATCACATTCCTGGATACACCGGGACATGAGGCATTTACTTCCATGCGTATGCGTGGAGCCCAGTCTACCGATATTGCCATCCTTGTAGTAGCTGCAGACGATGGTGTTATGCCACAGACTGTCGAAGCCATCAATCATGCGAAAGCAGCCGGCGTAGAGATTATTGTTGCCATCAATAAGATTGACAAAGAGGGCGCCAATGTGGAACGTGTAAAACAGGAATTGGCAGAATATGAACTGATTCCGGAAGACTGGGGCGGAAGCACAGTGTTTGTACCGGTTTCTGCACATACGAAAGAAGGTATCGAACAGCTTCTTGAGATGATCGTGCTTACTTCAGAAGTGCTGGAGTTAAAAGCAAATCCAAACCGTAAAGCACGTGGTATCGTGATCGAGGCTCGTTTGGATAAAGGACGCGGACCGGTTGCTACCGTATTGGTACAGAAAGGTACACTTCACATCGGTGATCATGTGGCAGTCGGACCTGCTCACGGAAAAGTTCGTGCGATGATCGATCATAAGGGAGAGCGTGTGAAAGTGGCAGCGCCTTCTACTCCTGTAGAAATTCTGGGGTTGAATGGTGCACCGGATGCCGGGGAAATCTTTGTTGCTACCGAGAGTGATAAAGAAGCAAAACAGATCTCACAGGCATACATTGATCAGAGTAAGGATAAACTTTTGGAAGAGACAAAATCCAAGAAACTTTCTCTCGATGGTCTGTTTAACCAGATTCAGGCAGGTAATGTCAAAGACCTGAATCTTATTATCAAAGCAGACGTTCAGGGATCTGTGGAAGCCGTAAAACAGAGTTTGTTAAAACTTGGAAATGAAGAAGTCGCAGTCCGCGTGATCCACGGTGGTGTTGGTGCCATCACAGAGTCGGATGTATCGTTAGCAAGTGCATCCAATGCGATCATCATCGGATTTAATATCCGTCCGGACAATACTGCGAAAGAAGTGGCAGAGCGCGAAAATGTCGATGTACGTTTGTACCGTGTCATTTACGATGCGATTGAAGATATCGAAAATGCGTTGAAAGGTATGCTTGAGCCGATCTATGAAGAGAAAGTTATCGGTCACGTGGAAGTACGCCAGACATTCAAGGCTTCCGGAGTTGGTACGATCGCCGGTTCTTATGTACTCGATGGTAAAGTACAGCGTGGATGCCGCTGCCGTGTATACCGTGGTGACGATATGATCTTTGAAGGTGATCTTGCTTCTTTGAAACGATTCAAAGACGATGTCAAGGAAGTGGCAGCCGGATACGAATGTGGACTTGTATTTAGCAACTTCAATGATATTCAGATGGAAGACCGTGTAGAATGTTATATCATGGTAGAAGTTCCAAGATAGTTTGTAAATAGATAGCAGAAAATCCGAAAGTAACTGCGGAAACGCAGTTGCTTTCGTGCTAAAGGAGAAAAGACATGAAAAAAAACAGTGTTAAAAATATCCGTATTAACAGCGAAGTGCAGCGTGAGATGAGCCAGATCATCCGCGAGGATATTAAAGATCCGCGTGTGCATCCACTCACTTCGGTTATGGCAGTGGAGGTTACTCCGGATTTAAAATTTGCCAAAATTTTTATCAGTGTATTTGGAAATGAGGAAGAGAAAGAAAAGACGATGGAAGGCTTGAAAAAGAGCGCAGCATTTGCCCGCATGCAGCTGGCAAAACGCATGAATCTTCGAAATACACCGGAATTGACATTTATATTGGACGAATCCATTGAATATGGTGTCAATATGTCGAAAAAAATTGATGAAGTAAATCATAAGGAGTCAAAATGAAATTCATAGAAAAGATAGAAGGTGCGGATACGATCGCCATTGGTGGTCATGTGCGCCCGGATGGCGATTGTGTAGGATCGTGTATGGGACTTTTTGGGTATCTTGCGGACCATTATCCGGAAAAGAAAGTCTGTGTGTATCTGGAGGAAATTCCGGAGGCATTTGATTATTTGAAAATCGACGAGGCAATGTCAGAAAAAGCAGACAAGTATGATCTGTTTATTGCACTCGACTGTGGTTCCATCGACCGTTTGGGCGAAGCACAGGAGATCTTTGAAAAAGCTGTAGATACAGTCTGCGTGGATCATCATATCAGCAATACGAATTTTGCAAAGGAAAATATTGTAAAAGCAAATGCTTCTTCCACCTGTGAAATCCTGTGTGAACTTTTACCGATGGATAAAATCGGAACATTTAGTGCGATTGCATTTTATACCGGGATCATTCATGATACCGGTGTGTTTAAACATTCGAATACTTCGAAGAAAACGATGGAGACTGCGGGATATCTGGTGGAAAAGGGGATCCCTTTTGGGAAGATCATTGACGAAAGTTTTTATATGAAAACGTATCGCCAGCTGCAGATCATGGGACGCTGCCTGTTAGAGAGCATCCGAGTGATGGATGGCAGATGCATCGTATCGGTTGTTACAAAACAGATGATGGATTTTTATGGAGCAAAATCTTCCGATCTGGATGGAATCATCGATGAACTGCGTACGACGCAGGGAGTCGAAGTGGCTGTGTTGCTGTCGGAAAAGGAACCTTTGGAATTTAAAGTGAGCATGCGGTCCAATCAGATCGTGGATGTAAGTAAGATCGCGGTCTTTTTTGGCGGCGGCGGGCATGTAAGAGCTGCCGGCTGTACGATCAAAGGCTCCTCCTATGATGTGATCAATAACCTGACAGAACATATTGAAAAACAGTTAAATCAGGGAAAATAACGGAGGCAGATGCGTGGACGGAATTATCAATGTATATAAAGAAAAAGGTTATACATCCCACGATGTAGTAGCAAAACTTCGTGGCATTCTGCACCAGAAAAAGATTGGGCATACGGGAACGCTGGATCCGGATGCGACCGGGGTACTGCCGGTTTGTCTGGGAAAGGCGACCAAAGTGTGTGAACTGTTGACCGATAAGAAAAAAACATATCTCGCTGTCGTGCGTCTTGGTGTGCAGACGGACACGCAGGATCTGACAGGAACGATTCTGGAAGAAAAGGAAGTGAAGGTAACCGAAGAACAGATTCGGGAGACTACGGCTTCTTTTTTGGGGGACTATGAGCAGATTCCGCCGATGTATTCGGCTGTAAAAGTCAATGGAAAACGGTTATATGAACTGGCAAGACAGGGCAAAGAGGTCGAACGGAAGGCAAGAAGGGTACACATTTACACTTGCGATATCCGAGACATTGCTCTTGCAAAGAATGAATTTTCGATGGAAGTAACCTGTTCAAAAGGAACCTATATCCGCACACTGTGTCAGGATATCGGAGAAAAATTAGGCTGCGGCGGAGCCATGGAAGAGCTGCTTCGGACCAGGTCCGGAAATTTCACTCTGGAAGAGAGCATGACACTTTCCCAGGTGGAGGAAGCGGTTGCCGATGGGACCATCGGGGAAAAGCTTGTTTCCATCGAGGATGTACTTTCCATGTATCCGGTCCTTACCTGTACACCGGAGGGAGACAGACTTCTCAATAACGGAAACCCGCTTCCGGAAGAACTGGTACAGGGAGGCAGCAGGGAAGAAAAAGTCCGGATGTATAAAAGCAGCGGAAATTTCACAGGAATATACGGCTGGGATGAAAGAAAACAGAAATACGTACCCATCCGCATGTTTTTTGTATGACATTTTATAAAAACTTGCAGGAGCAGCAGAAGATATGGAATACTTGAAGATCGACGGAGAATTTCCGCGCCTTTCAAAGAGTGCGGTGACACTTGGAAAATTTGACGGCATACACCGTGGACACCAGAAACTGGTGGAGAAGATCCTGGAACAGAAAGAAAAAGGTCTGCAGACAGTCCTTTTTTCTCTTGGCATCGGCAGTCAGATGATCTTTACAAAAGAGGAACGATGTCAGCTTCTTGAGAAAGCAGGCGTGGATGTGCTGATCGAATGTCCGCTGGATAACCGGATCCGTCATATGAAGGCGGAAACCTTTATTAAAGAAATCCTGGTGGGAGATCTTCAGGCGGAGCATGTTGCAGTGGGAGAAGATTTCAGGTTCGGGTATGAACGCAAGGGAACACCACAGCTTCTGGAGACTATGGGAAGGAAGCTTGGCTTTACTGTGGATGTTGTTCCGAAAGAAATGGAAGGCCGCAGAAAGATCAGCAGTACATTTATCCGTGAGGAACTGAAAAAGGGAAATATGGAAAAGGTTAATGATCTGCTGGGAATTCCCTTTTTTGTGGACGGTGTGATCGAACATGGAAGAGGAATGGGACATAAGGTCCTTCTTCCCACTACCAATATCGTTCCTGCAAAAGAAAAGCTGATGCCGCCAAATGGCGTTTATGATACAGTGTCCCATTTTAAGGACAGAACCCTTTGCGGGATCACAAACGTAGGATATAAACCAACCATCGGAGAGAAATTCCTGGGTGTTGAGACCTATCTTTTTGACTGTGAGGAGGATCTGTACGGAGAGCCCTGCAGAGTGGAATTCTTTCATTATTCCAGACCGGAGAAGCGCTTTTCGTCCATAGAAGCACTGAAGCAGCAGCTCCTGAAGGATGCAGAAAAGGGAAAGGCTTATTTTCGCAGTCTCGAAAAATAAAAACTTTCGGGAAAAACTTTTCGAAAAAACAGTTTACAGGTCAGAAACCGTGTGCTATACTGTTCGAGGTGAAAAAAGCCAGTATTCAGAAGCCGGAGACTCCGACCACTTCTTAATACCCGGCGTTTAATTAAAA
>OHZQ01000628.1_pt1 | contig 10207 bp, 12 predicted proteins | sample 1580551 | NCBI WGS metagenome assembly OHZQ01 (sample SAMEA3882527, study PRJEB24775) | human gut metagenome | biome: human-associated habitat; feature: intestine environment; material: feces | place: Netherlands | collected 2009/2010 | reverse complement strand
GCGCTCGACGGCAGCGAGCCCATGGTCGCGCTGCGTGTTGCCGCCTGGGAGGACATCGACGCACTGACCGACGTGCAGTATCTGCTGAGCAAGCCCCTGTGCCTCGTCTGCGACGACGCGGAGCTGCTCGAGGCCGCGCTGCGCACCTATCAGGGCCGCGCGCTGTACGAGGGCACGCTCCCGGAGTCGGCGCTGCTGCCGCTGTGCGACCGGTACGGCCTGTTGATTTGAACACGCCCTTGGGGTAAAAAAGAGACGCAGGAGGATGCTGCGTCTGCCGGGCGGCTTCTGCAGAAAACGCGCAGTTTCTTAGCGCTTTTTGTGACAGAAAAGCGTAAAAAGGCAGCAGTTTTCTGTTGACACGGCAAATTTTCTGTGAAATAATGAACCTGTACTACGTAGGTACATCCGGTGCTGTGGGGTACACCGCGTGGGACAACCGTTATGAGAGGAATGACCATCCCTCATAAACAGGAACGGAGCAGATACATCCCCCCGTATCTGCTCCGTTTTTCTTTTTAAATTTTACACTTCCAGCCGCTCGGCATATTTCTTTCCGCCGGCGGACAGCACCGCCAGCATGGCAAACACGGCGGCAAAGCCCAGCGCATCCCAGACCGTAAACGGCGTATCCAGCAGCGTCACGGCCAGAATGGCCGCCGTGACCGGCTCGGCAAAGCCGTAGAGCACGCTCTTTTCCGGGCCGATGAGCTTCACGCCCGTCATATACAGGTTGAAGGCCAGCAGGTTGCCGAAGAGCACCACGAACAAAATGCCGCCGACGCCGCGCAGTGACGGCGTATAGCCGAGTGTCCACGGGTGCATGGACAGCTCGAAGAGCACAGCCCCCATCAAAAACGCCCACGCCTGCAGCAGACTGACCGGATAATCGTGCAGCTCCCGGCGCGGACAGAGGCAGTTATACACCGTCACGCACACCGCGCACGCAACACCCGCGACCAGCGCCACCGGCGACACGGCAAACGCCGTCAGGTCGCCGTGCGTGGTCAGCAAAATCACGCCGAGCAGCGCCAGCACGATGCTCACGATCTCATACGCGCGCGGCTTTCTGTGCGCAGTCGCGCAGGCGACCAGCAGCACCATCACCGGCGACAGATCCTGCATGATCGTGCCGATGGCCGCGTTGGAAAACTGAATGGTCAGAAAATAAAGAAACTGGCTCAGGCTGATGCCGAAAATGCCATAGAGCACGAGCATCACCGCGCTATCCCGCTGCCGCCACGGGGCGAACAGCAGCCGCCGGTCCTTCACCAGCCAGTAGACAAACAAAATCAGGCCCGCCAGGCTCAGACGGATCGGGATCAGCCACGTGGTCTGCATGGCCTCGTGCGTAAACAGATACTGCCCCATCGTGCCGGAAATGCCCCAGCACACACCGCCGCCCGCCGCCATCAGCGCACCTTTGAGCTGTCGGCTCATTGCAAACATCGACCTCGCTCTCCACCGGAATACGCGCTATTATAGCAGACAGCGCCCACGGCTTCAAGCGCCGTTTTTCACGTTTTTTTTGCCCGCTCCGGCACACCGGCAAGGCAAAACGGCAGTTCCAGCGAATGCTGCTCGAGCAGCGCCCGGTCGCGCAGGATCTCCCCCGCCGGCCCATCGGCCGCGATCTGCCCGTCGTGCAGCAGCAGGACGCGGTCGCACGTCTCGAGCACAAGGTCGAGATCGTGCGTTGCGATGATCTTCGTCACCGGCAGCGCATTGAGCGTGCGGATGAGCGTGCGGCGGTTTTTCGGGTCAAGCGCCGTGGACGGCTCGTCCATGAGCATGATCTTCGGCTGCATGGCGAGGATGGTCGCAATGGCGGCCATGCGCTTTTCGCCGCCGGAGAGCTTATGGTTGCGGCGGTTTTTCAGGTGCGTAAGGTTCAGCTCTGCGAGCGTTTGATCCACAAGTGCCTCCGCTTCCGGGCGGGGCATGCCGTAATTGAGCGGGCCGAAGAGCATGTCCTCAAACACCGTCGGCATGAACATCTGGTTGTCCGAGTCCTGCAGGACATAGCCCAGCCGCCGGCGGATGTCCGCGAGGTTGTCACGGTTCATCTCCAGACCGTCGATCGTGATCGTACCGGAGACGGTGATGAGCCCCAGCGCCGCCTTCATGAGCGTGGATTTGCCCGCGCCGTTGGCGCCGATCAGGCCGACCTGCTCGCCCTCGGAAACGGAAAACGACAGGTCATTTAAGATCGTGCGCTCACCCGGATAGGCAAACGAAACATGGTCAAAACACAACATATGCGCCCCTCCTCAGGCAAAAAGTCCGCCCAGCAGCGCCGGCAGATTGTACAGCCGCGCCAGCACGATCAGCGCCGCACACCCAATGGCAAACGGCCACGAGGCCCGGCTCGACGGCCGGCCCTGCGCGTAATGAAACTCCCCGTGATAGCCGCGCAGCTCCATGCTCTCATAGAGCGCGGTCGCGCGGTCCATGCTGCGCAGCAGCAACTGGCCCAGAAACGATCCCCAGGCCGAGATATGCACGCCCTTCTGCCCCGGCGCACGCAGACGGTAGGCATCCGTCATGATGGCCGCCTCGTCGAGCAGCACGGAGATATACCGGAATGTGAGCAGCAGCAGCGACGTGAGCACCTTCGGCACGTGCAGCTGCCGCAGCGCGCGGCAGATATCCTCGATGCTTGTCGTCGCCGCGAGCAGGAACGACGCCATGAGACAGAAGATGCCCTTCATCATCAGCGTCAGCATGGAGATCACACCGCCGCTGACGCCGACCGCGCCGATGTACAGCACGATCCGCTTGTCAAAGAAGGGATTGAACAGCCCCACCGCGCACACGAGCGGCATGACCACGCGCAGCTTGTGAAAGCACGTATGTACCGGGATCATGCCGACCTGATAACCGACGAGCGGAAAGAGCACCATGACGAACACGCCCGAGATATCGTACTTGTGAAACGAAACCGTCACGACGATGTAGAGCACGGTCACAAAGAGCTTGGACAGCGGGCTGAGCCGGTGCATCGGCGAATCCTGCGCCGCCAGCTCGTCCATGGCCCGCAGCTCGACGCTCGCCTGCTGCGCTTTGTTCATGTGTGCTCACCTCCCCGTTTGTACAAAAACGCCCATTGCGGCAAGCCCCGAGAGGAGCTTGCCGCATGGGTCGTATTTGGATGCCTGGTATCGAGATTATTGATTATTGCGAATGGTTTTTCTTATGCCGGCAGATGCCGCCGACACCGCAGATAAGCGCCGCTGCCGCCGCCACGATGGCAGCGCCCGCGATGCCGGACACGGACGTGCCCGCCGCGGAATCGCTCCCGGCGAAAGAATAGTCCGGCAGGAACGCCGTCTTTTCCTGCACGGTGCCGGCCTTGTCGGCCGCGCTACTCTGCACGCCGTAGCTGTCCTCGTCGAGGCCCATGTTCTGCGTGTAGCCGGCGTCGCTGTTGCCGAACAGCGACCACTCCAGCCCATCGGGGTTGCCGCTGGCCAGCAGCGACAAGCCGCCGCCGACGAGCACCGCCGCAATGGCGATGACCGCGATCGTGCCCTTGAACGAGACCTTGCCAGTGGTTTCGCCGCTCATGCGCACATCGCGCAGCAGCTCCGGCCGCGCCTCATAGAGAAACAGCAGCACCGCCGCCGTGATGAGGCCCTCGATCAGGCCGATGGCCAGATGGATCGGCTGCATGATGGCGCAGAACGCGCCGAACGGCAGATCCGTGATGCCGGAGAGCGTCGTCTCCAGCACGACCGAGAACGCGCCGAGCTGCAGCGTCAGCACGCAGCCGAGCACGGACGCGAGCGTGATCTTGAGGCGGTTCGCCGCCCGCTCGCCGCGCCGCGCAAAGCAGCGGCTGCGCATCAGCGGCCGGTAAATGAGAAAATATCCGACGAAGCAGCCGTAAAACGCCATGTTCCAGACGTTCGCGCCCAGCGCCAGCAGACCGCCGTCGGCAAAGAACAGGCACTGGATCGTGAGGATCACGATCATGGACAAAAATCCCGCCCACGGCCCGAGTACGGACGTGAGCAGCAGGCCGCCGCACAGATGGCCGGACGAGCCGGTGCCGGGGATGGTGTAGTTGATCATCTGCCCCGCGAACACGAGCGCCGACATGACGGCCATGGTTGGCAGCTTTTTGGCCGCTGAGGTCAGATCCTGCTTTTCTTCCTTGTGCAGCTCCACGATCGAGGCCCCCGCAACGACCGCAGAAGCGGCGTACATCACACCGGCGACCGCCGGCGTGAGCAACGCATCTGCCATATGCATAGGATGCACCGCCCTTTCCCTTCGCTTCTTATGACAAGATGATAACGCACCAGTCGCTTCCTGCACAAGCTCCCAGGGGGGGATGCGTTGCTCAACACTTTTCCACGCCGTGATGAAAAACGCAAAAAAGTTGGCGCCGGATGCCCATGCATCCGGCGTCGACCGATTTTTTCAGGGATGGGCAGCGTCGTGCCGCCGGTTATAGAGAAACATGCCGACGCCCGCGCCGCAGATGAGCACATAGCCCAAGACGCTGAGCCAGTCCGGCGCCTCGCCAAAGACGAAAAAGCCCAGCGCCGCGGCAAAGAGCACCTGCGTATAGTCATACACCGAGATCTCCTTGGCCGGCGCGCAGACATAGGCTTTCGTGATGCCGAGCTGCCCGACGCACGCGAACGCGCCCGCCAGCAGCAGATACACGAGCTGGAGCAGGCTCATCGGCGCATAATCCAGCGCCACGAACGGCACGCACACGATGCACGAAAACGCTGAGAAGTAAAACACGATCCGGCTGCCGTTTTCCCCGCGCGCGCCGAGATGATGCACACGCTGCCGCCGAAGGCGACCAGCACACCAAGGACCTGCACAAGGTTCGGCTTTTCGCGCAGCAGGAAGATTGAAAACAGGATGGCGAAAAACGGCGAGAGCTTGTTGAGCATGTTCGCGTCCGGCAGGTTCAGCTTGCCGATGGCATAGAAATTGCACAGCAGGCCCAGCGTACCGAAAAAGCACCGGCCGAACAGCGCCGGGAGATTGCGCCGCTCCGGCCGGAACGACGTGCGGCTGCGCAGCATGAGGATGGTGATAAAAATGAGCGCGACAAAGTTGCGGAAAAATGCCTTTTCAAACGACGGCAGATCGCCCGCCAGCTTTATGAACATGGACATGAGCGAAAAGCCGAACGCCGCAACGAGGACATAGACGATGCCCTGTGTTTTTTGACTGAGTTTTTGCATAACGGTTCTCTCGATTCCGACGAAGTCACCCTATTATACAGCGCTCCCCCGCCCTGTCAAGTCCGGCCGGGCATGAAAAAGGCGCCCGGCCGGACACCGGACGCCTTTTCGATAGGGGGATGAAAGGAAAATGAGAGATGAAAGGATTTAACGATTTTGGCCCTCGATCACTCGATCTCGAGGTGCTTGGACTCCGGCTTTGCCGGGGCTTTCTTGGGCATGGTCAGCGTCAGGACGCCGTTTTCATAGGCGGCCTTGATGCCCTCGACGTCGATCTCGGACACGTTGAAACTTCTGGAGTAAGAACCGTAGTAACGCTCGCGGCGAATGTAATCGCCCTTGTCGTCCTTTTCGCCCTTGCTGTCCTTGTGCTCGGCATGGATGGACAGAATGTCATCGTCGATGTCGATGTGGATGTCTTCCTTGCGGAAGCCCGGCAGGTCGGCTTCAAGCTTATAGCCGTCCGCCGTCTCGGAAATGTCGGTGCGGAACGGATTGACCTGCTGGTCACCCCAGAAATTCTTCTCCATCTGTTCCAGCTCACGGAACGGATTGTAGCTCATACGATAGCTTCTGCGGTCAAAAGGCATGATTTCGAACATTTTATATTCCTCCTAGAATTCTATACACGGTAATCATTTTCTCGAGCGTTCGATTTATTTCTCTCGCTCTTTACGATATATAAATTACTATACAATTATGAATAAATAAAGTATATATCATGAACAAAAAGTAAACGTTAGCACTCTTTTAATTCGAGTGCTAACGTTTTTCACGCTTTCCGGTAGATCAGGAGGGCAAATTCGGTTTCCGTGGTCAGGGTGTCGAGCGCGTGGAGCTTGGCCTGGTCGCGCGCGCCGCTCTTATAGTAATACGGCGTCATGCAAAACAGTGCCTCGATGTCGGCGTTCGTGCGCAGGGTGATCGTGCCGCGCAGCGTCCGCTGCTCTGCGAGCGCGAAGCCGGGCAGCGCCGGGTCGGGAACGGTGTTTTCATATGGGCGGTCGTACACCGCCCGCTTGAGCCCCCAGAGATGGCGCTCGAGCGGGATGACACGCAGCAGCACCCCTTGGGGGCGCAGCACGCGCGCAAACTCAGCCGCGTCGTGCGGCGCGAAGACATTGAGCACGAGGTCACAGCTCGCATCCGCGACCGGCAGGTGCGCGATGCTGGCCACGGCCAGCGTCAGCTCCGGCGCGCGGCGGTGCGCGCAGATGAGCGCATCGCGCGAGATGTCCACGCCGCACACGGAGGGGCTTGCCCCCTGCGCCTGCAGCGTGTGCAGGACGTGGGCGGTGTAATATCCCTCGCCGCAGCCGGCATCGAGCACATCCGCGTCTCCGGAGGTGTATTCCGTCGCGGCGGCAGCGATGGCATCGCGCAGCGGCGCGTAATAGCCCGCGTCCAGAAACGCGGTGCGCGCGGCCACCATGCGCTTATCGTCGCCGTGGCGCTTATCCTTGGATCGGTTCGTGCGCAGCAGATTCACATAGCCCTGCCGCGCGAGATCGTAACAGTGCCCCGCGCCGCAGCGCAGGGATCTCTCCTCCCGGTGCAGCGCGCCGCCGCAGACGGGACAGGTCAGTTCCGGCATTCTGGCTCCTTTCCGCAGAAAACCGCGCAGCCGGTCAGGCTGCGCGGTCGCAATGTCCACTTACAGCACCTTGGCCAAAAAGTCCTGCAGGCGCGCGCACTGCGGGTGCTCAAAGATATCCTTCGGCGTGCCGGACTCGGCGATCTGTCCGCCGTCCATGAGGAGCACGCGCGTGCCGACCTTTCGGGCAAAGCCCATCTCGTGCGTGACGACGACCATCGTCATGCCCTCATGCGCCAGCTCCTTCATGACATCGAGCACTTCGCCGACCATCTCGGGGTCGAGTGCGCTCGTCGGCTCGTCAAAAAGCATGACCTTCGGGTGCATGGCGAGCGAACGCACGATGGCGATGCGCTGCTTCTGGCCGCCGGAGAGCGCGGACGGATAGCTGTCGCCCCGGTCGGCCAGACCAACGCGGGCAAGGAGCTTGTCCGCCTCTGCATCCGCCTCCGCCTGCGACATGAGCTTCGTCTGCACGGGCGCGAGCGTGATGTTCTTTCGCACGGTCATGTTCGGAAACAGGTTGAAGTGCTGGAACACCATGCCCATCTGGCGGCGCATGGCGTCGATATTCACCTTCGGGTCGGTGATCTCCGTGCCGGCAAAGGTGATGGTACCGGCTGTCGGCTGCTCGAGCAGGTTCAGGCAGCGCAGGAACGTCGACTTGCCGGAGCCGGAGGGGCCGATGATGACCACGTTCTCGCCGGGGCTGACGTGCTCGGAAATATCATCGAGCACGAGGTGGTCGCCGAACGATTTGGACAGATGTTTAACGTCGATCACTTTGACGCAGCCTCCTTTCAAGCACACCGAGCAGCTTGGAAAACAGCATGACCAGCAGCAGGTACATCAGCGCGATGCCGAACAGCGGGAACAGGCCCTGATACGTCTTGGCGATGACCGCCTTGGCCGCATACGTCATCTCCTTGCCACCGATGACGGTGATGAGGGACGTATCCTTGAGCAGGGTGATGAACTCGTTGCCGAGGGCCGGCAGGATGTTTTTGATGGCCTGCGGGATGACGATGAAGCGCATGGTCGTGAAGTAGTTCATGCCCAGGCTGCGGCCGGCCTCCATCTGGCCGGGGTCGACCGACATGAGGCCGCTGCGAACGATCTCCGAGACGTAAGCGCCAGAGTTGATGCCAAGGGCCAGAATGCCGATCATGGTATAGTTGCGGCTGCTGGCGAAGATCACGAGGCTCATGATCAGCAGCTGCACCATCATCGGCGTGCCGCGGATGATGGTCGTATAGATCTTGCAGATGGCGTTGAACACGCCGAGGATCACATTCTTGTGCCCGGCGCGCTGCTGGTCGTGCGCCGTGCGGATGACCGCGACGACGACGCCGAGCACGACGCCCAGCAGCAGCGCCAGGATCGTCGCTTCGAGCGTGGTGAGCAGGCCGTTCAGATACAGTCTCCAGCGTCCGGCGGCCACAAAGCTCTGGTAAAAGCCGACGAAGGCGTTGTCCCAGAAGCCGAGGGCCTGCCCGGCCTGCAGCTGCGCCGTCAGGTCGGCGTAAAGCTGCGCCCAATTACCCATGTAGATACCTCTTTCTTTCTACGCGCAAAGGGCGGCAGTTGGCCGCCCTTTACGTGGTTTGCATTTTGGATGCGATTACTTCGCGGAAATATACTTGTCGATGATGGACTGGATGGTGCCGTCCGCCTTGAGCTCGGCCAGCGCCTTGTTCAGGGCTTCCTGCAGCGCGGTGTTGTCCTTAGCCATGCCGATGGCGTAATCCTCGTTGGCGTACTCGGTGTCCAGAATGGTCAGACCGGCGTTTGCCTTGACGTACTCCTGAGCCGGCGCTTTGTCGATCACGACGCAGTCGACCTTACCGGCGAGCAGGTTCTGCACGGCGGTCGCGCCGTCATCAAAGGGAACCACGCTGTCCTCGCCGTAATCATCGATGCAATAGCTATAACCGGTGGTGCCGCGCTGGGTGCCGATCTGCTTGCCTTCGAGATCATCAATGCTCTTGATGTCGGAGCCTTCCTTCACGATGACGACCTGCACGCCGTTGGCGTAGCTGTCGGTGAAGCTCATGGTGTTCTGACGCTCGGGCGTGACGGTCACGCCGGCGGCAACGATGTCGCTCTTGCCGGTCTGGACGGCGCTCAGAGCAGAGTCAAAGTCCATATCGTCGACGACCAGCTCCAGGCCCAGCTTCTGCGCCAGAGCGTAAGCGATCTCGATGTCGATGCCTTCAAAGCCGGTGCCCTCGTAGCCCTTGCCGTCGTCCGCAACGGACTCGTACGGCGGGAACTGCGCGTTGGTGGACATGGTGAGCTTGCCGGCGGTCACGGTCTTGATGTCCGAGCCCGTCTGGGTATCCTTCTGGCCACAGGCGCACAGAGATGCGACCATGAGGACTGCCAGAAGCAGTGCAACAAATTTCTTCATTTTATTAGCCTCTTCCTCAAACAAAATAGATTGGGGCTCGCGCCCCGTTTGGTATGGTCGTATGATAGCACGCGAGCGTGAGGCTGTCAAGCATTTTCGTGCATGAATATTCGGATTTCTCCCTTGAATATTCACAAAACACGCGAATATTCAAAATACGGATGAATATTTTCGGCCCAATTCGCGTTTTTGCACAATGCAGCAAAGAAGCGCGTTTGAAAAATTGACAATTTTGTGCTATGCTCTTTTCACGCATTTTACACGGGAAACGGAGACGTTTTTATGGATAAGCGCCACTATGTCTATCTTCTGCGCTGCGCAGACGGTTCGCTCTACACGGGCATGACGCCGGACATTGCGCGCCGCCTGCGGCAGCACGTGGAGCGTCTGCCCGGCTGCGCGAAGTACACGCGCAGCCACCCGGTCACGGCGCTGGCGCTTCTGCTGACGACCGACACCGCCACGACCGCCCGGCAGCTCGAGGCGCGCATCAAGCGCCTGACGCGCGCGCAGAAAGATGCGCTCATCGCAGATCCGGCGTGCCTGCCCGACCTCTGCCCCGCTCTGGCCGGGGCGGATATACGGCCGGTGCCGGACGCAAAGCTCGCAGACTATCTCCCCGACATGACAAACCCGGCAGACGCCTGAGCGTCTGCCGGGTTTTCCTTATATCATGATTCCGCTGATTCAGCGCAGACCGCGCAGCTCCAGATAGCGGAGCACGAGCTTGGCAACGTCGCTGATCTCCAGCCCGTCGGTATTGACGCACAGGTCATAGGCCTGCGCATCGCCCCAGCGCTTGGAGGAGAAGAAGTTATAGTACGCCGCGCGCTCCTTATCCACCTGGCGGATGCGCTTTTCCGCTTCCGCGGGCGTGGTGTTCGTGCGTGCACTCTCGCGGCGGATGCGGGCAGCCAGCGGCGCGTGCACAAACAGGTTCACGAGCGCAACGTTCGGATCGTCGCGCAGGACATAGTCCGCGCAGCGGCCGAC
>OHZQ01000619.1_pt1 | contig 10289 bp, 10 predicted proteins | sample 1580551 | NCBI WGS metagenome assembly OHZQ01 (sample SAMEA3882527, study PRJEB24775) | human gut metagenome | biome: human-associated habitat; feature: intestine environment; material: feces | place: Netherlands | collected 2009/2010 | reverse complement strand
CAATGAGTTTGTCGGCATATTTGCTCATTTTGAAGAAGTATGCTTCTTCTTTTGCAGGTACACATGGGCGGCCGCAGTCCGGACATTTGCCGTCTACAAGCTGGGATTCTGTAAAGAAAGATTCGCATGGTGTACAATACATTCCTTCGTAGTGTCCTTTGTAGATGTCGCCTTTTGCGTACATTTTTTTGAAGATTTTTTTGACCTGTTTTTCGTGGTCTTCATCTGTGGTACGGATGAATTTGTCGTAGGATGTGTTCATCAGATCCCAGATTCTTTTGATCTCACCGGATACGTTGTCTACGAATTCTTTTGGAGTGATTCCGGCTTCTTCGGCTTTTAATTCGATTTTCTGACCATGTTCATCGGTTCCTGTCTGGAAGAATACGTCATAGCCCTGCTGACGTTTGTAGCGGGCGATGGCATCGGCTAAAACTACTTCATAGGTGTTGCCGATGTGCGGTTTGCCAGATGTATAGGCAATGGCGGTAGTGATGTAGTATTTCTGTTTTTCCATGGTTTGTTGTCTCCTTTTTTGAATGTGGACGCTCCGGAAAATATAATTGTTTTCTGTGCGGTTTCGGGAGCTAGGAACTCTAAGTGTCTGAAAATCAGCTAAAACCATTCGAAAAAATCTCAAACTCGCTTCGCTCAGACAGTGAGATTTTTTCGAATAACGCAGATTTCCAGGCACTAAGAGTTGCTACACTCCCTGCAAATGCACAGAAAACAATTATATTTTCCGAAGCTGGTGTTTAAAAATGGTAACAACTGCTCCTTATTTATGGAAGAAAAACATAAATTCTTCATGGTAGGAAGGAACTGGTGTTGGGGGAAATAATTCCTCTCTGTCGCAGTGTGATCCTGCCCGGAGGGCTTTTTTATGTTATAGGAACATTACAGAGTAATTTCCTATAACATAAAAAACGTCTCCTCAGATTATCTGAGAAGACGAGTATTACCCGTGTTACCACTTCTGTTCGTTTCCGGGCTCGCGCGGGGAAACCTTGGGAGGTACGTTGTGATACCTCTACGCTGTAACAGGCGTGCCTGTCGCTGCCTAAAGCTGTTGGCTCTCAGCAGTGCCTCTCGGAAGCCATCTTCAACCTGCTCCTTGCATATCCCTCTCAGCCTTTGAATCTGTGATATGTGATCCATGGGGATTTCTCTGTAATACGGTCTGCGGATCTACTCTCTTCTTCAATGAGTTTGTGTTATTTCGTGACAGCACTCCGCTCTGTGATCGTGGAACGCTGTTAGCTATAGGAAATAGTTATTTCCTGTTATAGGGAAAATATAGCACATTTTGGTGGGTTTGTAAACCCACATCGTTATTGTTCACTCCGTTCTCAGTAACGTAGCCAAACTATAACAATTCTATAAAATAATAATTTTATATCTTGACAATTTCAATCCAATATTGTATAGTATCAATATCAGTAATGATTATCGTTATTGAACAGATTATAACTGCAACTATCCTGAACAGTTATGATAAATCATTTGCGAGTAAACAGGGAAGGGAGGAATACCATGGCGACACTGAAATACAGCCGTCAGAGGGAATCGATTAAAGAGTTTCTAAGAACCAGAACAGATCATCCTACTGCCGATGTGGTATATGAGAATATGAAGCTCATCTATCCGAATATCAGCCTCGGTACGGTATATCGCAACTTATCTCTGCTGGCTGATCTGGGAGAGATTAAGAAGCTTTCCTCTTTCGCCGGAGCGGATCACTTTGACGGGCGGACCGAGAGGCACTGCCACTTCATGTGTATCAGATGTGAGCGGATCATCGACCTTGAGAGCGAGGGAATTCACCACATTATGGATCTTGCAGGTGAGAACTTCAAAGGAAAGATTACTGATTACAGTGCCAGATTCTTCGGCCTGTGTGAGGACTGCCTGAAAGAGACAGAAGGCAACTCTGATAGTTCAAAGTAGTTTTTGCTTACATCATTAGTGGCCAAATTGGGAATAACAACTAATGATAAAAAGTTGCAAAAAAGCTAAAATTAAACTTGACTTTTTCAATCAAGTATGGTAATCTAAAATCACAGAAAACAGTAATAATTACTATTATTAAAAAATTACTTTTTCTACCGCACAGACGGAAAGCAGTAAGAACTAAACGATGCTGAGATAATCAATTTATTTTCTGGCATCCCTAATAAATTCATTAAAAAGAAAAGGAGATTTTAATTATGACAAAATGGGTATGTAGTGTATGTGGTTATGTTTATGAAGGTGAGAAAGCTCCGGAAGCCTGTCCTGTATGTAAGGCACCGGCTGATAAATTCGTAAAGCAGGATGGCGAAATGTCATGGGCTGCTGAACACGTTGTAGGTGTTGCTCAGGGATCCAGCGAAGACATCATGGCTGATTTAAGAGCAAACTTCCAGGGTGAATGCTCTGAAGTTGGTATGTATCTTGCAATGGCAAGAGTTGCTCACAGAGAAGGATATCCGGAAATCGGTTTATACTATGAAAAAGCAGCTTATGAGGAAGCAGAACATGCTGCTAAATTCGCTGAATTATTAGGTGAAGTTGTAACAGACAGCACAAAGAAAAACCTTCAGATGCGTGTAGAAGCCGAGAACGGTGCTACAGCTGGTAAAACAGACCTTGCTAAACGTGCAAAAGCTGCTAACCTTGACGCTATCCATGATACAGTTCATGAAATGGCAAGAGATGAAGCAAGACATGGAAAAGCATTCGCAGGTCTTCTTAAGAGATATTTCGGAGAATAATTCTATCGGAAAATCGCATAAAATAAACCTTTTAAAGGGAGAACCTCAATGGTTCTCCCTTTTTATCCGTTCGTATTTTCATCATTGGAAGCTTAACTGCATTTCGCCTGAAGTCTGGCAACCTGATCTGTCAAAGCATTCATCTTAACCTCATTAATCATAATCCTGTTCATCCAGGTAGCCGACACATCCATCTTATTGATAAGATTCAGATGATTCTCTGCAAGGATAGAAATATTCCTATCCGTTATGTTCTCCAAATGCAGTTTGATATCTGCAAAGTTATTTCTGGTCTCTTCTTCAAAACGCTCCTGATGTTCTTCCATTCGATCCATTCGAGTTACAAGCCCTTTGACCTCTGCCAAAACAGCTTCCAGTATTTGTCTGTCTGTCACCAGTTCCACCTCCTTTATAGTCCGTATCGTTCTTTTGTATGTGAATGATTATATCACATCTATTACAACACGTCTATTAAGAATCCATAAACATTTGCCCATGTAGATGTCTGATGGTTACTGTTCAAATACTACTATTCCGCGAGGTGTTTTGGCATATATATGTCAAAATCCCGAGACATACAGTGCTACTTACTTATAGCCTGGTACTTTATTCGTTATTATTCAACTTCTCCTCAATCGCCTCACCAACCCTGTTATAAATAGTCACCGCATCCTGTATATGCGGAATCGTATTTCCATCCGCTCCGGAAGCGCCTGCGGAAACAAAGATATACTCTCTTCCCTCAATCTCCGCAAAACTAGCTAGGCAATGTCCTGCCTCACTGGTATAGCCGGTCTTGCCGCCGAGGATTTTTCCACCTGTGACGGTCGGATCAGAGAGGTTTTTAAACATTGTACTGTAATAAGTGATGCCATCCGGGTGGATATTGGTAACTCCGGTGGAATGTCTGGAACTCTCCACAATCTCACGGAACGTATCATTCTTAATACAATACTTCATCAACACCACAATATCCTTAACCGTACTATAATGATCCGGGTTATGCAGTCCTGTGGAATCGCAGAAGTGTGTATTATCCATTCCAAGCTTCTTAGCCTTCTTATTCATCAGCTCCGCAAAATCCGCCTCAGAACCACTGATCGTATCCGCCAGTGCAATACAGCACTCGGCCCCCGATGGCAGCATCGCACCATACAGCAGATCGATCACCCTGACATTCTCTCCCGGCTGAAAACCTGCCTGTGTCGCATCCTGCTCATACAACCCCGCAAACATCTCATCCGTCAGTGTAATCTCCTCATCCAGATCCTTCAGATTCTCAATGGCAACGATCACCGTCATGATCTTCGTCATAGAAGCCGGATAAATCTGCTCATCACCATTGATCTCTCCCAGGATCTTACCTCCCCGCGCCTGCATCAGGATTGCATTCGGACTGTTGATCCCACTGATATCCACTTCCTTCAGAACCGGCTGCTCAAACTGTTCAAACCAGTCCTTCACACCCTTGTTCCATCCAATCATAATGACCAGAGCACAGATAATAATCACCTCAGCAAACATACAAGCCACAATCCTGCCCCTGTATCTCCACGCATAACTTCTCCCACTTTTCTTCTTTCCACGTCTCCTCGCTGCCAAACTAACTCCTCCTGTCTGCTTCTACATCATTGCTTAGCATACAATAAATATATCTAGCCAATCTCTAATTCACCCCCTACTATACCACACTCCCTAAAAACATTGTAACCCCATTCTTCTCGTGAGAACGCAAAAAGACCCCCGGAGAAATTCTCCGAGAGTCTTAAATTGCTAAAATCTATTATGCTAATTTCATCGGGTTGATCTTCACACCAGGTCCCATTGTCGGAGCAATAACAACGCTCTTTAAATACTGACCTTTCAGTGTGCTTGGTCTAGCCTTAACGATAGCATCGATCAGCGTCTGGAAGTTGTCGCTTAACTGTTCCTCTGTAAAGGATGCTTTACCAACCGGAACATGAATGATGTTGGTTTTATCAAGACGGTACTCAATCTTACCTGCTTTGATATCGTGAACTGCTTTAGTAACGTCCATTGTTACTGTACCAGCTTTCGGGTTTGGCATTAAACCTTTCGGTCCAAGTACACGACCAAGACGACCTACAACACCCATCATATCTGGAGTTGCAACAACAACGTCAAAGTCTAACCATCCTTCGTTCTGGATCTTCGGAATAAGATCCTCAGCTCCTACGAATTCAGCACCTGCTGCTTTTGCTTCTTCAGCTTTAGCATCTTTAGCGAATACTAAAACACGAACTTTTTTACCAGTACCATGTGGCAGAACTACTGCACCACGGATCTGCTGGTCTGCATGACGTCCATCGCAGCCTGTACGGATATGAACTTCGATAGTTTCGTCAAATTTAGCAACTGCAGCTTTTTTAACTAAGCTGATAGCTTCTGCGGTATCATATAATGTAGCGCGGTCTACTGCTTTAGCAGCTTCCACGTATTTCTTTCCTCGTTTCATTTCTATAACCTCCTGTGGTATTTGCGGGGAACGCCCTCCCACTTACTATTTAATATTAAAATTAATCAACTACTTCGATTCCCATACTTCTTGCAGTACCAGCGATCATGCTCATAGCTGCTTCAAGGGATGCTGCATTTAAGTCTTTCATCTTAAGTTCAGCGATTTCCTGAACCTGAGCTTTAGTAACCTTAGCAACTTTTGTCTTGTTCGGTACGCCGGAACCGGATTTGATCTTAGCAGCTTTCTTAAGAAGAACTGCAGCCGGCGGAGTTTTGGTTATGAAGCTGAAACTTCTGTCTGCATAAACAGTGATAACTACAGGAATGATTAAGTCTCCCTGATCTGCTGTTCTTGCATTGAACTCTTTTGTGAACTGAACGATATTTACACCGTGCTGTCCAAGAGCTGGACCTACAGGTGGTGCTGGAGTTGCTTTACCAGCCGGAATCTGTAATTTGATATATCCTGTTACTTTCTTTGCCATTTTTCGGCACCTCCTATGTGGTATTGGCGGGGGTTTATGGTCCCTCCCACGATATTGTTACCTTTGCTTGTTACATCTGTTTGATTTCTGCGAAACTAATTTCTACCGGCGTTTCGCGGCCGAAAAGTTCAACATTGATCGTTGCTGTCTGTTTCTGCACATTAAGGGCAGTGATAACACCAACGGTATCTTTCCAGGCACCGCCTGTGACAACAACTGTATCACCCTCTGCGAAATCGACCTGAATTTCCTCTTTCTTGATACCAAGAGGAAGCATCTCTTCCTCGGTCAACGGTACCGGCTTGGACCCTGGTCCAACGAAGCCTGTCACACCTCTGGTGTTACGGACAACATACCATGTATCGTCATTCATAACCATGTTGAGAAGTACATAGCCAGGAAACATTTTCTTCTGAACCTGTTTCAGAGCCCCGTTTTTCAGCTCAGCCACTTCCTGCAGCGGAACACGAACTTCAAGGATCTGGTCTTCCAGGTGTCTGTTTTCGATGGTTTTTTCAATATCGACTTTTACTTTGTTCTCATACCCGGAATAAGTATGAACAACATACCATTTCGCTTCTGACATACAATCACCTTATCCTTATTTCATTAAAAGATTAATGCCTTCGAGAATAAATGAATCCATGACGCTGATCAGTACGCAAAGCACGATCGACACGCAAACTACCACGATAGTCTGCTTAATCAGTTCATTGCGGTCTGTCCAGACAATCTTCCTGAATTCTGACTGAAGTCCCTGAAACCAACTCTTCTTCTGGCTCTTGCCAGCAGATTTTTCATTTCCTTGCATAGCCTGACCTCACAATTCTCTGTGAGTAACTGTTTCGTCCAGTTACCTTGGATTACTTTGTTTCCTTATGCAGAGTGTGTTTGCGGCAGAACTTACAATATTTCTGAGTTTCCATTCTCTCAGGATGGTTCTTTTTCTCCTTAGTCATATTGTAGTTACGCTGCTTGCACTCGGTACATGCTAATGTAATCTTAACGCGCACAACTTCCACCTCCAGTGTTTTCATTTGCATGGTCATTTTCCTCATGCCGGACGATGTATCCGTCATCTTTTCGGGCATAAAAAAAAGACCTAACTTCCATGTCGCTTGTCAAGTTTATCACACATGACATGCCTAAGTCAAGTCTTTTCTTATTATTTATGCTTATATTTCATCGCATATTTTTTACAGGAACTTTCCTAATCTGCCTTTTCCCGGCCGGCTCTGTCTGAAATATGATAGGAACCCTTGAAGGTACGTTTCGCCTGATACAGACATCCGTCTGCTTCCTCATACAGTTCCTGGAAAGTGATATCTCTTCCATCTGAGAAAACAATCCCCATAGATGCGGAGATCATTACCTCCAGGTTTTCTTTCACATAATCAATATGTAGCTTCGCAGAAAGTACACGCAGACTCTCCTCCGCCGCTTCCCTGGTCATATCCGGCAGAAATACCACAAACTCATCACCGCCCAGACGACAGACGATGTCCTGAGCCCTGCAATGCTTCTTCATGATCAGGACAACCTCGCAGAGAGCCCTGTCTCCCCACATATGTCCCATGACATCATTGAGCGTTTTGAAATTATCCAGATCCACAATAGCAAAAGTATTTACACATCCCGGATGAAGTTCCTGCACAAGCATCCGGTTGATGGCAGATGTGCCCGCTGCCCTGTTCATGGCACCTGTCAGAAGATCCGTCCTTGCCTCCTTCTGAAGCTTGAGCATATCATTCTCCATATCCGTAACATCCTCGACACTGCCGACCATACGGGACACTTTTCCCGATTCATCGTACAGATTCGTAGTCTTGACCTGCAGATACCGCACACGTCCTCCTGCCCTCACTTTCACCTTCTGTGAGTGCAAAGCTTCAGCAGAATCTGCCCTGGCAAATATATCCCTGATCACAGAACAGGTTTCCGGATTGATCTCCCTGATTTTCCGAAGCAGAACCGGTACGCTGAGTTCCGACTGATCCAGTCCCAGATTCTGATACTTGTCATTCAGAAACTGTATCTGCTCTGTTTCCACATCATAAGTAAAAACGCACAGGTCACTTTCCCTTGCTGTGATGCGGTAAGTTTCCTCATTCAGCGTAAGCTGACGGTTCAGATTGCGGATAGCGATTCTGTCCTCACGCCGGAAATACAGATAAACTCCAATAACTGCTATAAGACTCAGGATGATCACCAGAGTAATCACAAATACCCATATCCGGTATCTGAGTCCTGCCTGATGAATATACCTGTTATCAGCCATTGTTACCGCAAACAGCTTCGTACCGTCCACAGGTGCCACAGTCACCATATAATCTCCATCTTCATCTGAAATCGCAAAGTAATATTGGAATCCACTGTCCATCTGGGACTTAATATCGGAAATCGGCAGACTCAGTTCACGCCCCTCCAGCCAGGTCAGGAAATCATTACCAAAAGTGTCATTGCCGCCATCAGACACAATATATTTTCCATGATTATCTATCACAAAAAGCCCTGCATATCCTTTTCTACGGTCTGCCTTTCCATATACGTCCAGACTGCTGCACGGAAGCGTCCCACAGAGCACTCCCTTAATCTGCTGTGCCTCATTTTTGACAGGTACTGACAATATCACTCCATCTGCATAGGAATATCCATTTTCTGCCAGACCCCTGTTACCTAACATAGCCATCAGGAAGTATTCTTTCAGGGAATAAGCCTGTCCGTCCTGCACGCAGCGGCCATCCTCACTGATAATCTTCAGCGAATCAAACTTCTCTGTGTGACGGTGAAATTTCTCCCTCAGCATCTCCTCTGTCTGTACTTCATCTAAAGGCATATCACTGATATAATCTGCCGCACACTCCAGAAGATCATAGTACATATCAATCCGGCTTCCGACAAGTGCTGCATTCTGCTCTGTCCATTCCAGAAGAGAATCTCTGGCTCTGGAATTCTCTGTTTTCATCACAAAACTGTTAAAATAAAATAAGGCAGCTGTGATGATAATCACTGCGATCATTCCTGCCATAAACAGAATCCGCTTTCGCTTCTTTTTATCATCTGTGCCGTTCTTATCATCAAATCTTTTCATACGCAGCTTTCTCTCCTCCGCTCTCGTTCTGCCTATGATAAAGTCATATACTGCCAGTCCTTTCTACAGACTGGCAGTTATGTCTTGTATTTCATTATATGAACCAGTGGAGAGATTGTCAAACAGAACGTCACTGTGCACATATGAAAAGCGGAGCCCGCAAACGGACTCCGCTCTGGTGTTACTTATTTATCATTTTTTCTTTTCTTCTTGTAGAAGATTCCGCCTGCAATGGCAAGGGCTGCGATTACAAGAACTGCTGCATAAGCACCGATCGGGGTGTTATCGCCGGTCTTGACTGCTACCTTTCCACTGAGTGCACTGCTGTAAGAAGCCGGTGTTGAACCTCCGCTTACAGGAGTTCCTGATGACGGAGTACTCGTTGTGGCTTTGTTGACAATCTTAAGCAGGCCACCCTTGTAAGAATAATCAATTTCTCCACTTACAGAGAAGTTATAATCATCATCAACTTTGATCGTTACACTTCCTGCACCTGTATATCCGGTCGGAGCCTGAACCTCTGTCAGAGTGTAGGTACCCGGTTCAAGTTCTAATTCATGAGCACTTGCCTCGGATGTCCACTCATCGATCACAGATCCGTCCTCATCAGTCAGTCTGAAACTTGCACCTGCAAGACCGACACCATTTCCATCAGTCTTCTGTACGCGAAGCTTACCGTCTGTATCTTCCGGAATTTTGTTTACAAGGTTGATGTTACCGGCCAGGTTATCCTTACTTAAAGCAACTGTACCTTCACCGGTTACTTCATATTCAAAGACATCAAGGTCAAGAATATTTCCGTCTGCATCTGTTTCCAGAATGTAGTAGTTGATCGGCTCTGTACCGTCTTTGCCTCCAAGAGGGACCTCAACAGTAACTGTGTCATTCTGTACCAGAGGTACTACTTCAAACAGGTTGTAAACGCCATCATCACCTTTTGTAAAGATACCTGCATAGAAAGTATCATCTACCGTTGTCTGAGAATTACCTTTCAGTACCTGCTTGCTGATGTTGATCTCACCTTTGTAAGAATAACCATCTGGGATATCATAGAATACATTCTCCAGATTTACAGCACCCTCCTTAGGACCTGATTTGAGATCCAGTTTCACGGTGTTGCTTCCTCCGTTGACTGTACACATAAACTGTGATCCATTGTGCATTAACTGTGTTTCAAGATCGATCACATTGCCATTTGCGTCTGTCTCATATACATAGTAGGTACCCTGAGCCAGATTACTGAAAGTTACACTTCCTGCGGAAGCATTTACCAGGTGAATTGCCTGAGGCATAGAGCCTTTATACGGATACTTACCTGCTGCATCTGTGAACAGATTTACATAGAAGGTATCATCCTCTGCGATCAAGTCTACGTTGTCACCGCCCTGTGCCAGAGTAACTTTCTTAGTTACTGTAATCTGACCGGAACCAGATGCCTGATAGTCAACCATTATGACTTCAACCACGTCTTTGTCTTCCATC
>OHZQ01000617.1_pt1 | contig 10314 bp, 7 predicted proteins | sample 1580551 | NCBI WGS metagenome assembly OHZQ01 (sample SAMEA3882527, study PRJEB24775) | human gut metagenome | biome: human-associated habitat; feature: intestine environment; material: feces | place: Netherlands | collected 2009/2010 | reverse complement strand
AAGGAAAAGGGAATCTTTGATATAGACAATGTGAATATCGTGGCGGATATTGTGCACTATTGCGTGAAGGGCATTGAAGCGCCTTATATACGTGGCCAGATAGGTGAGGAACTGGACGATGAGACAGGATGGGCATACGTGGCAAAAATTGTGTATGGCGCATTGGGGCGTAAAGAACAGAATAAGGAATAAAATTAACTTTATAATTATAAAATCAAAAATTATGGGATTATTAACAGGAAAGACTGCGATTGTGACAGGTGCCGCTCGTGGTATTGGTAAAGCGATTGCATTGAAGTTTGCTGCCGAAGGAGCAAATATTGCTTTTACAGACTTGGTAATTGATGAAAACGGTCAGAATACAGAAAAAGAAATTGCTGCGTTGGGTGTAAAGGTGAAAGGTTATGCTTCTAATGCTGCGAATTTTGAGGATACAGAGAAAGTGGTTAATCAGATTAAGGATGATTTCGGTTCTGTTGATATTCTGGTGAACAATGCAGGTATCACGAAAGATGGATTGATGATGCGTATGAGTGAGGCGCAGTGGGATGCGGTAATCGCTGTGAACTTGAAGTCTGCCTTTAACTTTATCCACGCATGTACTCCGATCATGATGCGTCAGAAGAGTGGAAGCATTATCAACATGGCTTCCGTAGTGGGTGTTCACGGAAATGCCGGTCAATGTAACTATTCTGCTTCAAAAGCCGGTATGATCGGTCTGGCTAAATCCATCGCTCAGGAATTGGGCTCTCGCGGTATCCGTGCCAATGCCATCGCTCCGGGATTCATCATCACGGATATGACAGCCAAATTGTCTGACGAAGTAAAAGCTGAGTGGGCCAAGAAGATTCCTTTGCGTCGTGGAGGTACTCCTGAAGATGTGGCGGATGTGGCTACTTTCTTGGCTTCTGATATGTCTTCGTATGTATCAGGACAGGTTATCCAGGTTGACGGCGGTATGAACATGTAATATGACAGTTGTTTACGAGGATAATCATATTGTTGTAGTCAATAAGACTTCTTCCGAGATCGTTCAGGGAGACAAGACCGGTGATACTCCCTTGTCGGAGATGGTGAAACAATACCTGAAAGAGAAATATAATAAGCCGGGAAATGTTTTCATTGGAGTGACCCACCGCTTGGACCGTCCCGTCAGCGGGTTGGTGGTGTTCGCCAAAACGAGCAAGGCATTGCCCAGACTGAATGAGATGTTCCGTAATGGTGAGGTGAAAAAGACCTATTGGGCCATAGTGAAAGAATGCCCCAAGGAAACGGAGGGCGAGCTGGTTCACTATTTGGTGCGTAACGAGAAACAGAATAAGTCTTATGCATACGATAAGGAAGTAAAGAATTCCAAGAAAGCTGTACTTCATTATAAACTTATCGGCCATTCTCAGAATTACTATTTATTGGAGGTGGATCTGAAAACCGGAAGGCATCATCAGATTCGTTGCCAGTTGGCCAAGATGGGATGTCCCATTAAAGGTGATTTGAAATATGGCTCTCCACGTTCCAACCCGGATGGCAGTATCTGTCTGCATGCCCGGACGGTACAGTTCGTTCACCCTGTGTCGAAGGAAATGATCCGGTTGACTGCGCCGGTACCCGAAGGTAACTTGTGGAACGGTTTTGAGATAGACTAAAGATAGAAAACAAAAAGGGAATGCTTCACAGCATTCCCTTTTCTTACTTTTAGGCATCTTTCATTTACTTCAAAACTTCTCCGCTTTCGCTGAAAAGTACAGTGCTTTCAGTTCCCTCTTTATCAGTTAAAACAACCTTGTAAGTTTTAGTTCCATCTTCGTTTGCTTCTACGGCAGCTTCTTTGATAGTAGATTCTGCATAGTTCTTTGTGATAGCTTCCTGCACGGCAGCCGGAAGATCTTTCACTTCAATAGGGGTAAAATCATTTATCATAGTTATGGTCACAGAGTCCACCATAAAGTTGTCGGCGAATGTTGCTGATGTTCCTAATCCCATTACCAATGCTACTGCAACAAATAACTTTTTCATAATTGTAGGTTTTTACTGTTAATACTATGTTGTTTTGTTTTCTCTGATAACAGAATGACAATATCTGTGCCAGAAAATAGATTGAATCTTTAAAATATTGATAATTAATGGATTACTCTTAGTGGAGGATGAAAGGAACATGGGGATAAGTGTGGAACATGGGGAATGCTTTGTGGAATTATTCCACATATCCGGCGGGAAGATGAGTTTATATGCTGTAAGGCTGTGCCCGATAGGAACAGTAGGGGCAACAGCCTTACGGTACAGTAGCTTCTTGTTGGTAAAGTTATTGAATATCGTATAGTTTCAATTTGTTATATAAAGTCTTCCGGTCTATGCCTAATAAGATGGCGGCTTTACTTTTATTGTTTCCTGTCTGCTTCAATGCCTCAAGGATACGTTTCTTTTCCGCCGCTTCATCGTGCAGGCTGAACGTCTGCGGACTGGCGGACATTACAGGTTCCTGCAACTCATAACCTAATTCGGCAAGGGTGATAAAGTTGCTCTGTGCCAACAGGGTGGCACGTTTTACTATATTCTTCAGTTGCCGGAGATTTCCGGGCCATGAATACGTTTGTAAAGCTTGGCTGGCAGCGGCGTCAAACCCTATCAGCTGGCGGTCCAGTTCCCTGTTTGCCTGGTCCAAAAAGAAATTGGCGAATAGCAGGATATCTTCTTGCCGTTCTTTTAATGCCGGCATACGAAGGGTGAATTCATTGATGCGGTGGTAAAGATCTTCGCGGAAGTTTCCTTTTTCAATGGCTTGTTGCAGGTTCTCGTTGGTAGCGCTGACCAGCCGCACATCTACCTCTATTTCTTTATTGGAGCCGACCGGACGGATGCGTCTTTCCTGCAAAGCACGGAGCAACTGTATTTGTACTTCATAACTTAAGTTGCCTATTTCATCCAGAAACAAAGTACCTCCGTTGGCTTCTACGAATGCTCCTGTTTTGTCGTTTAACGCCCCTGTGAAGGAGCCTTTTACATGACCGAAGAATTCGGAAGCCGCCAGTTCTTTGGGGATAGAACCGCAGTCTATGGCAATGAACGGTTTGTCGGCCCGTTTGCTTAGCTGATGAATACGGTGCGCCACATACTCTTTACCTGTTCCGCTAGCACCGTTTATCAGCACGGACATGGGGGTGGGGGCTACCAGACCTACATAATTGTAGAGTTGGCGCGCCGCCTCGCTTTCCCCCTCCAGGAAATTAGAGGGAGGAACGGTTGCACTATGGGGAACGGCTTTGCTCTTGGATGCTTTGGGCGTGACTGTGTTCTTTTCTATTCCTGCCGGTGTAGGTAAAGCTTTGTTTTGCAATGCCTCATTAATTTTCTTCAGCAACTCATCCGGTTGTACCGGTTTTGAAATGTAATCACTGGCTCCATGTTTTATGGCCTGTACAGCGCTTTGGATGTCAGCATAGCCTGTCATGATGATGAGTGGGATGTTGTATTTCTGTTCTTTCATCCATGAAAGCAAGAAGATACCATCTTGATCGGGCAGGCGCAGATCAGACAAGACAAGATCGTATGGTTGTGCGTCCAATTGTTTGCGTGCGCGCGCATTACTGCTTGCTGTATCAACCGAAAATCCTTTTTTACCCAACCAGGTTTTCAACATGGTGGCAAAAGTCAAGTCATCTTCTACTATCAGAATGGAATGTGGCATCTTTATGTGTTTTTTATTTGTACAAAAATAAACTTTTTTCACGGTGTGCCGAAACACGGACTCTATTTCTAATACCTTTTAACTTAACAGGGTTTAATTCTTCATTCTTCATCCGGAATTTCAATCTGTTTTTGTGCTTCGTCAATTACTTTTTCTATTTCTTTTACTATAAAGTTTGTTTTCTCTATCGCTTCTTCACTGATTTCAGCCGTCCCTCGTCTTTGTTCCATCCATGTCAGTGCAGGAATGCAACGGGTGGCTCCCAGCATGGTGAACAGCGGCAACAGTTTATGAGCTATTGCCGTGATGCCTTCCATATTCCTTTTCGCCAACGCTTCTTCCATATACTCTCGGTTCTTTTTTGTTTCGCTGATGAAGGTGCGGAGTATTTCTGCGGCTGCTTCCGGATCATCTTCCGAGAAGGCGGTCAGGGCAGAGAAATCCAACGTTTCTTGTTGGGGATGGTTTTCTTTGGCCGGTGCTGTGTGAGGAGCCGGATTTCCTGCGGCGGATACGTCCTTTCCTGTGGCCTGGAAGATGGCTGTAAACAATTCGTTTATGGTGAAAGGTTTGTGCAGGCAACCGGCAAAGCCATGTGAACGGAAATAATTTTCGTCCATATCGCTACGGGCGGTCAGCGCGATCACCGGCAGGGTTTGCACCCATGATGTGTCCAGCGTGCGGATGGCTTTCAATAAATCGAATCCGTTCATGGCAGGCATCTGTATGTCGGTGAGCAGGGCGTCGAAGCGCTTGTCTTTCAATTTGTTGAGAAGCTCTTCGGGATGATGGCAGCAGGTCACAGTCACTCCGGGGCGTTCCAGCATGGCGGTGGTAAGCTGTAACTGTATGCGGTCATCGTCAATTAAAATCAGGTGAATCGGCTCACTGTCTTCGCGTGGAGTGTCTGTTTGCCGGATCCCGGTTGCGTCAGGGGAAGCAGGAGTATGTTCCGCTTCCGGTCCGGAGGGATTTTTATCCGGATGGGAAGGCCCCTCAGGCAAAGGCAGATATACATGGAATCGGCTGCCTTTGTCTTGTTCGCTTTCTATCTTGATATCTCCTTCGAGCAGAAGCACCAGTTTACGGGTGATGGCCAGTCCCAAGCCGAATCCTTCTTGTCCTTGTGCGTTGTGGAGCCGGGTGAATTCCTGAAAGATACGTTGTTGCTCTTCTTGGCTGATACCACATCCTGTGTCACTGATACTGAAATGCAGTTGGCCGTTTTCCAACGCTGCTTGCAGAGTGATGCTTCCTTCTTTGGTGAATTTCAGTGCATTGGATAGCAGATTCTCTGCTATCTGGCGGATACGGAACGGGTCTCCTATGTATACGCGGTTTAATGATTCGTTGCAATGATAGTTCAGTTCCAGCTGTTTGGAGTCCGCCATCGGTTTGAAGCTGATATAAATGGTGTCGAACAGTTGGTGGGGGTTGAATGATACCCGGTTGATGTCCATTTTATGTGCGTCCAGCCGGTGGTAATCCAGCAGGGATTTGACTAGGCTGAGCAGGTGATTGGCTGAATTTTGCATATTGTTCAGATAGAAACGCTGGCGTTCTTCGGTAGTGATCCGTTCCAGCAGGTCGGTATAGCCCAAGATGGAACCCACGGGGGCCTTGATATCGTGTGTGATAGTCAGCATCAGTTTTTCACGCGCCACCAGCAAGTCTTCGGCACGGCGTTTGGCTTTTTCCAGTTCTCGGCGGTAGTGGTTGCTGCGAGTGATGTCCCTCCATATCAGGACCAGGAAGAAAATAGCCAGAACCACGGCGACAATGGCGATTCCTGCCACTGTGCGGATAGAGCTTTGGCGGATGTATTCCTCTTGTATATGTTTGTTTTGTGCCAGAGCTTGCTCTTCTTCCTCTATGGTACTTAATAGCTGATTGACTTTCTGACTCAGTTTCAAGCCACTGAGGCGCAGGGACTGGGTGCGGCGATTCACCATTTCCATCCGTTCCTGATGGGTGTCGGTCACCCGGCTCTGTATGTCTTTCAGCATGGTGACCACCGTGTCTGCCGGGCTGTATGCTTCGGTCAGCGTATCGGTATATTCTTCCTGAATCACATTGCTGACTTGTGTGGAATCCGCTTTCCCGGGTGCGAACACTTCTCCCAGTCGTTTGAAGAAGCTTTTGGGCTTTTTGCGGATAACGTATGAATTGGTGTGTGTGATTACTTTTTTGCGCACGTGGGGAAGGCTGAGTAAAGAGTCTTGCTCGGCAATCAGTTCGTCGATATGCTGTTTGTAAATTTTATCTGTTCCGCCGTCCTGAATTGCTTTTAGCAGGTTGCGCATATTCCGTTCTTTATCCATGAAAAGCATTCCCACCGTATCCAGCCGTGCCAGTTGTATGCTGTCGGTCAGCAGTGTGCGCAGGGAGTCCAGCGCTGTGTTGGCCTGTTTCATGGCACGTTTGTATCGGTAGTACTGTCCTAGTTGTCCTGTACTGAGTGATTGTCCGATAACTTCCGCCTGATAAAGCTGGCCGATAATCTGATTGGTGACATGGCGCCGTTGGCTCAGGATGGCTTCATCATCGCTGGTTCCGGTCAGTGACTTCATCTCCTGATAAATATATCCGATGGATATAAAGAGCAGTGCAGTCAGCAGGATATAGCCGAATGCAACTTTCAGCTTGGTGGAACGGTTGGGCAGGCTCATGGTGGTTTTATTTTAATTTCGTATCACGGTTAAAGCGTAGGTAATAGAGTATTCCGGCTGTAGTCAGTCCGAAAGGAAATGCCATCCATATTCCTATAATTCCCCAGTCCATGATGAAACCGAAGAAATAGCCGGCCGGCAGGGAGATAAGGAAATAAGCGATGAATGCGATATACATCATGGGTTTCACATCTGCGATTCCACGAAGGGCATTGGCGAAATTTATCTGTAATCCGTCACCAAACTGGTAGATGATGAACGGAATGATAAGTTGTGCTACCATCACGCTGACCGCCGGACTGTCACTGAACCATCCTCCCAGTTCGTTACGCAGCAGGAAGATGGGCAGGGCTCCTATTAGTGCGATGAACAGCATGATATGGAATCCGGCGTATGCAGAGCGCCTGACGTTCATCCGGTCATTCTGTCCGCGGAAGTTGCTAACCCGCACGGCAACGGCTGCTCCCATGCCATAATACATCATAAAGCAGATTTGGGAAATGGCGAGCATCACTTGGTGGGCCGCCAGAGCAGTAGTCCCGATCCATCCCACCATAATGGCACTGAGACTGAACGAAGCAGTTTCCATTCCCATCTGCATGGCAATGGGCCATCCCAGTTTGTTCAGGTGCAGGAAGTCTGCTCGGTTGAGCGTATTGTGTAGAAAGCCTTCTTTATAAATATGATAACGTCGGGTACAGAAAAAAATGACGGCGAACACGATCACCATCATGATACGGGAGGCCAATGTGGAAATTCCCGCTCCCAGCAATCCCATTTCGGGCATTCCCAGTTTACCGTAAATCAGAATGTAGTTGCCGATAATGTTCATTACATTTCCTGTCAATAAGATCCACATGGAAACGCGGGTATCGGTTATGCCGTCGGCAAATTGCTTGAAACCGTTGAAAAGCAGTACAAACAACAAGGATATCAGCAAAACGATGAAGTAGGGACGCATTAAAGGCAGCAGTTCTTCGGGTTGCCCCAGTCGGTGGATATTCAGATAAAGTATCCACATGATGAGTGTGAGCAATACGGCCAGCAGTGTGTTGGCAAACAGGCTGTTCTTCAGCATTCGTCCCACTACATGGGTTTCTCCCCGTCCGAACAGACTCCCTACGATAGGAGTCAGCCCGTATGAGAATCCGGTAGCGAAAATAATGGCCAAAGTAAACATATTGTTGACAAAACTGGCGGCGGCTAATTCATTCGTGCTGTGATGGCCTATCATCAATGTATCGGCAAAACCCAAAATGATGACACCTATCTGGCCGATAACGATAGGGATACCTAAAGTGAAAAGTGCTTTGTAATGTTGCATGGTTAATAAATTGCTAATGTGCCAATATGCTAATTTGCCAACTGGCTGTGCTGTGTTCCGCATGGCGCAGCCAGTTGGCAAATTAGCATATTATCAGGTCGGCAAATTACTTTTATAGTAGAGTGTGGAACAATTTTCTCGCACAAATGTTTTTTGTGCAGCTTCTTTTATCTGGCCGGCAGTGACCGAGCGATATTTGTTTACTTCATTGTTAATATCTTCCGCTTTGCCGGTCAGTTCAAAATAAGCCAGATTGGTAGCCACATTCAGGTAATTCAGGTTATTGAATATCTGTTCGCTTTCATAGCGGTTCTTTACTTTTTCCAGCTCGTCTTCATCCACACTTTCTTCTGTCAATGCCTTCAGTTCCTGCCATACGGCAGCTTCGGCAGCTTCCAGCGTGACGCCTGGGGCGGGTTTGCCGGTGATATGGAACAATCCCTCGTCAATGCTGCCCGATATATAGGCGTCGATACTGTTGAATACCTGTTTCTCTTGTACCAGATGCTGCACCAGACGGCAGGAACGTCCGCTGCTCAGCAAGTCGCTTAGCATATCAAAAGCATAGTAGTCGGGATGGCGTCGTTCACAGATATGGAATGCCATAAAGAGCGCGTCTACAGGCACGTTCCGCTCTACTGTCAGTCGGCGTTCCTCCGTTTGCCGGGGTTCTGCCGGCAGTGAGCGGGGGGCTACGTTGCGGCGCGGGATAGGGCCGAACCACTTTTCAGCCAATGTCACTGTCTCTTCAAAAGTAATATGTCCCGTTACAGCCAGAATGGCGTTGTCCGGTGCATAATATTTAAAGAAAAAGGCTTTCACCTCTTCAAGGGTGGCATTGGCTATGTGGCTGATTTCTTTGCCGATGGTAGGCCACTGGTACGGATGCACCTTATAAGCTAGGGCGCGTAGCAGATGTGAGGCGTCTCCGTATGGCTGGTTCAGGTTCCGCTGTTTGAACTCTTCGATTACCACTTGCCGTTGCACTTCCAGACTGCGCGGGTTAAAGTCGAGGGATAACATACGGTCACTCTCCAACCAGAATCCGGTTTCCACATTCTGACGAGGGAGGGTGATGTAATAATTGGTTATGTCATTATTTGTCCATGCGTTGTTTTCGCCTCCGGCATTTTGTACCGGAGTGTCATAGTCGGGCACATGGACGGAGCCTCCGAACATCAGGTGCTCAAACAGATGGGCGAATCCGGTATGATCAGGATCTTCATCGCGTGCGCCCACATCGTACAGTAGGTTCAATGCCACCATCTGAGTCGTATTGTCCTCATTGTGTATCACACGCAGCCCGTTGAATAAGGTGTATCGGTTAATGTTAATCATCTGAGTTGCAAATTACTGAATACTTGCCTTGAGAATCCGGATATTCTCTATAGGGCGGTCTGCGCGGTTCGTTTTTGCTATTTCAATATTGTCCACTACTTCCATACCTTCGGTTACTTCACCGAATACGGTATAAGAACCGTCCAGGTGGGGAGCGCCGCCTATGGTGCTGTATGCTTTGATCTGTTCGGGGGTGAAGCGGAATTTCTCTTCTTTGTCCGCCAGCTCACGGGCTTGGGCTTCCAAGGTGTCCTGTAGTTCCAGTAACCCGGCATTGTCTCCTGCCTTGCGCATCTTGTATATTTCCTTCATGTGTTGGCGTGCCAGACTGTCGAACAGAGCTTCTTCACGCTGTTCGTTTATTTTGTTCTCCATGCCCAGCAATTGCGGTTCGGTGAACTTGCGTCCGGTAACAATATAGAACTGGCAACCCGATGAAGCCTTTTCGGGGTTCACATCATCACCCTGGCGTGCTGCCGCCAATACTCCTTTCTTGTGGAAGAATTTCGGATTGAACTCAGCGGGAATGGTGTAACCCACATCACCGCTGCCCAGCATGGCAGTATCCGATGCGTTTTTGCTGTCCGGATCGCCAGCTTGGATCATGAATTGTTTGATAACCCGGTGGAACAATGTACTGTCATATACTCCTTCTTTTACCAGTTTGATAAAGTTATCACGATGTTTCGGCGTTTCATTATACAGGGCCACTGTGATATTTCCCATGGTGGTTTCCAGTTTTACCAAGGTACGCTTTTCATTTTCCATATGATGATTTGTTTGTCTTTTCGAGCCGGCGTTGCATGCAGTCAATGCAATGAAGGCCAGGCATATTAGTAAAATTTTGTTTGAAGTCATGAGCTATTTTTTATTTATCGGACAAAGATAGGAAATAAAATTGAGAGTAAGAGCGGAAAAGCGAAGAAAGGAAGGATAAAAAAAGGGAGAGAGCGGAGGAATACTTCAGACGCAGACGCGGCAGAACCAGGTCTTTTTTCCTCACAAACGTGCGTGTTCTTATAATTTGTAGAGAAGAAAAGTAAATGGGGCAGAGTGAGGGGAAGAGAAGCACCGGAAAGAGAAAAGACGAAAGAAAATAGATAAAAAGACCGGCGGCAAAACCGGAAGATGATAAGACTTGAAAAAAGAAAATTAAAAAAGTTTCTGAATAACATGGTTTGCATAAGTCTTGAAATTCGCATTGAATAGTAGTATGGCATCCATCGTTTCAGAGGGAAGTCTTTGATGAAGGATGCCGGATTTATATCATATTTGTAATATGCGCGCACGTGTGTGAGAAA
>OHZQ01000614.1_pt1 | contig 10342 bp, 10 predicted proteins | sample 1580551 | NCBI WGS metagenome assembly OHZQ01 (sample SAMEA3882527, study PRJEB24775) | human gut metagenome | biome: human-associated habitat; feature: intestine environment; material: feces | place: Netherlands | collected 2009/2010 | reverse complement strand
ATCCGGATCTAGCTGGGAAAAAAACTGTGTCTGATACAGGTGCCCGGGAAAGCCTTCATGTGCCAGCGTGGTAAAAAGCTCCAGATTGGAAATTTGCCGTCCATGATTGATGTAAATAACATTTGGCGCTCCTGTGTCCATTGGCGGTGTCAGGTAAAACGCCGGGCTGAGAAATTCTTCCATGGATTTATGTACAGACCGGATTTCGAAATCTACAGAAGCAGTGGAGGGGAAATCCTGCTGAATATTTTTTTCCAGAAGCTCCATGACCCGTGTGGGCTCCATATCTGGCAAATCCATTTTCTCATTTAGCAATGTGAGAAGTTGTGGATGCTGTTTCAAAAGTTCTGAAATTTCCTGAGAATCGGTGGAAAGCTGCTGGGTGAGGCGCTTTTCCAGTTTTTCCACAGGTATGTAGATTCCCACCTGGCTTTTTAGAAGATATTGGTAATATTCCTTTCCACCGGAAAAATTGACCAGGCCTCCGGTATTTTTGCCTGTTCCCCGAAGTTGCTCCAGACCTTCTATCAGCGTTTGATATGCGGGGAGAACCTTTTCCTTCAGAATCTGTTTATGGGTCAGGTTCAGCTGTTCCTGGTCCTTTTCGGAAAGCTTTCCATAGGCTTTTAGTTTCTGAGAAAAAATTTCCAGCATATAATTGGAATCCGGGTTTTGAATAAAAGCACGGCATTGGTCCTGAATGCGTTCCAGAGTTTCGTCGCACATAAAAAATCCGGCATCAGATTTTGTCTGTTCAAAGGCGAGAATGCTCTGGAAATATTCTTTTGTGCTGCAGAGCAGATTCAGGTAGTCGGTGATGTCCTGATTGGTGTAGAAGGAGTATTCCGCCAGCAGTACAGGCAGCTGCGCCTGGATCCCGAGGCTTGGGCTAAGCGGCTCTTCCAAAAGATAATTGTCGCCCAGAGAGGCTTCGGTGTGGTAGTAAAGGAGGAGCAGATCAAGGGTCAGGCGATTGGAAGTACTGAGCTTTGACTGGGAAAATTTTTTCAGCTTTTTTACATATTCCTGGCACTGGGCAGAGGCTTTTTCATTGTTGGGATGTATTGTGCCAAGGGTAGCGCGGGGGCGTGAGATGCCCTGTTTTTCCGGATAAGCCAGGGAATAATGAAGATTCAGGGCGTTTCCGGAAACCTCTTTTTCAAATATGGACTCCGCGAAGTTTTCGAAGCGGGCATTTTCGGAGAAGACATGACTGAAAAGCCAGGAAAATGTGAAGCAGATAATAAGAAAAAAAGCCAGAATAGCGGCGGTGAATTTTGGTCTGTTTGACATAGGATGCCCTCTGCTCTGGGGGATTTCTACTATATTATTGAGAATTTCAGTGTAGTATGCGAAATATTTGGTTCCATGGCTTTAAGGTTATGTGCATTTTGTGTACAAGACTGACGGGAATGACGAAATTAGTTGGGGATGTCATGGGGAAGTTGTTGGATTTCACGGAAAAGGCGATTTTTTTATTTGTGGGAGCAAAATTGACGGTAACAGATTGTTGTGATATTATGCGTAATTGTTACATATGCTTAATATAAATGTAACATTTTGAAGGGCGATTTTATATAAATTGAGAGGTGTATGAATGTTAAAAAATAAAATGAAAAAACTGATCTGCGGAATGACAATGTGTATAACGGTCTGTTCTCAGATGATTTTTCCACAGACTGCGTTTGCAGCGACTAAGGCTGCTGTGGAAAAGGCGGGCGAGGCATTTGTAGCTGGGATGACAGAGACTGCAGAGGCAGAGGAGGTACTTTCTGAGGAAGAGATTCGTCAGCAAATCGTGGATTTTGCGCTGCAGTTTGAGGGAAATCCTTATGTTTACGGTGGGACAAGTCTGACAAACGGAGCAGACTGTTCCGGGTTTGTAATGTCTGTGTTTGCACAGTTTGGCTATTCACTGCCCAGAGTAGCAGCAGATCAGTATAATCAATCAGCGAAAAAAAGCGTGGAAGATCTGGAGCCAGGAGATCTGATTTTCTATGGAAGCGGAATCAGCCATGTGGCACTGTACATTGGAACTGGACAGATTATCCATGCAAGTACATCTGCGTCTGGAATCAAGATTTCCAACTATGATTATGAGGCGCCTGTGGGAGTAGGAACTTACATTGAAGCGGACGGCTTCTTTAGTGAATAAGAGTGAGGGAGCGGAGCATTTGATAAAACGGATATGAAATCCGGTTATCCTGTTCTGACATTTACAGCCGGGGAAGGTTTCCCCGGCCTTTTTGTACAGTGACGGGAGTCTGCCACGTTGTTATTCGCTGATAACATTCCGCGAGGTGCTTTTTGGACAAAAAGTTCACAGAAAACTCGAGAATTGCTGCGTATTGCTGTAAGCGAAGTGAACAGCAACCTGTCTGGAGCAGGCCTGGGGAATCTACAGTTGCTACCCGGTGCTTTTTATAGTAAGAAATGATAAAATTATATAGAATCAATATCAATACTCTTGAGGATCCCTTGCAGAATGAAAGTCTTTTGGAACAAGTTGGACCAGAGAGAAGAAAGAAGGTCATCCGGTATCTTCAGCCGGATGACCGAAAAAGGAGTCTGGGCGCAGGAATTATGATCCGGAAGATCCTGAAAGGAAACGGACTTTCCGAAAGCAGTCTGAAATATTCCGAAAACGGGAAGCCGTTAGTGGACCATCTCCATTTTAATATCTCCCATGCTGGAGACTATGTGGTAGGAGTAGTGTCGGATGGTGAAGTGGGATGCGACATTGAGCGGAATGTCAATGCGCCTCTGGAAATTGCGGAGCATTATTTCCATTCGACAGAGCGGGAATATATAGAAGCTGCTTCTGACCCGGGCAAAGCTTTTTTTACACTTTGGACCTTAAAGGAAAGTTATATGAAAATGACAGGCAGGGGGATGAGCCTTCCGCTTGATTCTTTCGAGATCATTCGAAAAGATCAGGGCTTTGTTCTGGGAAAATCACCGAAAAGACCAGGCTTTTTCAGGACAATGGAATTTGAGAATTATATTTTCTCAGTGTGCATGGAAAGTGATTTTTCTTTGCCGCCCAAGGGCTTTACAGAGCTTCTATGACTGGAGCGTGTTTTTTGCTGTTATCCGGCATGGATTGGAGCTTATTTTTAGTCAAAAATCCTTAAGAATTATATGCAAAAGACTTGACGGATATGTCTGCTGTGTGGTAAACTGTACAAGCGACATGGAAGTTAGGTCTTTTTTTTATGCCGAAAAACGGTGGCGGATACACCGAAAAGGCTGATTTAAGACCATGCAAATGAAAACACTGGAGGTGGAAGTTGTGCGCGTTAGGATTACATTAGCATGTACAGAGTGCAAGCAGCGTAACTACAATATGACCAAGGAGAAAAAGAACCATCCTGAGAGAATGGAAACCAAGAAATATTGTAAGTTCTGCCAGAGACACACAATGCACAAGGAAACAAAATAGTCACTTTAGATTGTGAGGTTAGGCTATGCAAGAAAAAGAAAAATCTGCAGGCAAGACCGCCAAGGCTAAGGAGCCGAAGAAATCCTGGTTCCAGGGGCTGAAGGCAGAGTTCAACAAAATTGTCTGGACAGACCGCGATACACTGATGAAACAGTCAGTTGTTGTTATTGTCATAACCGTAATTCTCGGTGCGATCATCAGTGTGATGGATGCAGGCATTCTGGAATGCATTAATCTTTTAATCAAATAAGGACAAAGGTGATTGTATGTCAGAAGCAAAATGGTACGTTGTCCATACCTATTCCGGTTATGAGAACAAGGTAAAGGCCAACATTGAGAAGACAATTGAAAACCGACATCTTGAGGATCAGATTCTGGAAGTACGGGTTCCTCTGGAAGACGTTGTGGAGATGCGTAATGGTGTTTCCAAGCAGGTCCAGAGAAAAATGTTCCCAAGCTATGTTCTTATCAACATGGTCATGAACGACGATACCTGGTATGTGGTGCGCAACACGCGCGGCTGCACCGGTTTCGTCGGTCCCGCATCCAAGCCCGTTCCCCTCTCTGCTGAGGAAGTGGAGAAGATGGGCGTTGAAAAGGCGGCTCCGCTGACCGTCGATTTCAATGTCGGCGATACCGTGCAGATCACCGCCGGCCCGCTGGAAGGCTTTATGGGCCTTGTGGAGGGCATCGATACCGAGAGCTTCAAAGTCAAGCTCAAGGTCAATATGTTTGGCCGCGAGACGCCCGCAGAAGTGGACATCGCGCAGGTCGAGCTGCCGTAACCAACCGGCACAAATCGTTTACCAAGGTAAGACCGCAGTGCGGTTCTTATAGAGCGTGTGCACTGTGCACATGCTCGTGGGAGGCACGGAGACACCGTGCCGCAACTCACCACAGATTTTTGGAGGTGCATTTACTATGGCACAGAAAGTTACTGGCTACATTAAGCTGCAGATCGAGGCCGGCAAGGCGACTCCGGCTCCCCCTGTTGGCCCTGCTCTGGGTCAGAAGGGTGTCAACATCATGGCATTCACCAAGGAGTTCAACGAGCGTACCAAGAACCAGATGGGTTATGTGATCCCCGTCGTCATCACCGTCTACGCTGACCGCTCCTTCAGCTTCATCACCAAGACTCCTCCGGCAGCCGTTCTGATCAAGAAGGCAGCTGGCATCAACACCGCTTCCGGCAAGCCCAACAAGGAAAAGGTTGCAACTCTGACCGCCGCTCAGGTGGAAGAGATCGCCAAGACCAAGATGCCCGACCTGAACGCTGCTTCTCTGGAAGCTGCATGCAGCATGGTTCGCGGCACCTGCCGTTCCATGGGTGTCACCGTCGAGGGCTGAGACATAAACAGTGGGAGGGCATAAAACTGCCCGCATGACCACACAGGAGGATATACAATGAAACATGGCAAGCACTATGTCGACGCTGCAAAGCTGGTCGATTCTACTAAGGCATATGATGTGAACGAGGCTCTGGAGCTGGCTTGCAAGACCGCTTCTGCCAAGTTCGACGAGACCGTTGAGCTGCACGTCCGTCTGGGCGTTGACGGCCGTCACGCTGACCAGCAGGTCCGCGGCGCTGTTGTTCTGCCCAACGGCACCGGCAAGACCGTCCGCGTCTGCGCAATCGCCAAGGGTCCCGCAGCTGCCGCTGCTGAGGCTGCTGGCGCTGATATCGTCGGTGATGACGAGCTGATCGCAAAGATCGCCGGCGGCTTCATGGATTTCGACGTTGTCGTGACCACTCCCGATATGATGGGCCGCGTTGGCCGTCTCGGTAAGGTCCTGGGCCCCCGCGGCCTGATGCCCAACCCCAAGGCCGGCACTGTCGCTCCCGATCTGGGCAAGGCAGTTTCTGAGGCCAAGGCTGGTAAGATCGAGTACCGTCTGGACAAGCAGAACATCATCCATGTGCCCGTGGGCAAGGCTTCTTTCGGTGCAGAGAAGCTGTACACCAACCTGGACACTGTGATGGAGGCTATTGCCAAGGCAAAGCCCGCTGCAGCAAAGGGTACCTACTTCAAGAGCGCTACCATCGCCACCACCATGGGCCCTGGCATCCGTCTGAACACCCTGAAGTACGGTGTCTGATTTGAAGTTCTGATCGTTTTTCTGCCGTTCGTATGGGCGGCAGAAAAATTTTGTCAGAAAATTTCAAAAAAGACTTGACAACTCCGCACGTTTGCGGTAGAATAATCATGCTGTTTTTGAGACAGCAGGTACTGGAGTCCAGTGTAAGGCTATGCCGCCTGCCGAGAAACGTGCGTAAAGTTGTTTTATGCCTCTTTCTCGGACCATGTGCGGGAAAGAGGCTTTTTTCGTTGCTCACCAGCTTTCGATATAAGTTTTTGAAACGAGGTGAAACCGAATGCCCAGTGCAAAGATTCTTTCTGAAAAGCAGGCTTATGTCGCTGATCTGAAGGCAAAGTTTGAGAGTGCGGTTTCCGGCTGCGTCGTCGCTTACGGCGGCATCAACGTCGAGAACGACACCAAGCTCCGTAAGGAGCTGCGTGAGGCAGGCGTCGATTACATGGTCGTGAAGAACACCATGCTGCGTCTGGCTGTCAAGGGTACCTCTCTGGAGGGCCTGGCTGAGCAGTTCAAGGGCGATACCGCTATCGCTTTTGCTCACGAGGAAGACCCCATGTCCGCTGCCCGCATCCTGTGCAAGTATCAGGATGGCGATAAGTCCAAGAAGTTCGTCGTGAAGGCTGGCTTCATGGAAGGCAAGGTCATGGACGCTGCCGAGACCAACGCCATCGCAAAGCTGCCCAACCGCGAAGGCATGCTGTCCATGTTCGCAGGCGCCCTCACCAGCACTCTGTCTGGTCTGGCCGTTGCAATGCAGGCTTATGCCGACAAGCAGGAGGAGCCTGCAGCCTAATTGCTGCATGACCGCTGCTTAAACAAAACAAGAAACTAACAAACAAAACCATTGATATTGGAGGGTTACTACTATGGCTTCTGAGAAGATTACTGCCATCATCGACTCCGTTAAGGAGCTGTCCGTTCTGGAGCTGAAGGAACTGATCGACGCTTACTGCGAAGAGTTCGGTGTTTCCGCTGTTGCTGCTGCTGCTCCCGCTGCTGCTGGCGCTGCTGCTGCCGCTGAGGAAGAGAAGACCGAGTTCGACGTCATCCTGGCTGAGGCTGGCGCTACCAAGATGCAGGTCATCAAGCTGGTGAAGGAGATCACCGGTCTGGGCCTGAAGGAAGCTAAGGCTATCGTCGATGGCGCTCCCAAGGCTGTCAAGGAGAAGGTCTCCAAGGCTGAGGCTGAGGACATCCAGAAGAAGCTGACCGAGGCTGGCGCTAAGGTCGAGGTCAAGTAATTGAACCTCTTCTGAGAGTCGTTCATTCTTGAACAATGAGGTGCCCGTACCGAAAGGTACGGGCATCTTTTTTTGTTTGATGACAGGAGAGGCGGTAAAGGCAAGTGGCATCTGTGCGGTAGGAAAATGCATTTGACGCTACGACTCTATGGTGAAAAAGCAGCTCCGAAACGACCGCAGTCGTTTCGGAGCTGCAAATATGATTTCCGCTGTTTATGCCCAGAGCGAAGCGGAGGGCATTCTAAATCGTCATCGTCGTATCTTTTCTGCACTCAAAAACTATGTTATACTATCCTCAACAGGAGGAACGGCAGAGCCTTTGTCCCCTCTGCCGCAAAAAGAGAGTTTATGGAACACCGCAACTGGAACAAAAACAACATCCGCACTTCCCTTTTGGGTTACGGCTGTATGCGTTTTCCCACCAAAGCCGACGGCACCATTGACGAAGCGCGCGCCGAAGCTTTGCTGAACACCGCTAAGGCCGCCGGTGTCAACTACTTCGATACTGCCTATCCCTATCACAACGGCCAGAGTGAGCCGTTTGTGGGCCGCGTGATCGCCAAATGGGACCGCAGCAGCTTTTATCTTGCCACCAAGATGCCGCTGTGGCAGTGCGGGAGCCTGGAGGAGGCCCAGCATATCTTTGAAGAGCAGCTCCGGCGGCTGGGTGTGGAGTACATCGACTTCTACCTGCTGCACTCCCTGCACAAGGCCCGGTACGAAAAGGCAAAAGCCATGGGCCTTGTGGACTGGCTGTGGCAGCAGAAGGCCGCAGGACGCATCCGGAACTTTGGGTTTTCCTGCCATGACAACTCTGCCGGATTTGAGTATATTCTGCGCGACCAGCCGTGGGATTTCTGCCAGCTGCAGTATAACTATCTGGACACCGATGACCGTGCCGAGGAGATCTCGGGTGACCGCGGCTATCAGTTGACCGAGGAGCTGAACATCCCCCTCATCATTATGGAACCCATCAAGGGCGGCACGCTGGCCAACTTGCCCCCGGAGGCCGAAGCGCCCCTCAAGGCCCTGCGGCCCGAGGCCTCGGATGCCTCCTGGGCCCTGCGCTGGGTGGGCAGCCACCGGAACGTCCATGTCATCCTCTCGGGCATGAGTGCCGAGGATCAGCTCACGGATAATCTGGCCACCTTTGCCCGCTTTGAGCCGCTGACCGCTGCAGAGACCGCCGCGGTGGAGCAGACCGCCGCCTTCCTGCACAGCCGCATCAAGATCGGCTGCACCGGCTGCCGGTACTGTATGCCCTGCCCCATGGGGGTGGACATCCCGGACAACTTCAGCATCTGGAACAAGCTGGGGATGTTCGGCCAGCCTGAGGCCATCAAGTACCAGTGGGAAGCCCACTTCCCCGATGCCGAAAAGGCCAGCCACTGCGTCCGCTGCGGCAAGTGCGAGGCGGCCTGCCCCCAGCATCTGCCCATCCGCAATGCGCTGGCCCAGCTGCAGCAGGAGCTGGATCAGCTGTAATCTGCATCAGAAAAGCCACCGGCAAAAACCGGTGGCTCTTTTCTCTTATTCGCTCCACTCCATCCCGATCTTATCCAGCATTGCGCGGCGCTCAGGGGTGAGCTTGGGGTCGTGGGTGGTATCCCACTCCCGCATCCGGCGGAGCCAGTCGCCCAGGCAGAAGCCGGTTTCGTCGGATTTGTAGTTGGCGGCGGCGTGGAGGTTGCCGTGTGCCTTGTAGTAGGCCGTTGCCTGCTGATAGGCGGTTCCCCACTTGGCATCCCGGGCATCCCATACCATGCCGATGCTGTTCAGCTTTTTGATGTGGGCGGGCGTGACCTGATAGGAATCCGGGCGGTTCTTGCGGGCTGCACGCAGGTTGGAGATCCACACGCCCAGCCGGACACCATCGCTGTCCACATAGCTGGCGGGGACCAGCAGGTGCTTGTACTTGCGGGCATAGCGGGCGGCACTGCGGAAGTTCCGCTCCCAGTTGGCCTCGCGCACGGTGCCGTGGTCAGCAGTGGGATCACTGGGGCGGCGCTCGCCCTTGAACAGGGTGCGCAGCAGCTTGCGGCGCTCACTGCTCAGGGCGCTGCTGCCGGAGTTCAGGGCCTGCCGCTGGCGGTTGACCCAGCTGCCCAGCCAAACGCCGTCCGCGGTCTTGTAGACAGAGGGAATCTCCAGATCGCCGTGCTCTGTCTTGTAGGCCAGAGCCAGATCATAGCGCTCCTGCCAGGGGTCGTACTTTTCCCACACCATGCCCAGCTTGTCCAGCAGGGCCTTGCGCTCAGGGGTGACCCGGGCGCTGGAGCGGTCCGGGTTCAGGTAGGCATAGCGCTGGCGCGCCACCCACTTGCCCAGCAGTACTCCGTCCGGCGTGACATACTCCGAGGGGACGTTCAGGTTGCCGTGCTCATGGTAGTAGGCGGCGGCAACATCGTACAGGGACATCCACTTGCTGTCGTTGCCCAGAGCGTCCAGCCGCTCCACCTGCTCCTGAGGCAGCTCGCCTGCCTTGTGAGCGGCGCGCTGGGCCCCCAGCCAGACCCCCAGACCGAAGCCGGAGGGCGTTTCGTACTTGATGGGTACTTCCAGATCGCCGTGTTCCAGATAATACTGGGTGGCGGCGGCATAGTTCTGCTCCCACAGGTCGTTGGAGGTGCTCCACACCATGCCGATGGCTTCCAGCCGCTCGATGCGGTTCTGGGTCAGGTTGCCGCCCAGATAGCGCTGGCGGTTGTAGACGATCCATTCGCCCAGTGCAAAATCATTTTTATCGCGGTAGCGCACCGGCACCAGAAGGTCGCCGTGCTCGGTGCGGTATTTCTGTGCGGAGGCAAAGCCCTTTTCCCAGGCAGCTTCCAGCCGGTGGTTCCAGCGGATGCCCAGTTTTTCCAGCTTGGCGGCCTGCTCAGCAGTCAGGCGGCCCGGGCGCTGCCCGGCCTGTACCTGCCGCTGGAGCTCGAGCCACTTGCCCACGGGCACGCCGCTGTGGATGGTATAGCTCCGGGGCAGCTCCAGGGTGCCCTCTTTGGCGGCGGCATCGGCGGCAGCCTGACACAGCACCTCCCAGCGGGCCTCCATCTCCCGGCGCAGCTTGCCATACAGGCGGTAGGTCTGCTGCATGGGGCGCTCCTGCCGGAAGCCCGGCGTTTTGCTGCCGGCTCTGGTCATGGCCTCGGTGCAGTCACGCTGCAGGGTACGGCCGTTGCCCAGCCCCTCGAACTGCGCCACCAGGTCAAACACCGGCACGCTGCGGCTGCCTGCAGCCACCAGTGCGCGGCAGAGCATCTGCTTGAAGGTGGACATCAGGCTGGACTGGCGCACCAGAATGACCCCGGCCAGCCCCTCCAGCGGCTGCTGGACTCCCGGCGCGTTGACGCAGAGCAGGACCTTGGGGCCGGGGGCCGTATCGGAGAGGAAGGTCTCCACGGCAGCAGAATCCGCAAAGCAGGCGTGATCTGCAGCGTAAAAGCGGACGGCAGGGTCCACAGTGCGCAGTAGCTGTTCCAGCTCCGCGCCCAGCTTTTCCTGATAGGCGGCGGATTCAAACAGGACCAGATAATGGCCGCTGGTATCGCTGAGCAGGCGGGGC
>OHZQ01000610.1_pt1 | contig 10385 bp, 7 predicted proteins | sample 1580551 | NCBI WGS metagenome assembly OHZQ01 (sample SAMEA3882527, study PRJEB24775) | human gut metagenome | biome: human-associated habitat; feature: intestine environment; material: feces | place: Netherlands | collected 2009/2010 | reverse complement strand
TATTGAAAAAGTGCCACTAAGTTTTTTAACATTTTCTTTCACACTGCTTAATCCAATTCCATGTACTTTAGACTCTTTTTAACCTCTACCCGGCTACCTTCCGGATTCAGGTTGAAAGGTGTGGTCTTGTCTGTTTTGTTATCTACGACCATCAGTACATTATCTTCGGCAAAGCGTTTTATCTCCACTTTCAGGTTGGCGTCGGGCATGGTTTGGTCCAGTAGCAGACTGTCATTTAGATATACCGCTATACTGTCTCCGGCAAAACTATTAGTCAGTTCTATGTTGTAGACTCCTTCATAAGTCTGTACTTTGTCAGCCTTGCGTTGGAAACGGAAGGACATATACAAAAAAATGATAATAACGGCAAAGACTCCAAAAGCCAGCATACCGTTACCTATCATGAACTGCTTGTTCGTATTTAAACTGTTTTTATCCATAGTGTTATAAGTTTCTGCAAAACTACAATTTTTTAATAGAATATTTTGTAGCACTGGTAGATAATTTGTATCTTTGCACCGAAATGGATGAATGGTGGGGCTTGATTAAGCCCTTTTTTTGTTCTTAATAGTGAATAAATGATAGATAAAAATGTAGTAACCCGGATTGTTGACGAGTGGCTGGAAGGTAAAGATTACTTTTTGGTAGATGTCACGGTGAGCCCGGATGACAAAATTGTGGTAGAAATTGACCATGCCGAGGGAGTATGGATTGACGATTGTGTAGAACTTAGCCGCTATATTGAGTCTAAACTGGACCGTGAAGAAGAGGATTATGAACTGGAAGTGGGTTCGGCCGGTATAGGACAACCTTTCAAGGTATGGAAAGAGTGTATATATTTGATTGTGACAGGATTATAGGTGATGAGGAAAAACGGACTATTATAGAGAATATGGAAAGAAGCTGGAAGGTGTATTGAAGGATGCAAATGAAGAGAACTTTACCGTAACCATTGAAAAGAAAGTGAAACCGGAAGGAGCCAAACGCCCCAAACTGGTAGAGGAGGATATTACTTTTGCATATGATGAGATAAAATACACTAAATACTTAATTAGTTTTAAATAATTATGGCCAAAAAAGAAGAAACAATCAGCTTGATTGATACATTTTCGGAATTTAAGGAATTAAAGAATATTGATAGAACAACTATGGTGAGTGTACTCGAAGAGTCTTTCCGTAGTGTGATCGCGAAAATGTTTGGCACTGATGAAAATTACGACGTTATTGTGAACCCTGACAAGGGAGATTTTGAAATATGGCGTAACCGTGAAGTTGTAGCAGATGAGGATTTGACGAATCCCAATATGCAGATCTCATTGACCGAGGCACAGAAAATTGATGCGTCTTATGAGGTGGGTGAGGAAGTGACCGATGAAGTAATCTTTGCCAAGTTTGGCCGCCGTGCCATTCTGAACTTGCGTCAGACACTGGCATCGAAGATTTTAGAACTGGAGAAAGATAGCTTGTATAATAAATATATTGATAGGGTGGGTACTGTAATCAGTGCGGAAGTCTATCAGATATGGAAGAAAGAAATGTTGTTGCTGGATGATGAAGGCAACGAACTGTTGCTGCCCAAGACCGAACAGATACCGAGTGACTTCTACCGCAAGGGCGAGACCGCCCGCGCCGTAGTGGCACGTGTGGACAACAAGAATAATAATCCGAAGATTATCCTGAGCCGTACGTCGCCCGTCTTCCTGCAACGTCTGTTCGAAATGGAAGTACCCGAAATCAATGACGGACTGATTACCATCAAGAAGATTGCCCGCATCCCCGGCGAGCGTGCCAAGATTGCCGTTGAGAGCTACGATGACCGTATCGACCCGGTAGGTGCCTGCGTGGGTGTGAAGGGTAGCCGTATTCATGGTATTGTCCGCGAGCTTCGCAACGAGAATATCGACGTTATCAACTATACGTCCAATATCCAGTTGTTTATACAGCGTGCCTTGAGCCCTGCCAAGATTTCTTCCATCCGCTTGAACGAGGAAGAACGCAAGGCTGAAGTGTTCTTGAAACCCGAAGAGGTGTCGCTGGCTATCGGTAAAGGCGGTTTGAATATCAAGCTTGCCAGTATGTTGACTGAGTACACCATCGACGTGTTCCGTGAGTTGGATGAGGCCATAGAGGATGAAGACATCTACTTGGACGAATTCCGTGATGAAATAGACGGTTGGGTTATCGATGCCATCAAGGCTATCGGTATCGATACGGCTAAGGCTGTGTTGAACGCTCCCCGTGAGATGTTGATTGAGAAGACGGACCTCGAAGAAGAGACGGTGGACGAGGTATTGCGCATTTTGAAACAGGAGTTTGAAGAGGAGGAGCAGTAATGTGGTAATGTGGGTAATATGCTAATGTGCCAATGCAGATAGCATATCGGATGAAGTGCACACTCCTTTTTTCTCAGCCAATTAGCACATTAGCATATTGGCACATTAATTCATTAAATTAGTATGACGATAAGGTTAAACAAAGTAACAAGAGATTTAAATGTAGGGATTACGACGGCTGTCGAGTTCCTGCAAAAGAAGGGATTTACCGTTGAGGCAAATCCGAACACAAAAATTACGGATGAACAGTTCGAACTGCTCAAAAAGGAGTTTAGTACAGATAAGGACCTTAAGATAAAGTCGGAGCGTTTCAGCCAGGAACGTCAGAGCAAGGACCGCAACAAGGCGTCCGTGTCTATTGACGGCTATAGGGAAACGCAGGAGAAAGCGAAGCCCGAGGAGATTAAGACGGTTGTTCCGGAAGACGCACGTCCGAAGTTCAAGCCGGTAGGCAAGATTGATTTGGACAAACTGAACCGTAGACCTGCTCCTGCTCAGGAAAAAGAGAAAGAAGCGGAAAAAGCGGTAGAGGAGAAGAAGGTGGAGGAACCGGCAGTTGTAGAAACGCCGAAACCGGAACCTGCTCCTGCTCCCCAACCGGAACCACAGCCGCAACCGGAGGTACAGCCGGCATCTGAGCCCGAGCCGCAGCCCGTTTCGGAACCGCAGCCACAACCCGTTGTCAAGGAAGAGCCTGCTCCGGTTCTAGAGGCTCAACAAGAATCTAAAAAGGAAGAAATGATAGAAGCGCCTGCTCCCGTACCGGTGGCTGAAGAAGCACCGGTTGAAAAAGAGGGGAAAGAAGAAGGAGAAGAAATCTTCAAGATACATCAGCCTGAGTTTGTTTCGAAGATTAATGTCATCGGACAGATAGACCTGGCGGCTCTGAACCAATCCACACGCCCGAAGAAGAAATCGAAAGAGGAGAAACGCAAGGAGCGTGAAGAGAAGGAAAAGATTCGCCAGGATCAGAAGAAGCAGATGAAGGAAGCTATCATCAAGGAAATCCGCCGTGATGACAGCAAGTTGAAGGATACCGCTGCCGGCGATGCCAACGGCAAGAAGAAACGTGTCCGTATCAATAAGGAGAAAGTGGACATCAACAATGCTTCCAACTTCCAGCGTGGTGGCAACGACCGTGGACACGCTGGTGCCCAGCAAGGTCAGGGTGCCCGCCCGCAAGGTGGAAACCAGCCTGGTGGAAACAATGCCAATAATAACCGCAACCGCAATAAGGACCGCTTCAAGAAGCCGGTCATCAAGCAGGAGGTTAGCGAGGAAGATGTAGCAAAGCAGGTAAAGGAAACTTTGGCACGCCTCACTTCCAAAGGAAAGAACAAAGGTGCCAAGTATCGTAAGGAAAAACGTGACATGGCTTCCAGCCGTATGCAGGAATTGGAAGACATGGAAATGGCAGAAAGCAAGGTACTGAAGATTACGGAATTCGTGACGGCCAACGAGTTGGCAAGCATGATGGATGTTTCTGTTACTCAGGTCATCGCCACTTGTATGAGCATTGGTATGATGGTATCCATCAACCAGCGTCTGGATGCCGAGACCATCAACTTGGTGGCTGAGGAATTCGGCTTCAAGACAGAATATGTAAGCGCAGAAGTGGCGCAGGCCATCGTAGAGGAAGAGGATGATGAGGAAGATTTGGAACCTCGCGCTCCGATTGTAACGGTGATGGGTCACGTAGACCACGGTAAGACTTCATTGCTCGACTATATCCGTAAGGCGAATGTGATTGCCGGTGAAGCGGGTGGTATCACACAGCACATCGGTGCCTACCACGTGTCGCTGGACGACGGACGTAAGATTACATTCCTCGATACTCCGGGCCACGAGGCGTTTACCGCCATGCGTGCCCGTGGTGCCAAAGCTACGGATATTGCCATCATCATTGTGGCTGCTGACGACAACGTGATGCCGCAGACAAAGGAAGCCATCAACCATGCCATGGCTGCGGGTGTTCCTATTGTATTTGCAATCAATAAGATTGATAAACCGACTGCCAACCCCGACAAGATTAAGGAAGAGCTGGCTGCCATGAACTTCTTGGTGGAAGAGTGGGGCGGTAAGTATCAGTCGCAAGATATTTCGGCAAAGAAAGGTACAGGTGTACACGATTTGTTGGAAAAAGTATTGCTGGAAGCTGAAATGTTGGATTTGAAGGCTAATCCCGACCGCAAGGCAACCGGTTCTATCATTGAATCGTCCTTGGACAAGGGACGCGGTTATGTGGCTACTATGTTGGTGGCAAACGGTACGCTGAAAATGGGGGATATAGTTTTGGCTGGTACTAGTTATGGTAAGGTGAAAGCCATGTTTAATGAACGTAACCAGCGCATCAAGGAGGCCGGTCCTTCCGAACCGGTATTGATTCTGGGACTGAACGGTGCTCCTGCGGCAGGTGATACTTTCCATGTGATTGATACGGAACAAGAGGCTCGTGACATTGCCAACAAGCGTGAACAGTTGCAGCGTGAGCAGGGCTTGCGTACTCAGAAACTGCTGACATTGGATGAAGTGGGCCGTCGTTTGGCTTTGGGTGATTTCCATGAGCTGAATGTGATTGTTAAAGGTGACGTGGACGGTTCTGTCGAAGCGTTGAGCGACTCATTGATAAAACTGTCTACAGAACAGGTACAGGTTAATGTGATCCACAAAGGTGTCGGTCAGATTTCCGAGTCGGATGTGACTTTGGCTGCTGCATCAGATGCTATTATTGTAGGTTTCCAGGTTCGTCCTTCAAGTTCTGCCGGCAAACTGGCTGAGCAGGAGGGTGTGGATATCCGCAAATATTCTGTTATCTATGATGCGATTGAAGAAGTGAAGGCTGCTATGGAAGGTATGCTGGCACCTACTTTGAAGGAACAGATTACTGCAACCATCGAAGTGCGTGAAGTCTTCAATATTACCAAGGTCGGTTTGGTTGCCGGTGCTATGGTGAAGACAGGTAAGGTGAAACGTTCTGATAAGGCACGCTTGATTCGTGATGGTATTGTAGTCTTTACCGGTGCTATCAATGCTTTGAAGCGTTTCAAGGATGATGTGAAAGAAGTAGGTACTAACTTTGAATGTGGTATCAGTCTGACAAACTGTAACGATATCAAGGTCGGTGATATTATTGAAGCTTACGAAGAAGTAGAGGTTAAACAGACTTTGTAATACACTGAAGTCTGAGAATATAGATGGTAATGTCATCCTGAGCATAGCGAAGGATCTGGCACCTCGCCCAGCGCGTGGGCTGGCAGATTCTTCGCTTTGTTCAGAATGGCATTACTGCTTTTTGTAATAACGATAAAGATGGCGACAATAGATATTATTATATTGGCTATGATTGGTGTGGGTGTCATTATGGGATTAATAAAAGGATTTGTGAAGCAGATGGCGTCTATTGTAGGGTTGATAGCCGGATTGCTGATGGCTCGTGCCTTGTTTGGCATTGTTGCCGAAAGGTTGGCGCCGGTTCTAGGTACTTCGACGACTGTAGCACAGGTCTTGGCTTTTATATTGATCTGGATAGCTGTACCTTTAGGTTTTGCGTTCGTCGCCTCTTTGTTGACAAAAGCATTGGATGCTGTGCACCTGGGATGGCTGAACCGTTGGTTAGGCAGCGGATTGGGAGCATTGAAGTATATGATACTGATAGGGTTAGCTATTCATGTGATAGAATATATAGATCCGAACAATGAGATGATCAGTGCAACAAAAAAGAAGGAATCAGTGTTATATTATTCTATGAGGGACTTGTCCGGTATCTTTTTTCCGGTATTTAAGAATGTAACAGAACAATTAATAGAAATATAAGATAGATATGCAAGAAGAACCCAATAAATATGTGAAAGAACTGACGCAGGAGAAGTACAAATATGGCTTCACCACAGAAGTTCACACAGATATTATAGAAAGGGGATTGAATGAGGATGTTATCCGCTTGATTTCTGCAAAGAAGAACGAGCCGGAGTGGTTGCTGGAGTTTCGCCTGAAAGCATACCGCTACTGGTTGACCATGGAGATGCCTGCATGGGCACACCTCACTATCCCTGAAATAGATTATCAGGCTATATCCTATTATGCGGACCCTACAAAGAAAAAAGAAGGACCGAAAAGTATGGATGAGGTAGATCCTGAGTTGATTAAAACTTTCAATAAATTAGGTATTCCTTTGGAGGAGCAAATGGCGTTGAGCGGTATGGCAGTAGATGCTGTCATGGACTCTGTATCCGTCAAGACTACATTTAAAGAAACCTTGTTGGAAAAAGGGATTATTTTTTGTTCGTTCAGTGAAGCGGTGCGTGAGCATCCCGATTTGGTGAAGAAATATCTGGGTTCGGTGGTCGGGCCGCGGGATAATTTCTTTGCAGCCTTGAACTCGGCAGTATTCAGTGACGGATCGTTTGTATATATTCCGAAAGGAGTGCGTTGTCCTATGGAACTCTCCACTTATTTCCGTATCAATGCAGCCAATACCGGTCAGTTTGAGCGTACACTGATTGTTGCGGATGATGATAGTTATGTTTCTTATCTGGAAGGATGTACGGCCCCTATGCGGGATGAGAACCAATTACATGCGGCCATAGTGGAGATTGTGGTGCACGACCGTGCGGAAGTGAAATATTCTACCGTACAGAACTGGTATCCGGGAGATGCCGAAGGCAAAGGAGGAGTATATAACTTTGTGACAAAACGCGGTCATTGCAAAGGAGTGGATAGCAAATTAAGCTGGACACAGGTGGAAACCGGATCGGCCATTACTTGGAAATATCCCAGTTGTATCCTGAGTGGAGATAATTCTACTGCTGAATTCTATTCGGTGGCAGTAACGAATAACTATCAGCAGGCTGATACGGGGACTAAAATGATTCATTTAGGCAGAAATACCCGTAGTACCATTGTTAGTAAAGGAATCAGTGCCGGAAAGAGCCAGAACTCTTATCGTGGTCTGGTACGTGTGGCTCAGAAAGCAGACAATGCCCGTAATTACAGTCAGTGTGACTCTTTGTTGCTGGGGAGCCAGTGTGGTGCTCATACATTCCCATATATGGATATTCATAACGAGACAGCTGTGGTGGAACATGAGGCGACAACCAGCAAGATCAGCGAAGACCAGTTGTTTTATTGCAATCAGCGCGGTATTCCTACGGAAGACGCTATTGGGTTGATTGTCAATGGATATGCAAAAGAAGTACTGAATAAACTTCCAATGGAGTTTGCGGTGGAGGCACAGAAACTGCTGGCTATTTCTCTAGAGGGAAGTGTAGGATAAATGAAGAACTAAGAATTTAATAGAATTATGTTAGAGATAAAAGACTTACATGCCAGTGTCAATGGCAAAGAAATATTGAAAGGTATTAATCTAAGCATAAAGAAAGGTGAAGTTCATGCTATTATGGGACCCAACGGTTCCGGAAAGAGTACCCTTTCGTCTGTGTTGGTAGGCAATCCGGCTTTTGAGGTAACGAAAGGTTCGGTGACTTTTGAAGGAAAAGATTTGTTGGCTTTGAGTCCTGAGGATCGCAGTCATGAAGGTCTGTTTTTGTCTTTCCAATATCCGGTGGAGATTCCCGGAGTCAGTATGGTGAACTTTATGCGTGCGGCGGTAAACGAGCAGCGTAAATATAAAGGCCTCCCTGCATTGACAGCCAGTGAGTTCTTGAAGCTGATGCGCGAGAAGCGGGCTGTGGTGGAATTGGATAATAAATTGGCAAACCGTTCGGTAAACGAGGGATTCAGCGGTGGTGAGAAGAAGCGCAATGAGATCTTCCAGATGGCTATGCTGGAACCTAAGTTGAGCATTTTGGATGAAACGGATTCCGGTCTTGATATTGATGCGTTGCGTATTGTAGCCGAGGGTGTGAACAAACTGAAGACTCCCGAAACAAGTTGTATCGTCATTACGCACTATCAACGGTTGCTGGATTATATCAAACCCGATATTGTACATGTATTGTATAAAGGACGTATTGTGAAGACTGCGGGTCCCGAATTGGCTTTGGAACTGGAAGAGCGTGGTTACGACTGGATAAAAGCCGAGTTGGGAGAATAATAATTTGATGCCTAAAGAAGAAAGTGATTATGAGAGCAGAACAACAATATATTGATCTCTTTTCTCAATGTGAGGCGATGATTTGCCGGCATAGTGCCGAGGTGCTGAACGCTCCCCGTGCGCAAGCTTTCGCAGATTTCGAAAAATTAGGTTTCCCTACCCGCAAACAGGAGAAGTATAAATATACGGATGTGAGCAAGTTGTTCGAGCCGGATTATGGTTTGAATTTGAACAGACTTGACATTCCGGTGAATCCGTATGAAGTGTTCAAGTGCGATGTACCTAATATGAGTACCGCTCTTTATTTTGTAGTAAACGATGCTTTTTATCGTAAGGCTTTGCCGAAGGCACAATTGCCGGAAGGAGTGTTGCTTGGCAGCTTGAAAGAGCTGTCTGAACAATATCCGGCTTTGGTCAAGCAGTATTATGGCAAGTTGGCAGATACTTCCAAGGATGGTGTGACCGCCTTCAATACTACTTTTGCCCAGGATGGCTTTATGCTGTATGTGCCGAAAGGCGTGGTGGTGGACAAACCCATTCAACTGGTGAACATATTGCGTGCTGATGTTAATTTTATGGTGAACCGCCGTGTGCTGGTTGTGCTGGAAGAAGGTGCGCAGGCTCGTCTGTTGATTTGTGATCATGCCATGGATAATGTAAATTTCCTTTCTACTCAGGTTATTGAGGTCTTTGCAAAAGAAAATGCTACTTTCGATCTTTATGAACTGGAAGAAACCCATACCAGCACAGTGCGTTTCAGTAACCTCTATGTGAACCAGGAGGCAGACAGTAATGTGCTTTTGAATGGTATGACTTTGCATAACGGTACTACGCGTAATACAACTGAAGTAACTTTGGCCGGACGTGGAGCTGAGATCAATTTGTGTGGTATGGTCATTGCCGATAAGAATGAACAGGTGGACAATCATACTTTCATTGACCACAAGGTTGCTGATTGCACTAGTAATGAGCTGTTTAAATATGTATTGGATGATCAGGCGACAGGTGCGTTTGCCGGAAAAGTATTGGTACGTGAAGGAGCACAACATACTAATTCCCAACAAACCAACCGCAACCTCTGTGCTACTCGTGATGCCCATATGTACACTCAGCCGCAACTGGAAATTTATGCGGATGACGTAAAGTGCTCTCACGGAGCTACTGTCGGTCAGCTGGATGAAAATGCGTTGTTCTATATGCAACAGCGTGGTATCAGTCTGAAGGAAGCACGTTTATTGCTTATGTTTGCTTTTGTCAATGAAGTAATAGATACGATCCGCCTGGATGCATTGAAAGACCGTTTGCATCTGTTGGTGGAAAAACGTTTCCGTGGTGAATTGAATAAATGTCAGGGATGTGCGATATGTAAATAAGACGCCATGTACGATATACAAAAAATAAGAGAAGATTTTCCGATATTAGATCGGGAGGTGTATGGAAAGCCGCTTATTTATTTGGATAATGGGGCTACCACTCAGAAACCGCGCCAAGTGGTTGAAGCCATAACCGATGAATATTATTCGGTCAATGCCAATGTGCATCGTGGTGTGCATTTCCTGTCTCAGCAGGCTACCGAGTTGCATGAAGCTTCTCGTGAGACTGTACGTCGTTTTATCAATGCACGCAGTAGCAATGAAATCGTGTTTACACGGGGCACGACGGAGAGTATCAACCTGTTGGCTTCTTCTTTTGCCGACAGTCAGATGAAGGAAGGCGATGAAGTGATTGTTTCTGTCATGGAGCATCACAGCAATATTGTACCTTGGCAGTTACAGGCTGCGCGTAAAGGAATCGTGCTGAAAGTGATTCCCATGAATGACAGGGGAGAACTGTTGTTGGATGAATATGAGAAACTCTTTTCGGAACGGACCAAGCTGGTGAGTTTCGCTCATGTAAGTAATGTGTTGGGCACTGTCAATCCGGCGAAAGAGATGATTGCGACTGCCCATGCACACGGTGTTCCCGTTTTGATTGACGGGGCGCAGAGTGTTCCTCACATG
>OHZQ01000604.1_pt1 | contig 10485 bp, 8 predicted proteins | sample 1580551 | NCBI WGS metagenome assembly OHZQ01 (sample SAMEA3882527, study PRJEB24775) | human gut metagenome | biome: human-associated habitat; feature: intestine environment; material: feces | place: Netherlands | collected 2009/2010 | reverse complement strand
GGCCGGCCGGTGACGCCGGCGGCGGCAAAGCACTGCTCGGCGTATTCCTGCGCGGTGTCGGGGTGCGCGGCGACCCAGTCCTCGCCCGAGAGGCCAGCGTCGTTATCCGGCAGCTCCGTGGCGACCACGTCGAGCTGGCCCTCAAAGTACCCGCCGGCAAACGGCTCCGCCACCGGCAGGAGCCGGTCGGAAAACAGGCCCGCGAGCAGCGCCGCGCCGTAGAGCGCGACGACGATGGCGGCAAGCTGCGCGGCGCTGAGGATCAGCCCGCGGCGGTAGCCGCTCCAAACGGCGGCCAGAAAAATGGCGACAAGCACCACTGTCAATACGATCTTCATGGGTGTATCCCTGTTCTTTCTCTCTAGACTGCGGGGGTCAGAAGGCAAGCACCTCGGCGCTCGAGCCGCTCAGGAGCAGCGCCGCGCCCCGGCGCAGCAGCACCGAGCGACGGACGCCGAGCAGGTTCTGCTCGACGGACTTGATCTCATCGAGCTGCTGGTTATAGAGCGTGAGCCGGTCGCTGTACTGCACGAGCACCTGCTTGCCGTTAACCGACAGGCTCGTGACGGCGCCGGTGGTCTCGCACTTACCGAGTTCGTTGCCGGAGGCATTGACCGTGACGAGCTGCTCGGCGCTGCCGGAGCGGTAGCGGCTGAGCGCGAGGGTGACAAAGCCGTCGCCCTCGGCGGCGTAGTCATACAGGTACAGGTCGCCAAAGGGGTACTCGGCGGAGAGCTTTGCGTTATCGTCAAAGAAGGCCAGGCGCGTCTGCGACACGCAGCAGACCTTGCCGCCGCGCCAGAAGAGGTCGGCAAAGAGTTCATCGGCGCACGCGGCGCTGCCGCGCTCGTCTTCGCTCGTGAGCGCGAACGTGTGCACGACACTGCCGGAATCCTGCAGGCAGAGCGCGGCGAGATACTTCCCGTCCGGGCTCACGGCGGCGCGCACGAGGTAGCCCGTGCCGGAATACCAGACATAGACGGCCTTGCCGGAGGTGTCATACACCGTGACGGCGCCCTTATAGCCCGCGGCGTCCGAGCAGACGGCGAGATAGCCGCTGTCGCTCAGGTCGGCGCTGATGATCTCGCCGGCGGGCTCGATATCGGTCTTATTGCCCTTGAAGTCCGCCACGCACAGCGTCGTGCCGCCGATGTCATAGGCGCACACGCGCTCGCCGCCGACGGAGATGCCCGGCTGCGAGAGCGTGAAGATCTCGTGCAGGACGGTCTTGCCGTTTTCATCGAGCAGCTGCAGGCCGCTCGATGACACGACCGCGAGGCGGCTGTCCACCGTGCGGAAGGTGCGGCTGGCGCTGGAGTCGAACGTGTAGGGCGCGCTGTCGTCCAGATAGTCGCTCGCCGAGCCGGGCCGGTCGCGCAGCAGCAGATACAAAAACAGCAGCACGGCCAGCACGCACACCGCCACGATGACGGTCTGCCGCAGCCTGGGATTGTGTTTTGGGTGGTCGTTCATGGACATTCCTCCCCTATCCGCCGGGCGGACGCGGCGTCAGGCCTGATTCATCATATCGCCGACGGCGCCATCGTACCACACGCGGTTGAGATACAGCCCCTGCGGGGGCATGGTCGGTCCTGTGAGCCGCCGGTCGCGCGTGGCCAGCAGCGCCGGGATGGCCTCCGGCTCGATCTTGCCGTAGGACGCATAGACCATGGTGCCGACGATGGCACGCACCATATTATACAGGAAGCCATCGGCGCAGACGGCGATGGAGATGAGCGGGCCGTCGCGCTCGGCGCGGCACCAGTGCACCGTGCGCACGGTCGTGCGCGTCTCGGTGCCGACGGAGCGCACGGCGGCAAAGTCGTGCGTGCCCTCAAAGGCGCGGCCGGCGCGCGCGAGGCGCGCAAAATCCAGCGGCTGCGGATAAAAGCAGACGCGGTGCTCCAAAAACGCATCGCGGATGCGGGAATTGTAGATCTGATAGACGTATTCTTTCTGGATGCACGAGCCGATGGCGTTGAAGTCCTCCGGCGCGGCAACGGCATCGACCACGGCAATGTCCGCCGGGAGGCGGGCATTGACCGCGAGGGGCACGCGGTCGATCGGGATCGTGCAGTCGGTGCGGAAATTGGCGCAGTAGCGCTTAGCGTGCACGCCCGCGTCCGTGCGGCCGCAGCCGACAACCTTGATCGGCTCGCCGCAGACCTTCGTGAGCGCGCGCTCGAGGGTCTCGGCGACGGTGACGTCCGTCTTCTGCACCTGCCAGCCGTGATAGGCCGTGCCGTCATACTGCAGGCGCAGGGCGATGTTGCGCCTCACAGGCCGAACCTCGCCAGCACGATCACGCCGGCAAGCACGAGCGCGCTCCAGACCATGGCAAGCGTGTCGCGCGTGCACCAGGTGAGCTGCTTCATGCGCGTGCGGCCCTCGTCGCCGTGATAGCAGCGGCACTCCATGGCCACGGCCAGCTCGTCCGCGCGGCGGAATGCCGACACGAACAGCGGCACGAGCAGCGGCAGCAGCGCCCGGGCGCGCTGAAAGAGGTTGCCGGTCTCAAAATCGGCGCCGCGCGCTTTCTGCGCGGACATGATCTTGTCGGTCTCCTCGATGAGCGTGGGGATGAAGCGCAGGGCCATGGACATCATCATGCTCATCTCGTGCACGGGCACTTTGAGCTTCTTGAGCGGGCCGAAGAGGATCTCCATCGCGTCGGTGAGCGCGATGGGCGACGTGGTATACGTCAGCAGGAACGTGCCGGCGATGAGCATCGTGATGCGCAGGACCATGAACACGGCGCGCACGAGGCCCTCATAGGTGATGGTGATCTTCCAGACAGACACGAGCGCGCGCCCGGGCGTGAAGAAGATATTGAGCATGGCCGTGAGCGCGATGATGATCCACAGCGGCTTGAGCCCGCGGAGGATAACTTTCAGCGGAATGCGCGAGAGCGCGATGCACACGCCCGTGACGATGAGCATGACGGCGTAGGACACGTAGCTTTGGGCCGTGAACAGCGCCGCGATATAGACGATGGTCAGCAGGAGCTTGCAGCGCGGGTCGAGCCGGTGCACGATGCTGCTGCCGGGGAAAAACTGGCCGAGGGTGACGTCCTTCAGCATACGCCCGCCTCCTTCCCGACGGCGAGCAGCGCGTCCGTAAGCTGCTCGAGCGTATAGATCGACGGCGGGAGCGCAACGCCCCGGTCGCGCAGCGCCTGCGCGATGCGCGCACTCTGCGGCACGTCAAGGCCGATATCCAGCAGCTCCTGCGTGTGGGCAAAGACCTCCGCCGGCGCGCCGTCAAAGGCGACGTGCCCGGCGTGAAAAACGATGAGCCGGTCGGCGATGCGCGCGGCGTCGTCCATGCTGTGCGTGACGAGCAGGACGGCCGAGCCGGTCTCGCGCCGGTAGGCGGCGATGTTTTCGAGCACGCCGCGGCAGCCCGCGGGGTCAAGGCCGGCCGTGGGCTCATCGAGGATGAGCACCTGGGGGCGCATGGCGATCACGCCGGCGATGGCGATGCGGCGCTTCTGCCCGCCGGAGAGCTCGAGCGGCGAGCGCTCGAAGAGCGACTCGTCCACACCGGCAAAGCGCGCGGCCTCGCGCACGCGGGCATCGACCTCCTCCGTGGAGAGCCTGGCATTTTTCGGGCCGAAGGCAATGTCCTGATACACCGTCTCCTCAAAGAGCTGGTGCTCGGGATACTGAAAGACGAGGCCGACCTGAAAGCGCACGTCGCGCGTGGCGACCTTGCTGCGGTGGATGTCCTCCCCGTCGAAGAGCACGGTGCCGGACGTGGGCGCGAGCAGGCCGTTGAGGTGCTGGATGAACGTGCTCTTGCCGGAGCCCGTGTGGCCGATGATGCCCACGAACTGCCCGGCGGGGATGGCGAGATCAATATCGTCGATGGCGACTTTTTCAAAAGGCGTTCCGGCGCTGTAGACGTGCCGGAGATGATCCGCCCGGATGATTGGCGTCATAATTTCGTTTCCTTTATCTATCGGTGAAGATCGGTGGTTACGGTTTCAGAGCGGCAGCGACGGCGTCCGCACAGTCGGACACCGTGAGCGCGTCGAGCGGCACGTCCATGCCGTGCGCGCGCAGCGCGTGCAGCAGCCGGACGGTGACGGGCGCGGTCAGGCCCTCCCGTTTCAGCAGATCGACCTGCGAGAAGACCTGCTTCGGCGCACCGTCGGCCACGACGGTGCCGTTCGAGAGCACGATGACGCGGTCCGCGCCGATGCACTCTTCCATATGGTGCGTGATGAGCACGACCGTGATGCCCTGCTCGCGGCAGAGCTTCGTGGCCGTGTCGATGACCTCGCGCCGGCCGGCCGGATCGAGCATGGCCGTCGGCTCGTCGAGCACGATGCACTTGGGCTGCATGGCGATGACGCCCGCGATGGCCACGCGCTGCTTTTGCCCGCCGGACATCTGCGCCGGGAACTTGTCGAGCACGTCCGTCACTTCCAGATAGTCTGCGAGCTTTGTCAGCCGCTCGCGGCTCTCGCCCTCGGACACGCCGTGCAGCGCCAGCGGCAGGAGAATGTTCTCCCGACCGGTGAGGTTGTCGATGAGCTCAAAGCTCTGAAACAGGTAGCCGATCTCCTTGCCGCGGTAGTCGGCGAGCGCCTTGCCGTGCAGCGTCGTGATGCACTTGTCGTGCAGGGCGACGGCGCCGCTGCTCGGCGCGATGACGGTCGCAATGCAGTTGAGCAGCGTCGATTTGCCCGAGCCGCTGCTGCCCATGATGCCGAGAAACTCGCCCGGCATGACCTGAAACGAGATACCGTCGAGCGCGCGGGTCAGATTCGGCTCCTTGCCGTAATATTTTTTCAGGGCTGCAATTTCGAGAATGGGTTCCATTGCATGTACCTCCTTTGCTTTCTGCTGCCATGGTACAACACCCGGCGCACGAAATCCACTTACAGTGCCTGAAAGGATCTTGCAAAAGCGCGCGGATGCGCAAATGCCGCAGGCGGCTGCCTGCGGCATTTGCGCTTTTTATTTGGAATGTTACAGCGTGTTTTCTCCGGTCTCAAGGCCGATGACCTCGTCCACCGGCAGCGAGAGGATGATGCCGTGCGCGTCCGTGCGCAGGCCGCAGGCGTCGCTGATCGCGTTCATGACGGCGGCCTTCTTTTCGCGCGGCGTGACGATGACGACGAACTCCTCTTCCTCCTGCATGGAGATGCCGAGCTTCTGGCTGATGCGTTTGGAGTTCTGCCGCCGGCCTTTGAGGATCGTTCCGCCCATGGCGCCGGCGCTTCTGGCCGCGTCGATCGCGTCGCTGCTGTAGCCGTTGCTGAGCGCGACCCAAATGGCGGTGTAACCGGCGCTGGTTTGCATATCGGACATATCGCTATCCACCCTTTCTTCGATCTTCTGTTCTATCGTCTCGCGCATCTGATCGTTCAGGAGCTGCAGCATCGGCCGCTGCAGCCCCGTGATCGGGATCGTCAGCACGATGCCGCCGCCGCGTTTGTGCAGCGGGATGCGCTGCTGCAGCGCGTCGAGCAGGTCGCGCACGAGAAATTTCGGCAGCAGCCCGATCGTGAGCAGGCGGCCGCTGCCGCTCAGGCCGAAGATGTCGAGCATCTCTGACGGCGCGGTGCCGTGCCCCTGGCACTGATAATAGATCGGGATGCGGAAATTCTGAAACGTCTGTTCGAGCTTGCGGCGGTATTCATGATTCGTAATGATGAGCACCATGCGCGGTGCGAGTCGGTTTTCGGCATGTATCATATCTCTTCGTCCTCCAGGTCGATGACGCCGTCATCGGACAGCAGGTCAGCTTTGTTTTGTGCCACGGCTTTGAATCTATGTACGTAAAGAACGCCCATGATCTGGATTGCCACCGGCGGTGCGAGCGCGACGAGCGCCACGACGCCGAAGGCGTCTGTGACGACGTTGCCGCCGAGCGCGGTGCACGCGCCCATGGCCAGCGGCAGCAGGAAGGTGGAGGTCATGGGCCCGCTTGCAACGCCGCCGGAGTCGAAGGCGATGCCCACGAACACGGACGGCACGAACCGCGCGAGGATGAGCGCGAGCGCGTAGCCGGGCACGAGGATCCAGTAGATGCTGATGCCGGTCAGCACACGCACCATGGACAGCATCACCGCGCAGGCGACGCCGATGGACAGCGCCGTGTTCATCATGCTCTGTGACACGGTGCCGCCGGTGACGTCCTCGACCTGCTTGTTGAGCACCTGCACGGCGGGCTCGGCCTTGACGATGTAGTAGCCGATGACCGCGCCGATCGGGATGAGCACCCAGCGGTACGCGCTGCCGGCCAGACCCGAACCGAGCAGATTGCCCACGGGTGTGAAGCCGACGTTCACACCGGTCAGAAACAGGATCAGGCCGATGACCGTGTACAGAAAGCCGACGCCCGTACGCAGCAGCTGCCGCCGCCGGTAGCAGCGCGTCAGCAGCTGAAACAGCACGAACACCGCCACGATCGGCAGGATGCTCAGCAGCACTTCCTCGGCATAGCCCGGGAAGCCGAGCGCGAACTGCCGCGCCACGTCGCGCGTTGTCACGACCGGCGCAATCTCTACGGCGGAGTAGGCCGCGTCCGTCGGGTGGTAGAAGATGCCGAGCAGCAGCACCATCAAAATCGGCCCGACGCTGCACAGCGCGACGAGACCGAAGCTGTCGTCGTCGTGTCCCTGCGTGCTGCGGATGGCTGACACGCCGACGCCCAGCGCCATGATAAACGGCACGGTGATGGGCCCGGTCGTGACGCCGCCGGCATCGAACGCGACGGCGAGAAATTCCTTCGGGGAAAACAGCGTCAGCACAAACAGCAGCGCATAGGCTGCCAGCAGGCATTTTGCCAGCGAGACGCGAAACAAAATGCGCAGCACGGCCAGCGCCAGAAAGACGCCCACGCCGACGGCGACCGTCCAGATGAGCACATTGTTCGGGATCGACGCGACCTGGTTTGCCAGCACCTGCAGGTCCGGCTCCGCGATGGTGATGATCGTCCCGAGCGCGAACGCCACGAGTACGACCAGCAGCACCTTTTCGCGCTTCGCCAGCGTCTTGCCGACGCCCTCGCCGAGCGGCGTCATGGACATCTCGGCGCCGAGCTGGAAAAACCCCATGCCGACGATCAGCAGCACGGCGCCGGTCAGAAACAGCGCCAGCGTGCCGATCTCCATCGGGACGAGCGTGACGCTCAGCACCAGCACGATCAGGGTGATGGGCAGCACGCTCGAGAGAGATTCCTTGACTTTTTCTTTCAGCTTTTCATTCATACGGTTGCGGTGGTCCTCCTTTCGCGGGGTGATTCAGGATCGCTGCACGACCGCATCGCAGCCCGTCAGGCGCGGTTGAGAATGGCCATGAACTCCTCGCCGGTGATGGTCTCCTTTTCATAGAGGTACTTGGCCAGCTCGTCGAGCTTGGCACGGTTTTCCGTGAGAATGCCGACGGCCTTGGCGTGCTCTTTTTTCACGAGCGCGACGACCTGATGGTCGATCTGCGTCTGCGTTTCGGCCGAGCAGGCGAGGGAGGCGTCGCCGCCGAGGTACTGGTTCGTGACCGTCTCGAGCGCGACCATGTCGAACGCCTCGCTCATGCCGTAGCGTGTGATCATGCCGCGGGCGAGCTTTGTTGCCTGCTCAATGTCGTTGGACGCGCCGGTGGAGATGACGCCGAAGCGCACCTCCTCGGCCGCGCGGCCGCCGGTGAGCGTGGCGATCTTGTTTTCCAGCTCCTCTTTCGTCATGAGGTAGTGGTTGCCCTCTTCGACCTGCATCGTGTAGCCCAGCGCGCCGGACGTGCGGGGGATGATGGTGATCTTCTGCACGGGGGCGGAGTGTGTCTGCAGCGCGGCGACGAGCGCGTGGCCGATCTCGTGGTAGGCGACCGTCCATTTCTCCTGATCCGTGAGAATGGCGTTTTTCTTCTGATAGCCCGCGATGACGACCTCGATGCTTTCCTCGAGATCCGACTGCGTGGCAAAGCGGCGGCCGTCGCGCACGGCGCGCAGCGCGGCCTCGTTGACGATGTTCGCCAGCTCCGCGCCCGATGCGCCGGAGGCCATGCGCGCGATCTTGTTGTAGTCCACGTCCTCGGCGACCTTGATCTTGCGGGCGTGCACCTTGAGGATCTCCTCACGGCCCTTGAGATCGGGCAGCTCCACGGGCACGCGCCGGTCAAAGCGGCCGGGGCGCGTGAGCGCCGGGTCGAGCGACTCGGGCCGGTTCGTGGCGGCGAGGATGATGACGCCGTTGTTGCCCTCGAAGCCGTCCATCTCGGTCAGCAGCTGGTTAAGTGTCTGCTCGCGCTCGTCGTTGCCGCCGACCTGCCCGTCGCGCTTTTTGCCGATGGCGTCGATCTCGTCGATGAACACGATGCAGGGCGCTTTCTCCTTGGCCTGACGGAACAGGTCGCGCACCTTGCTCGCGCCCATGCCGACGAACATCTCCACGAACTCCGAACCGGACATGGAGAAAAACGGCACATTTGCCTCGCCCGCAACGGCCTTGGCCAGCATCGTCTTGCCGGTTCCCGGAGGGCCGACGAGCAGAACGCCCTTGGGCATGGATGCGCCGATGTCCTGATATTTCGCCGGGTCGTGCAGGTAGTTGACGATCTCGGTCAGGTTTTCCTTGGCCTCGTCCTCGCCGGCGACATCGGAGAATTTGATGCCCTCGGCCGACTTGACGTAGACCTTCGCGTTCGAGCCGCCGAGCCCGAACATCATGGAGTTCGGCCCGCCGGCCTTGTTCGTCATGCGCTTGAGCATGAACTGGCCGAGGGCGACAAAAAACACGATCGGCAGCAGCCACGTCAGCAGAAACGACAGAAACGGCGACATCTGCTCGACGATCTCGCTCGAGAACTCCGCGCCGGAGTCCTTCAGGCGGTAGATGAGGTCAGGATCGTCCATCAGGCCGGTCTTGTAGACCTGCGTGTCGTCTTTGTTCGTGAAGAGGATCTGATTATTTTGCACCTCCACACGGCCGATCTCCTGATTTTCCGTCATGGTCATAAACGTGCCGTAGTCGACCTCCTTGACCTGCCGCTGGCTCAGCCAGGGCACCGCCAGGAAGTTGAGCGCCAGAATCACGAGAATGACGATGGCGTAATAATACACCAACGGCTTTTTGGGGCTTTTCACTTCATTCATGTGAACGCTTCCTTTATCTTGATAAAATGTGTGCACTTTTGGGACTCGTGTAACGTAACTTTAGTTTACCACAACAGGAAAGAACTGTCCAGTGAATAAACTATGTACACCGTGTACAAAATTTGCCCAAAGCGCCGGAAAAGAGACAAGGAAACCGCCTTCTGTGCAGCAAAGGTTACAGAAGAAAGGTCCTTGCGCCTGTATGATAGTTTTATAACAATTTGACGGAGGACCTCGTGATGGAGATGCTTCTTTACCAGAGCACGCAGTTTCGTGACGTGAAAAAGATCCTGGACCGCGCCCACGGCTTTGCAGGGCTTTTGACGGCCGGCGGCATCGAGGCCTCGCGGCTGGATGTGCCCTTCGTCTGTGATCAGAAGGTGCTCTCGCGGTATGACGCTGCGTGCAGCGATGTCCGCCGCGTCCTGACCATGCAGCTGGGGCTTACACTGCCGAAGGGCTTTTCCATTCCGTTGGAGGCTGAGGATCTGGCAGTCTTTTTTTCGCAGCAGTGCGGCCTGCAGCAGATGCAGGACTACCTGACACAAAAGCGCGCGCGCACGCAGGCGGACATCCAGACCTGGCTGCGCGACCGCCCGTGGGACACCCACCCCGTGACGGCGGCGCAGGCGGCGGCGCAGAACCTCGTCTTTGACGCGGCGACCGGCCGCATCGGCACGGACGGCTGCTTCAACGCCGGCACGGTGCTCGAGCTGCCGTCGTCGGTCGACGGGGTGCGCGTGCGCGCTCTGGCGTCCTACGCCATGGTCTCCTATACGTATCTGGACACGCTCATCCTCCCGGACAGCATCGAGACGGTCGAGCCCTATGCATTTTATGATAAGGTGCACCTGCGCAGTACCAATCTGCCGCGCGGTCTCGCCGTCATCCCGGAGGGGATGTTTTCGCGCTGCATCGGCCTGACGGGCATCGTCATCCCGGACAGCGTGCGCGAGATCCAGGATGAGGCGTTTTACCAGTGCAGCAATCTGGACACGGTCGTCATCCCCGACAGCGTGGAGCGCATCGGCCGCTGCGCGTTTTTGAATGCGCGGCGCGTGATCTACCACGGCAGCGCCAAGGGCTTTCCCTGGGGCGCGACGCGGGGCAACTGAGAAAGGCGGAAACCGATATGCATCCTACCCGGCAATTTGAGACCGCCGTCTGCGGCGGCAGCAATCTGAAAGCACCGATGAAGCTCGACTTCCTGCGCTCGCTCTGCGCGCAGGAGCGCCATGCGTGGCCGGAGGTCGTGCTCTGCCGCGTCGAGGGTGAGCCGCTGCCCGTGTGCTGCCTGTCCGAGGCGGCGGCGGGCGACCCGTTTGCGCGCATCGGCATCGTGACAGCGCCCTCGGAGGCGCTCACGGCGCTGCTGCGCACCGC
>OHZQ01000591.1_pt1 | contig 10622 bp, 5 predicted proteins | sample 1580551 | NCBI WGS metagenome assembly OHZQ01 (sample SAMEA3882527, study PRJEB24775) | human gut metagenome | biome: human-associated habitat; feature: intestine environment; material: feces | place: Netherlands | collected 2009/2010 | reverse complement strand
ATAGGTTCAACACTTGGAATGTATAACTATATTACAAGCAATTACCCTGACAAGAGGGTTCAGGTATATCTTCAGGAATTCCCGGATGTATTCATGTTCCTGAATGGTGCATCTACTGTAAAGCATGAGGCAGATGACGAGACCTATGATCTGTTTATGTCGCTTGACTGCGGAGATATGGACAGATTCACACCATTTGTCAGATATTATGAGACTGCGAAGAGAACTCTTTGCATAGACCACCATGTGTCTAACAAAGGCTTTGGTGATGTGTGCTATGTGGAAAGTGATGCATGCTCCGCTGCGGAGGCTATATTCAAGCTCCTGGATGAGAAAAAGATCAACCAGCAGTGCGCAGAGTGTCTGTATACCGGTATAGTCCACGACACAGGAGTGTTTAAGCACAGCAATACCACCAGAGAGTCCATGACCATAGCGGGAATCCTGATAGAGAAGGGAGCGAGACCAAGCTTTGTCATAGATGAGACATTTTACAAGAAGACGCTCACACAGAATAAGCTTCTGGGCTATGCGCTTCTCAACATGAAGCAGTTTGCAGATGGAAAGATAACCCATACACTTCTGACAAAGGAGGACTTTGACAGATTTGGTGCCAGCAAGATGGATACGGATGGAATCGTGGATCAGCTCAGACTGACATCAGGTACTGAGGTTGCTTTCTTCATGTATCAGGCTGGTGAGGATAATTACAAGATATCCCTCAGGGCAAATGATATCGTGAACGTGAGTGAGATCGCGTGCAGCCACGGCGGTGGCGGCCATGTGAAGGCTGCGGGATGCAATATGTCAGGTGATCCGGAAAAGATAGTTGCGGAGATAGTTGCGGATATAGAGAAACAGCTTGGCTGATAAATTGCAGAAAAGATGTGATCTGGAACAGGTACTGATACAGCGGACTGATGTAAAAGACTTTGGATTGGATTTGAAATAGTTATGATAGATGGATTTATCAATATATATAAGGAGCAGGGGTTCACGTCATTTGATGTGGTGGCAAAGCTCCGTGGTATATTAAAACAGAAAAAGATAGGTCATACCGGAACTCTCGATCCCATGGCGGAGGGAGTTCTTCTTGTGTGTCTGGGAAGTGCTACGAAGATGTGCGACCTGCTCACTGAGAAGAACAAGACATACACATGTACCATGCTTCTCGGAAAGACAAGTGACACCGAAGACGTGACAGGAGTCATGACAGACGTGACAGATGTATATCCTGATGAGAAGACAGTCAGGGCTGCGGTGATGAGTTTTGTAGGCGATTACATGCAGATCCCACCGATGTATTCAGCCATCAAGGTGAATGGTAAGAAGCTCTATGAACTGGCAAGAGCCGGACAGGTCATTGAGAGGGATCCGAGACCGGTCACGATACATGGGATTACTATACAGTCAGTAGAACTCCCGAGAGTGACATTTGATGTGAGCTGTTCCAAGGGAACATACATCAGAAGCCTGTGCAGGGATATAGGAGAAAAGCTTGGCTGCGGTGCTGTGATGGAGAAGCTTGTCAGAACCGAGGTGAAGGGCTTTACTATAGAAGAAAGTCTGACGCTTGATGAGGTGGAGAAGGCAAGGGATGACGGGACACTCATGCAGCATATATTAACAACGGATAAGCTCATGCCGGATATACCGGAGCTTCATATAGCTGAGAAGGGTGTTAAGCTTCTGGCAAATGGAAATAAGCTCAGTGCGGATGCATTTGCCGAGAATAAGATACACAGGGATACCTATGTCAAGGTGTTCGATGAGAATGGAAGATTTGCGGCACTGTATGAATACAGCGATGAGAAGAGGCAGTATGTGCCGTTCAAGATGTTTCCGGTGAGCAATTAAGGACAGACAGTTATGATTCATATAAAGGACACGAAGAAGGTAAAACTGAATAGCACAGAGCGCACGGCGGTTGCCCTGGGCAAGTTTGATGGTATCCATCAGGGACACATGCTGTTGATAGAGCAGGTGTTGAAGCTTCAGAGACAGGGATATATGGGCGTTGTGTTCACATTTGACATGAGGGAGAATCATGTGTTTGATGTGAGCAATATGAAGACCATATACACATCTGACGAGAAGGCACAGGTGGTATCGGATACCGGAGTTGACGTCCTGGTTGAATATCCGTTTGACGATGCATTTGCGGCTACAGAGCCGAAGGCGTTCATCAGAGATGTTTTGGTGGACATGATGCGGGCCGGATATGTCGTGGTTGGAAGCGATTACAGATTCGGCAGAGACAGAAAGGGCGATGTGGATACCCTCAGAAGCTATGCGGACGAGTATGGATATAAGGTCATAGTCATAGACAAGCTGGAACAGGATGACGAGGTGGTCAGCTCAACTGTCATCAGGAAGAATATTTCTGAGGGAGATGTGAGGTCGGTCATTCCGATGCTCGGCAGACCGTACAGTATGACAGGTGAAGTGGTGTCCGGTAAACAGCTTGGAAGGACAATAGGAATACCGACTGCGAATATGCTGCCGGAGGAGCGCAAGCTGTACCCGCCGGCTGGTGTGTATGCTTCAAGGATCAGGATAATCCGGGGGAAGCATACGGGACATGAGGATCCTTTCAGAGTCTATATGGGAATCACCAACATAGGAGACAATCCTACAGTTAACGACAAGGGAAATATCACCATAGAGACGAATATCTTCGACTTTGACAGGAACATATATGGACAGGTCATCAAGGTGGAGCTTATCGAGCAGATCCGAGGTGAGAAGAAATTTGGAAGCCTGGATGAGCTCAAGGCCCAGATGGCAAATGACATAGAAACTTCAAAAAGAATACTTGCTAATAAAGTATTGGTAAAATAGCACAGAAAACATTGGTAATTATGCGCATAAATAATGACGGATTATTGGGTCGCATGAAGATGTTTTCTGTGCTATATTTTTACTAATAGGGTATTTTTTAGGAGGAAAAAGGAAGTACAAGGAGGAAAAGTAAAATGAGAAAGAAAGCAGCGAGCAGGATCCTGGCATATGTTCTCACCTTATGCATGATCATCGGCAGTATAACCTGGCCGGAGATCACAGCTAAGGCGGAGAGCATCACAAAGGATCTGAAACCGGACACCGGCTGGAAGACGGTGACTGCGGCAACAGATGAGTGGAGTGATTATGGAAAGGCGGAGATCAGATTTTCGCCGTCATCAGATCTGGCATCCATGAAGGCTATTGCGGATGCGGGATACAAGACGCTCAAGATCACATATGCGGTTGACACATTTACCGCTGCAAGTGGACAGAATGCGGGAGTTATGCCATTTGCATCATATGGATCTTCATGGTCGAATAATGACAAGTGGATCGATCTGTCCAAGACCGGTCAGTTTGAGACCGTACTTGATCTGTCATCTATCAGCACAACAAGCACGGAGAAGGTGGCATTTGGAATACAGGTTGCCAATCTTCAGGAAAACAGCACGATCAAATTCAGGATCGTGTCAGCGGTTCTCTCAGGAACAAAGAGCACCTCTGGTGGTTCATCAGGGGAGTCAGGCGGTTCAGGCGACAGCGGATCAGGCAGTGCGGACCTTGATTCAATTGGAAACACAAGTTCAAGCGTAACCGCAAGTCTTGCTGATGGAGATGGAACAGCCAAGGGAGACGGCTACTACGAGACAGAGATAACGATAAATAACAAGAGCAATTCATACATAGCAGACTGGATAGCGGTGGCTGATGTGAGTGGCTCTGTAACTGCAGTTAAGGATTACAGCAGCTGGTCAGCCCTCAAGGGTGTATTCAGTGATGGAAAGCTGTACATATATCCAAACACATCCAAGAAGTCAGGTGCGGTAAATGCAGGTTCGAGCGTGAGCTATTCAAAGCTTGGCTACACAGGTACGGCAAACGGTGTGTCTATAACAGGTGTCAAGGTGTACTACAGCTCACAGTCAGGTGCATTTGACTCATTTATCGGTTCACTTTCATCATCATCTGGCGGAGCCGGGGACAATACAGGTGAGATCAATACGGATGTTGAGTACAACTATGCGAAGCTTCTTCAGGAGTCACTGTATCTTTATGATGCGAATATGTGCGGAAGTGATGTATCTGCAAAGAGTGAGTTTTCTTGGAGATCAAACTGCCATACTGAGGATGCAAAAACAACATATAATGGAAAGACTGTGGATGTCAGCGGTGGATACCATGATGCGGGAGATCATGCCAAGTTTGGTTTGCCACAGGCATATTCGGCTACAGTTCTAGGACTTGCGCACATGGAGTTTGCCGAGGCATTTGCGGATACTGCTACAGAGGCACACTATAAGAGGATCATGGACAGATTCGTTGCTTATTTCGAGAGATGCACAGTCCTTGGAAGTGATGGCTCGGTTCAGGCTTTCTGTTATCAGGTCGGTGATGGAAATGTCGATCATGGATACTGGGGAGCTCCGGAAAAGCAGTCATCAAGAAGTGGACAGGCAACATTCACATCTGATTCGGATACGTGTACAGATATCGTTTCAGAGACAGCGGCGGCACTTGCGGCATATTATATAAATTACAAGGATAAGAAAGCGCTTTCCTATGCGGAGAAGCTTTTCACATATGCGGATACTAAGGCTAAGAAGAACAGCTCGGGTCCGGCATCAACTTTCTATAGCTCAGATTCATGGGAAGATGACTATGCCCTTGCGGCGGCTCTTCTGTACAAGGCTACAGGTAAATCGGCATATGCAACAAAATACAATAATGTATATGGTGGCAGAACAAATCCTAACTGGGCTCTTTGCTGGAACAATGTGGCTCAGGCGGCTCTGCTTTACAGTCCTAACTCATCAAAGAAGAGTGTGTTTGTAGAGAACCAGTCAGGACTTATAGCGAGCAAGACACAGTCAGGAGATAACAACTTCTGTCTGATAGATAGCTGGGGATCGGCGAGATATAACACCGCTCATCAGATGACAGGTCTCATGTATGACACGATATATGGAAAGACTGATTATTCATCATGGGCAAATGGTCAGATGAAGTACATACTTGGCAACAATGCTGGTTCAAAGTGTTTCGTTGTAGGTTACAACAAGTATTCATCAAAGTACCCTCATCACAGAGCCTCAAGCGGATATCAGGGTTCTGTAACTGGAAATGCATATACAAAGCAGGCACATGTACTAGTCGGCGCTTTGGTTGGCGGTCCGGCGGGTTCGAGTACATCCTATGTAGATAGCTCAGAAGATTATAACCAGAACGAGGTTGCACTGGACTATAATGCAAGCCTTGTGGGTGCAGCAGCCGGACTTTATCTGTATGTAAAGAACAGCGGAACAGATGAGGAGAAGGCAGCACAGAAGGTAGTTCCAAAGAGCGAGGTGTCGTCAGAGCTCAGGACGATAAGCGGGGAGTCAGGTGGAGGCATGACAACAGAGGACGACACGAAGGATCCTTCAACTGGCTCAACCGGCTCAACCGGATCGACTGGCTCAACTGGATCAACAACGGGTTCAACGTCTGAGAAAGACACAGAGACTCCGTCAGAGCCCCCAGCCGTAAAGGTTACAGGAATCTCATTTGACAAGACATACATAACACTTAATGTGGGCGACAGTGATGAGATCAAGGCAACGATAACACCTGCTGATGCAAAAGATACATCCCTTGTGTGGTCAAGTTCAGACAAGGCTAAGGTATCCGTACAGAATGGCAAGATAACAGCCCTCGCAGCCGGAACGGCGACTATCACAGCTATGGCTAAGGATGGCTCGGGAATAAAGGCGGCGTGTGTTGTCAAAGTGCGCACTCCTGGAAAGCTGTCATGCAGCAGTGCTGACAAGGCATGGACAGACCTCGTATATGGCTATTCGAATGCTGATCAGGCAGCAATAGAACTGACAAACTCCGGGGAGACAACCCTTTCAGATGTAAAGGCCGAGCTTAAGGATGGAACGGCATTCCAGATCGTTTCATCACCGGCAGGTCAGATTTCTGCAGGTCAGAAAACAACAGTAGTTGTAAAACCGGTAAATGGACTTGGTGCCGGAAGCTACAGCGATACACTGGTAATATCAACGGCAAACGGCTCAGCGAGCATAACTCTCAAGGCGACAGTGGCAAAGGGAGAAAATACCGCAGTTGTCACTCTGACAAAAACTTCAGTAACATCTGATTCGGTGGCCGTCAGCGGTCAGGTGTCAGGAGCAGCAGGTGAGATCGAGTATGCAATATCCAGTGAGAAGGATGTTGATGCATCAAAGCTTACATGGCAGAATGGTGCTCAGTTTACCGGACTCAAGGAATTTACTACATATTATGTATATGGCAGGGTAAAAGAAACTGCAAATGTCAAGGCTGGTCAGATCAGCCAGGCACTTGAGGTGACTACACCTTTATCAGATCCTTTCGTAATTGACATCGGAAGACTGAATGACAGCAGATATGTTGGAGCATTCACAGACAGTGAGGAAAATCCAACTGTAAAGGTATCACAGTCTGGTGGAATCATATCAGTTTCATTTACCGAGAATAAGGATTACACGATCACAGGAAATGGTGAGGATGTAATTGTTGATACCGGAAATGCAAGCGGAATAACCGTGGACAATGCTACTGTAAAGAAGATCACGGTTCGTCCGGGCAATTCTGGAACATTTGTCATAAATGTAAGCGGAGAAAATAAGATTGCTGATGGTATAACATGCGTCAGCGATAACAGTAACGCAGCGGATGTAAAGGTATCTGGAAAGGATACATCTTCCAAGATATCAGCGACAACCCCGGGTGCGTCTGCGATCAAGACAGATGGAAATCTTGAGATAGACAACATACAGATAAAGTCCGATGGTAAGGGAATCGAATCTGCGGGAACTGTGAAGATAGCAGGTGGAAGCAACAGCATAGATTCTGTATCTTCGGCAATATCGGCATCGGATGTGGAGATCACAGGAGGCTCTGTTGATGCAAAGTCATCAGGACTTGGCGATGGGGAGTCGGTAATCTCAGCAGACAATTCTATCAAACTGGTTGGTGGAAGTGTTACGGCGGTAAAGGTTGTGTTCACAGATGAGAATGGCAGCCAGTTGTATGCGTCATCTGTAAACAAGGGATCAACTCTTGATCTGTCGAAAATAAATATCATCATGTCTGATGGTACTGATTACAAGACATCGAGGGCTGGATATGTGCTGGCATGGCAGGATGAAGCAGGAACAAGCTATAATGCTGATTCTGTATACGGCGCTGTATCAGAGGATATAACATTTAAGGCTGTATGGACATGGATAGTTGTGGATATAAGCGTTGATGCAAATATTATATTTGCGGCAACTGGAAATGCTTCGTACAAGACTACATATACAGGCGCAGCGATAAGACCGGCCGTAAAGGTTGTATCACGTGGAAGAACACTTGATGCGGGAACTGACTATATAGTTTCATATAGCAACAATACCAATTCCGGTACAGCAAAGGCAGTTGTCAAAGGTCAGGGCAGATATAAGGGCTCAAAGACTCTTACATTTGCAATAAACAAGCAGGCGATAAGTAAAGCCTCTGTGACAATCACAAAGTCGGCTGTATATACAGGCAAGGCTATAACACCAGCGGTGAAGGTGACTAGCGGTAAGCGGACACTCACAGCGGGCAAGGATTACAGAGTTGCATATTCGTCAAATAAAGACTTTGGCAAGGCAAAAGTTGTGATAATGGGAATCGGTAATTACAGTGGAACACAGACAAAGTATTTTGACATAACTGCGGCTGTTGGCAAGATCTATGCAAATGGAAATTACAAGTACAAGATCACAAATGCATCCCTGAATGGCAAGGGAACGGTAACTCTCGTATCTGTTGTCAAGAAGACCAAGACAGTTGTGGTTCCTGACACTATAAAGCTTGGTGGCAAGACATTTAAGGTCACAGCGATAGGAAAAGCGGCGTTCAAGAAGAATGTAAAGGTTACAAAGGTGACCTTGGGCAAAAACGTCAAGACTATAGGTGCCAAGGCGTTCTATGGATGTAAGAAGCTCAGGACAGTAGTGATAAAGAATACACAGATGACAGGAAAAACAGTTGGATCTGGTGCATTTACAGGGACATACGCCAAGATGACCGTCAAGGTTCCGTCGAAGAAGCTTAAGAGCTATAAGACAATCCTTCTGAAAAGAGGAGTGTCAAAGAAAGCAGTCATAAAGAAATAAAGGCTCAATAAAATAAAGAATAATTGGAGATCCGGGGTGGTTCATATGATCCCGGATCTTTTTTGTGCGTATGGGGGTGACCGAAGTTCGATTTGACATGGGTAAAAATATGTGTATAATATCGTTAGTGTTCTAATAATTAGAATTATAACTATCTGGAGAGGAGAATCCATATGGACGAACATACAAAATCCATACATTATCTGCTGATGGCGGATCATTTCATGGTGCAGAAGGCATTGCTGAGTCAGATAAAGGATACAGAGCTCACCATGGGACAGCCCAAGGTGCTGGACTATCTGAAGGATCATGATGGGGCGTGCCAGAAGGATATTGCAGCGGGATGTCATATAGAGCCGGCATCGATAACCGCTGTGTTGAGTGGCATGGAGAATAAAGGATATATACAGAGAAGTACAAAGTCAGGGGACAGAAGATCCCTGTACGTGTATTTGACAGATAAGGGCAGAGAGTATGTGGAGATGCTCAATAAGAAGTTTGACTTAGTTGAATCTGTGGCGCTGAGGGGATTTACAACGGAAGAGACGGAAGAATTGCAGTCACTTCTTGTAAGGGTGTACGATAATATGAAGGGCAGCGAAAAAGACAACAGAAAAGAGGAACGTAAGAGATGAAGAACATGAAGGTAAGAATTCCAATGTATTTCGTTGGATTGTTTATTATGACTATAGGAATTGCACTGTCGGTAAAATCCAATCTCGGTGTGTCGCCGGTGAGTTCCATACCATATACCATGACCTGTGTATGGGGAATAGAGATGGGAAAGGCTACGATCATATTCCATGCGGCACTTGTGCTTATACAGATCCTATTACTCAGGAAGCGGTTCAAGCCGATCAATCTGCTTCAGGTGGTCGTGGGAATCGTGTTCGGATATTTTACAACATTCTGCAATTACCTGGCTACATTTCTGCCGAGCACTGATAATATAGCGATGAGAATTGTGCTTATGCTTGTGAGTACTGTATTCATAGCGGTTGGAATCTTTTTCTATCTGCCGGCCAATCTTATTCCGCTTGCCGGAGAGGGTGTCATGCAGGCTGTATCAGAGGTCACACACATTGAATTTTCAAAGGTAAAGATCGGATTTGACTGTTCTATGGTGGCTGTGTCGGTCGTAACATGTCTGATCTGCATACATAGTCTTGGAAGTGTGGGAGCCGGTACGGTTATTGCCGCATTCCTTGTTGGATTCAATCTGGGTAAGTTAAATAAGGTATTTGGCGGAAAACGAGACAAACTTCTTGGAAAGCACACATACACTGAGAAGGAAGTTCTCAGGGAGAGAATTGACGGAACGAAGTAGCAAGAGATGTGTATGTTCCAGGGGACAAGGTGTTCCATATCTGATATTTTCCCTTCATAAATGGCTAGCCTGGTGAGTTTTATTTGTTTGCTTTTGATATTACGTGGTGTATAATTTATAGCATACAAATTTTGGTTTGTTGTACGTGTAAAGGAGAATGCAAATGATAACAGGGGATTTGAAGAATAAAATAGACAGTTTATGGGACATATTTGCCGCAGGCGGACTCGTCAATCCACTTGAGGTTATAGAGCAGATAACATATCTTATGTTTATCCATGATCTTGATGATGTGGACAACAAAAAGGCTAAGGAATGTGAGATGCTAGGGCTTCCATTTAGCAGTATATTTGCTGATGAGGTGAAGATAGGAGACAGAAACATTGATGGAAAGCAGCTCAAATGGTCTGCATTCAGGGATTTCCCTGCTGAGAAAATGTACAGTGTCATGCAGGAATGGGTATTCCCATTCATAAAAAATCTGCATAGTGACAAGAACAGCGCATATTCAAAATATATGGATGATGCCATATTCAAGCTTCCGACACCGATTCTTCTTTCAAAGGTTGTTGACTCGCTGGATGAGATATATAAATTGATGAATGAAATCCAGTCAGTTGACGTGAGAGGCGATGTATATGAATATTTGCTTTCAAAGATAGCACAGTCTGGAAGAAACGGTCAGTTCAGGACACCAAGACACATCATCCGTATGATGGTTGAGATGATGGATCCGGCAGCGGACGAGATGATATGTGATCCTGCGTGTGGAACATCCGGTTTCCTTGTTGCGTCAGGGGAGTACCTCAGAGAAAAGAAGAAAGAGGAAATTTTCTTTGACAAACAGAAAAAAGAACACTATATGAATCATATGTTCTATGGATATGATATGGATAGAACGATGCTTCGTATAGGTGCCATGAATATGATGACACATGGTATAGACAATCCATGTATTGAATATAGAGACAGTTTGTCAGATCAGAATAGTGATAAGAATAAATATACACTTGTTCTTGCAAATCCGCCATTTGGTCAGGAGAAGTGGGGCGCTGATAGCTTTGAATCAGATAAGTATGGCCGTAATATGTGGGGTTGTCCTTCAGATTCTAATGCAGATTTTG
>OHZQ01000590.1_pt1 | contig 10641 bp, 7 predicted proteins | sample 1580551 | NCBI WGS metagenome assembly OHZQ01 (sample SAMEA3882527, study PRJEB24775) | human gut metagenome | biome: human-associated habitat; feature: intestine environment; material: feces | place: Netherlands | collected 2009/2010 | reverse complement strand
TGTTCGGCTTCGTTGAAGCTGAGGCGTTTCACGGGGCGGGTACCTGACACCTCGCGCGGATCATTGTTGTGCATGCCATCTATGTCCGTCCATATTTGTATCTCGTCTGCTTGGAGGGCGGTGCCAATGAGGGAAGCAGTGTAATCACTGCCGCCGCGTTTCAGGTTATCTGTTTCGTTATAGGCATTCTTGCAGATGAAACCCTGAGTGATGAAGAGATTGATGCCGGGATGGCAGGCAAGCTGTTCTCGGAGTTTCTGTTCTATATATTCCAAGTCGGGTTCGTTGTCGGGGCCGATACGCATGAAGTCGAATGCACAAAGCAGTACATTGGGAACTTTCAGCTCGCGCAGGTAGAAGTGCATTAGGGCGGTACTGATAAGTTCGCCTTGTGCCAGCACTTCCTTCTCTTCGACAGAGGTGAAGGAATCTTTGGTAAATTTCCAAAGTTGCTGGAAGCGGTCGAGGATATAATCTATTGCTTCCCGTTTCAGTTTCTCGTCGGTCAGCAACCCATTGGCAAATTCGATGAATTGGAATTCCAGCCGGGTGATACGGTCGTGAGCTTGTTCTATTTCACGGTTGAACAAGTTGGCGGCAATCTCCTCCAGATGGTTGGTGGTGCCTGCAGTGGCAGACAGTACCACAATCTTGGGTGTTGCATCTTTAATGAGTGTTGCTACATGTTTCATTCTCTCTACGGTGCCGACGGAAGTTCCGCCGAATTTACAAACTTTCATTTCTTGTTTCTTTTTTAACAGTTTCATAATTGCATTCATCCGGATGTTCTTCCTTCCGGCTTTTCATTTCAGGTGGCCTCTTTAAAAAATGGAAGGGGGAGGCATGAGGGGCTTTCACTGGGACTAGGCCTGCATAATGCCGCTGTGGCATTGCTGTGGTGGGATATTCATATCCCGGTTGGTGGCAGGCTCTTGCCCCTTCACCTATAAAAGTTCAAAAGATATGCCGTTGGTATTTGGGAAAAGCCTATATTTGCACACCCTGTTTTTTACCGTTATCAGTTTAAAAACTTATCGAATAGATATGAGTAAGATTCTAATCATTGATGATGAGGTACAAATCCGTACCCTTCTGACACGGATGATGGAGTTGGAGGGATATGACGTCTGTCAGGCTGGTGATTGCAGGGCTGCCCTGAAGCAACTGGAACTCCAAAATCCCGATGTAGTTTTGTGTGATGTGTTTCTGCCCGATGGAAATGGGGTAGACCTGGTGTTGGCTATCAAGAAGGCGGCACCCAATGTGGAAGTTATTCTGCTGACAGCGCACGGCAATATTCCCGATGGGGTGCAGGCCATCAAGAACGGTGCTTTCGACTACATCACCAAGGGAGACGATAATAACAAGATTATTCCTCTGATAAGCCGTGCTGTAGAGAAAGCGCGTATGAATGTGCGGTTGGAAAAACTGGAGAAGAAGGTGGGACAGACGTACTCTTTTGATTCTATCCTGGGAGAATCCAAAGTCCTGAAGGATGCTGTTTCATTAGCTCAGAAGGTGTCAGGGACTGATGTTCCTGTACTGTTGACTGGAGAAACGGGCACGGGTAAGGAGGTATTTGCCCAGGCCATCCACTACAGTAGTAAGCGTGCACGGCAGAATTTTGTAGCGGTTAACTGTTCTTCGTTCAGCAAGGAGTTGCTGGAAAGTGAAATGTTCGGTCATAAAGCCGGTTCGTTTACCGGCGCATTGAAGGATAAGAAGGGACTGTTCGAGGAAGCGAATAATGGGACTATTTTTTTGGATGAAATCGGTGAGATGGCGTTTGAACTGCAAGCCAAGTTGCTGCGTATTCTTGAAACCGGTGAGTATATTAAGATAGGTGATACGAAACCTACCCGTGTCAATGTCCGCATCATTGCCGCTACGAACCGCAACTTGTCTCAGGAGATTGTTGCCGGACGTTTCCGCGAGGATTTGTTTTATAGATTAAGCGTATTTCAGATACATCTGCCGCCATTGCGTGAACGTGCAGGTGATATCCGGCTGTTGGCGAAGGCTTTTATAAAGAGTTTTGCGGAACAGCTGGCGCGTCCGGTGGTTGAAATAGCTCCCGCATTTCTTGAAGCATTGGACTCCCAACCGTGGAAGGGAAATATTCGTGAATTACGTAACGTGATAGAACGCAGTATGATTGTTTGCGAGAGCGGATATCTGGACATTGCTGATTTGCCGTTTGATATTCAGAATGCCCATTATGAACACTCCAATGATTCAAGTCCCGGCAGTTTTGAACTTTCAGCTATGGAACGCCGGCACATTGCCCGTGTACTGGAGTATACAAAGGGGAATAAGACAGAAGCAGCCCGGTTATTGAAAATAGGTTTGACGACGTTGTATCGGAAGATTGAGGAATACAAGATCTCAGATCTATAATAGGGGGCTCAGTATACGACTGAGGTACCTTCGATATAGGACCGTGGCAAGATTATTCTTGAAACAGGCTTAGAAGCAGAAAGTGCCTATGGGCTAAAACATATCAAAACAGGTTGCACCTTTTCATTTTGAAAGGGTGCAACCTGTTTCTTTTTATACTTGTTTAGTATGTATTCTGTTGATAATTAATGGTGTATGGTATATGCGCTCTTTTTGGCACATATTTGGCACATTCCTGGCAGACAAAAATATGTAGTAACATTTTAAAAGGTAAAAACATGGGAATAACAGTATCATTTATTTTTTGCCTATTGAGCGGTTTGTTCGCCTTTTGGCTTTTCTGGAAATGCGTAGATTGGTTTGAGAAGATTTAAAAGAGAGAATTATGTACACAGCTTTATTTGTATTAGGTATTGTAATGTTCGGGTATCTGACTTATGTGCTGATAAGACCCGAAAAGTTTTAATGAATGGAGAGTGGAGAAATGAACACTGAAATTTTAGGTGTAGCCTTGCAGATTGTTCTGCTGATTGTGATATCCTATCCTCTGGGAAAGTATATTGCCAAGGTTTACAAAGGCGAAAAGACATGGTCGGATTTCATGAAGCCGGTCGAGAGATTGATTTATAAAGTGGCCGGAGTCAATCCGGAGGAAGAGATGAACTGGAAACAGTTCTTGAAAGCCCTGCTGATTCTGAATGCCTTTTGGTTTGTATGGGGCATGGTGCTACTCTGTACACAGCAGTGGTTGCCGTTAAATCCGGATGGAAACGCTAACCAGACACCAGACCTGGCATTCAATACATGTATCAGTTTTATGGTGAACTGTAATTTGCAGCATTATTCCGGTGAGAGCGGACTGACGTATTTCACCCAGTTGTTCGTCATCATGCTCTTTCAGTTTATTACCGCAGCGACAGGTATGGCTGCTAAATCGACGAAGACTATCGGTAACTTCTGGAAGTTCTTGGTTTTGAGCTGTACACGTGTATTATTACCGCTTTCGTTGATTGTGGGCTTCATCCTCATTCTACAAGGTACTCCGATGGGATTTGATGGTAAGCTGGAAGTTCAGACGATGGAAGGACAAACCCAGTTGGTTTCACAAGGTCCTACGGCAGCGATTGTTCCTATCAAGCAATTGGGTACGAACGGTGGCGGTTACTTTCACATCCGTTGGAAAATCCTACTTACTTGACAGATATTGCAGAATGTTGGTCTATCCTAATTATACCAATGTCTATGGTGATTGCACTCGGCTTTTACATCAAACGTAAGAAGATGGCTTACTCTATCTATAGCGTAATGCTTTTTGCTTTTCTTGTCGGTGTTTGCATCAATGTTTCGCAGGAGATGGGAGGTAATCCGCGCATTGATGAGATGGGAATTGCTCAAGACAATGGAGCAATGGAAGGTAAAGAAGTCCGTTTAGGGTCTGCTGCTACTGCTCTTTGGAGTATTGTGACTACAGTTACTTCCAATGGCTCTGTGAATGGTATGCATGATTCAACGATGCCTCTTTCCGGTATGATGGAAATGCTGAACATGCAGATTAATACGTGGTTTGGAGGTGTGGGTGTAGGTTTCATGAACTATTATACATTCATCATTATCGCCGTATTCATCAGTGGACTGATGGTGGGACGTACTCCGGAATTTCTCGGTAAGAAGGTAGAGGCGCGTGAAATGAAGATTGCTACCATTGTGGCACTGCTTCATCCGCTTATCATCTTGGGCGGTGTGGCACTTTCTTGCTTTTTGTTCGCTCATTATCCTGAATTTGTGGCAGGTGAAGGCGGCTGGTTGAATAATCCCAGTTTCCACGGACTGAGTGAGCAGCTTTATGAATATACTTCGGCTGCGGCCAATAATGGTTCTGGCTTCGAAGGATTGGGCGACAATACTTACTTCTGGAACTATACTACCGGCTGGACGCTGATTTTAGGACGTTTCCTGCCTATCGTAGGTCAGGTAGCCATTGCTGGTCTGTTGGCCGGAAAGAAATATGTTCCGGAGAGTGCCGGTACGCTGAAGACGGATACAGTAACTTTCGGTGTGATGACTTTTGCCGTTATCTTTATTGTGGCTGCCTTGTCATTCTTCCCGGCACATGCATTGAGTACGATTGCTGAACATTTCAGTTTGTAATAGTAGTTTGTAAAAAGTAATTTCATAGGTATGAAAGATAATAAATCAGCTTCTCTGTTTCAGAAGGAGCAAGTAATGGAAAGTTTGAAGCAATCATTCGTGAAGCTAAATCCACGGGTGATGATAAAGAATCCAATTATGTTTACGGTGGAAGTCGTAACGGTTGTCATGCTGATTGTCTGTTTCCTTTCATTGGGTACTTCGGAATATGGAGCATTCGGATATAATTTATTGGTATTCATCATCTTGTTTGTGACGTTACTGTTTGCTAATTTTGCTGAAGCCATCGCTGAAGCTCGTGGTAAGGCCCAAGCTGACAGTTTGCGTAAAACCCGTGAAGAGACTCCTGCTAAAGTGTTGGTTGACGGTAAAATCCATACCGTTAGCAGTTCACGTTTGAAGAAAGGTGACTATTTTATTTGTGAAGCAGGAGATACGATTCCTGCCGACGGTGAGATTGTGGAAGGTTTGGCCTCCATTGACGAAAGTGCCATTACCGGTGAATCTGCTCCGGTTATCCGTGAGGCCGGTGGTGACAAGAGTTCCGTAACTGGTGGTACAAAAGTTCTTTCTGATAAAATCAAGGTATTGGTGACGCAGCAACCGGGTGAGAGCTTTCTTGACAAGATGATTGCTTTGGTAGAAGGCGCTACTCGCCAGAAGACTCCGAACGAAATAGCATTGACTATTCTTCTGGCTGGTTTCACTTTGGTATTCGTTATTGTATGTGTAACGTTGATTCCTATGGCTGATTATACGAATATTGACCATCCGGGAACTTATATCTCCATTGCAGCCATCATATCTTTGTTTGTCTGCTTGATACCGACTACTATCGGCGGACTGCTTTCTGCCATCGGCATTGCTGGGATGGACCGTGCTTTGCGCGCTAATGTAATTACAAAATCCGGTAAGGCGGTAGAAACAGCCGGTGACATTGATACCTTGTTGCTAGACAAGACTGGCACCATTACAATCGGTAACCGTAAAGCTACTAAGTTTCATTCGGCTTCGGGTGTTGACGAGAATTTGTTCGTAGAGGCTTGCTTGTTGTCCTCACTTTCTGACGAGACTCCGGAGGGTAAGTCTATCATTGAACTGGGACGTGAAAACGGTCATCGTATGCGTGATTTGAATACTACCGGTGCTCATATGATTAAGTTTACAGCCGAAACAAAATGTTCGGGTGTGGATTTGCAGGATGGTACTCAGATACGTAAAGGCGCATTCGACGCTATTCGCAAGATTGTGGAAAATGCCGGAAACAAGTTCCCGAAAGAGATTGAAGAGGTGATTGCTGTAATTACCAGCAACGGTGGAACTCCGCTGGTGGTATGTGTCAATCAGAAAGTTACTGGGGTAATTGAGTTGCAGGATATTATCAAACCGGGTATTCAGGAACGTTTTGAACGGTTGAGGAAAATGGGAGCGTCTTCGCAGGATGGGTGTGAAAACTGTGATGGTGACCGGTGACAACCCTTTGACAGCCAAATATATTGCAGAGAAAGCTGGAGTAGATGATTTCATTGCTGAAGCCAAGCCGGAAGACAAGATGGAATATATCAAAAAAGAACAGCAGGCCGGTAAGCTGGTGGCTATGATGGGTGACGGTACAAACGACGCTCCCGCCCTTGCACAAGCTAATGTGGGTATGGCAATGAACAGCGGTACGCAGGCAGCCAAAGAAGCTGGTAACATGGTGGACCTTGACAACGATCCGACGAAGCTGATTGAAATTGTGGAGATTGGCAAACAGTTGTTAATGACGCGCGGTACGTTGACTACCTTCTCCATTGCGAACGACGTTGCCAAGTACTTTGCTATTATCCCTGCTTTGTTTATGGTAGCCATCCCTCAGTTGGCTCCTCTGAACATTATGGGACTGCATAGCCCTGAAACGGCCATTCTCTCGGCTGTCATATTCAACGCTATCATTATTCCTATCTTGATTCCGTTGGCTTTGAAAGGTGTTCAGTATAAGCCGATCGGTGCCAGTGCGCTACTTCGTCGCAATCTGTTGATTTATGGTGTGGGTGGCGTCATTGCTCCGTTTGTCGGCATCAAACTGATAGATATGATAGTTAGTCTGTTTTTTTAAAACTTGGATAAAATGAAAACTCTTTGGAAATCATTTAAAATAACAATTGCATTTTGCATATTTTTCTCTCTGTTCTATATCCTTGTCTTGTGGATATTTGCACAGTTCGCCGGTCCCAACAAGGGAAATGCAGAGGTGGCAACACTCAATGGTAAAGTGGTAGGTGCAGCCAATGTAGGCCAGATGTTTACGCAAGATATTTATTTCTGGGGACGCCCATCTGCGGGTAATTATACAGCCGATGCTTCGGGTGGTAGTAACAAGGGACCTACGAACGATGAATACCTGGCAGAAGTGGAAGCCCGTATCGATACTTTTCTGGTACATCATCCTTATCTGAGCCGCAAGGATGTGCCTGCTGAAATGGTAACCGCCAGTGGTTCCGGTCTAGACCCACATATCACACCTGCTTGTGCTTATGTACAAGTGAAGCGTGTGGCTCAGGCACGTGGCATGAACGAGGCTGAAGTGAAAGCCATTGTAGACAAGAACATCAGCAAACCCTTTTTGGGGGTGTTTGGTACGGAAACTGTCAATGTGCTGGAACTGAACATTGCATTAGAAGAAGCCGATCAGAATAAATAATTTTTTAGTTGTGTTTGTCATGTGTTATGGGCAGGAGCGGAAGTATTTCTGTTCAGGCAGCGAAAGACTGTCATTTTACAGGGGGAGCCGAAACTTCCTTCCTGCCTTTCAACGATTGATTAGTAATGGTAAATAAATAGTTGGATATGAAAAGTTTAAAAATATCAATTCTAGTTTTTGCGAGTATGGTAGCTGCTTGTTTTATGGGAACCGGCAAAGTGCAAGCTCAGGAATTTACAATACAAGGTGATTTAGTCAGTTCTTATGTTTGGCGCGGCTTTTACCAGACGGGAGTCAGTTTTCAGCCCACTTTGGGTTTTGGGGTCGGTGATTTTTCTTTGACGGCATGGGGCTCTACCGATTTTGACGGAGTTTCTTCAGGAGAAGGGGCTGCGGCTAAGGAGATTGATTTGACGGCTGCCTATGCTTTGGGAGAATCAGGTCTAACTTTTTCTGTTGCCAGCTTGTGGTGGGGCGGACAAGGAGCAAGAAAGTATTTTAATTTTAAGAGTCACGAAACAGCTCATCACTTTGAAGCGGGATTAGCCTATACATTGCCGGTTGAAAAGTTCCCTTTGTCAATCGCTTGGTACACAATGTTTGCCGGAGCTGACAAAGATGACAAAGGCAGGCAGAATTATTCTTCGTATGTTGAATTCAACTATCCGTTCAGTGTTAAGTCTGTAGATTTGAACCTGACTTGCGGATTTCTGCCTTATGAAGCTGGGGTAGGAGTATATGGTGTTCCTAACAGTGGATTTGCCGTAACCAATGTGGCACTGAAAGGTATTACGGAAATCAAGATTACTGACAGTTTCTCAATACCTGTATTTGCACAAGCCATTTGGAACCCTCGTATGGAAGATGCACATCTGGTATTCGGCTTTACTTTAAGGCCATGATTTATTTAGATATAACTTTAGAACTCATGAATTAGTGTTGGATGCCCGTGGCGGTCGTGATGATCGTTACGGGTTATATGGCATATATAAACAGAAGAAATGAGTAGGGAAGAAAGCGTACAGCATTTTCTTGATTTGATTAAAAAGTCGCGGCGTGGCAAGTTCAAAGTCTACATCGGCATGATTGCTGGTGTAGGTAAATCTTATCGTATGCTTCAGGAAGCACACGAGTTACTTGACAACGGAGTAGATGTGAAGATAGGCTATATAGAGACACACGGGCGTGCCGGTACGGATGCTATGTTGGAAGGATTGCCCGTTGTTCCTCGTCGTAAGATATTCTATAAAGGAAAAGAGCTGGAAGAAATGGATTTGGATGCCATTATCCAGATACACCCTGAGATAGTAGTGGTGGATGAACTGGCACATACCAATGTGGAAGGTAGCCGGAATGAGAAACGCTGGCAGGATGTGATGGATTTGCTTGATGAGGGTATCAATGTGATTTCTGCCGTTAACATCCAGCACATTGAGAGTGTCAATGAAGAAGTACAAGGCATCTCGGGTATTGAGGTGAAGGAACGTATTCCCGATAGCGTTTTGCAAGAGGCAGATGAGGTGGTGAATATTGACTTGACTGCGGAAGAATTGATAGCCCGTCTGAAAGCTGGAAAAATTTACAAGCCGGAAAAGGTCTCTACTGCCTTGAACAATTTCTTTAAAACGGAAAATATTCTCCAATTACGTGAACTGGCTTTAAAAGAGGTGGCTTTACGGGTGGAAAAGAAAGTGGAGAATGAAGTGGTTACCAGTGTGGGAGTCCGTCATGAGAGATTTCTGGCATGTATCAGCAGCAACGAGAAAACACCACGACGCATCATTCGTAAAGCTGCACGTCTGGCAACCCGCTACAATACTTCGTTTGTTGCCCTTTATGTGCAGACTCCCAGAGAAAGTACTGACCGCATCGGTCTGGCAAATCAAAGGTATTTATTGAACCACTTCAAATTGGTGACCGAACTGGGAGGGGAGGTCGTTCAGGTGCAATCGCCGGATGTGCTGGGAAGCATTGTTGATACTTGTAGGGAGAAACAGATAACAACTGTCTGCATGGGAAGTCCGTCACTTTCTTTTCCGAAATCATTGTTCATGATATTAAAATACCGAAAATTTGTGCGTGATTTGGCACAAGTAAACATAGATTTGATTATACTTGCATAATATTAATTCTTAGGAACATTATGAATATTCGTACAAAATTGATACTCAGCGTAGGGGTATTGGCTGGAATGATTATTTTGTTGGTTGCTCTTTCTGTGGTGAATCTACAGATACTGACGGCTACAGAGCCGGATAGTCCTGCTGCTGTACCGGGATTGCAACGTGCATTGCTCTGGATTTCTGTGATAGGTGGGGTATGTATTTTTGCCAGTATCATATTGTTGGTATGGCTTCCCCGTTCCATCAGCAAACCTATTCAAGAACTGACGCGTGGGATTCTTGAAATAGCGAACCATAATTATGAGAAACGTCTGGATATGAGTGGACGCGAGGAATTTCGTGAAGTGGCTGATAGTTTTAATCGGATGGCGGAACGACTGACGGAGTATCGCGCCAGTACGCTGAACGACATACTTTCTGCTAAGAAATTTCTTGAGGCTATTGTGAATAGTATTGATGAACCTATTATTGGTTTGAACCGTAATAGGGAAATTCTCTTTATCAATAATGAGGCTTTAACTGTGCTGAATTTAAAACGGGAAGAGGTAATTCGCCGTTCGGCTGAGGAGCTTTCTTTGAAGAATGATTTGCTCCGCCGTTTAGTTCGTGAATTGGTAAATCCGGGTGAAAAGAAAGAACCGTTGAAGATTTATGCAGACAATAAGGAGAGTTACTTTAAAGCTTCTTACATTACCATTATAAATGCAGAGGCTGATGATGACGAACCTCATAATCTTGGCGATGTGATTTTACTGAAAAATATTACAGAATTCAAAGAATTGGATAGTGCCAAGACTACTTTTATCTCGACTATTTCTCATGAACTGAAAACGCCTATATCCGCTATTCTGATGAGTCTGCAGTTGTTGGAGGACAAACGGGTAGGGGTGTTGAACGACGAGCAGGAGCAATTATCGAACAGCATTAAGGAAAATGCTGATCGCCTTCTTGGGATTACCGGGGAATTATTGAACATGACGCAGGTGGAAGCCGGTAAATTGCAGATGATGAACTGATAGAGTATGCCATCAAGGCTAATCAGATACAGGCTGATAAATTCGGCATTCAGATAGAAGTGGAGTATCCGGAAGAAAAAATGCCTAAATTGTTTGTCGACAGCGAAAAGATTGCTTGGGTGCTCACCAATTTATTGAGCAATGCTATCCGCTATTCCAAAGAGAACGGGAGGGTGGTTATCGGCGCCAAGCATGACGAGGATCTTGTATCATATAATAGGAAAGACAGCATCAGGATCTGTAAACAGGTTCCGAAGATGCGTTATTATATTAA
>OHZQ01000586.1_pt1 | contig 10688 bp, 10 predicted proteins | sample 1580551 | NCBI WGS metagenome assembly OHZQ01 (sample SAMEA3882527, study PRJEB24775) | human gut metagenome | biome: human-associated habitat; feature: intestine environment; material: feces | place: Netherlands | collected 2009/2010 | reverse complement strand
TTAACGTATCTTCCAGCTCTTCGATTCCCTGTACATTCTTTGCAGAGATCTCGATCACCGGAAATTCTTCCGGCAGTTCTTCCTGTTCTTTTGTCACCTGCATATCCAGATCGGATTTATTTAACAGGATGATCGCACGTTTGCCTTTGATCAGATGCAGGATCTCTGCATCATTTTCATCCAGTGGTCTGGATGCATCGATCACATACAGGATCAGGTCTGCCTTGTCCGCATATTGTTTTGCCTTACCGACTCCGATCTTTTCGACAACATCTTCCGTTTCACGGATTCCAGCGGTATCGATCACGCGAAGCGTGATCCCGTTCAGAGAAATATATTCCTCCAGAATATCTCTTGTCGTTCCGGCAATTTCTGTAACGATTGCCCGGTCTTCTCCGAGAAGTACATTTAACAGAGAGGATTTTCCCGCATTCGGTTTCCCGAGGATGACTGTGCGTACGCCCTCTTTTATAATCCTACCATCATCACAGCTATCTAGCAATCTTTTCATTGCTTCCATGATCTCATCGACGACTTTTTTCAGTGTTTCTCCATAGCCGTCAACACTGATATGCTCCGGATCGTCCAGTGCAGTCTCGATAAATGCAGTATGATACAGGATCTTTTCGCGCATTTCGCTAATCTTATCTTTGATATTTCCTTTTAACTGGCTTACCGAACTCTGCAATGCATATTCGTTCTGCGATGCGATCAGATCACCAACTGCTTCTGCCTGCGAAAGATCCAGTCTTCCGTTCAGGAATGCACGCTTAGTGTACTCTCCCGGCTCTGCCGGGCGTGCACCGTTTTTGATCAGGACTTCGAGAATTCGTTTTACCACATAGACACCGCCGTGACAGTTGATCTCTACCGTGTCTTCACCGGTATAGCTGTGCGGCCCGCGCATCAGCATGACCAGGACCTCGTCAATTACCTGTTCTCCATCAACAATATATCCATAATGAATGGTATGTGACTTCTGATCACATAGTTTTTTCTCTTTTTTCCCCTTATATACCCGGTCTGCGATCTGAAATGCTTCCAGTCCGCTCATTCGTACAATTCCTATTCCCGAATTACTCATTGCCGTAGATATTGCGGCAATCGTGGAGTTATATAATTGTTCCATAATTTCCTCCAATATACATTTGAGTGAAAAAAAGACAGGGGCCGCTTAAAGACCCCTGTCTCTTAATTATCGATTATTTCTGTTTCTTACCAGTGTTACCACAACTCTTCTGTACGGCTCTTCACCTTCACTGTGTGTGGATACTGCCGGGTCAGACTGCAGCGCAGAGTGAATGATTCTTCTCTCGTATGGATTCATTGGCTCAAGAGAAACTGTCTTTCTTGTTCTCTTTACTTTGCTTGCAATGTTCTTTGCAAGATTTTCCAGTGTTTCTTTTCTTCTTCTTCTGTAATCCTCTGTATCGAGTTTCACTCTTACATAGCCATCCTGCATCTTGTTGGCAACACGATTTGTAAGATACTGCAGAGAATCAAGTGTCTGTCCGCGTTTTCCGATCAGGATACCCATGTTGTCACCGCTCATCTCAATTGCAAGAGCACCTTCTTCATCAATGGAGGATACGATAGTTACTTCGCCCATTCCCATTGCCTGAAGAACTTCCTGTAAGAATTTCTCACAGATCTTCTGTGTCGCTTCTGTTACAACGGCTACATGAAGTTCTTTCTTTTCTTCATAAACCGGAGCTGCTGCTGTTACGGCAGAGACTGTTTCTGTTTTGTTTTCTTTTACAAATTCTTTCTTAGGCTCCTTTTTGAAGTCCTTTTTCGAATCTTTTTTGTATTCTTTGTGCTCTTTACGTTCTTTGTGTCCAACGAATTCCTTGCGGTCTTTTCGGAAATCCTTCTTGAATTCTTTTTTGATCTCTTCCGGTTTGATTTCTTCGGCTTTGATTTCTTCTGTTACAGTTTTTTTGATACGGGCACGGATAACTGCCTGACGGCTTCCGATTCCGAGGAAGCCTGCACTTCCTTTTTCAATCACGTCATATTCCATCTGATCACTTGCTACGCCGAGCTGGATAGAAGCTTCTGTGATGGCATCGTCTAAAGTTTTTGCTGATACTGTAATCTCATTCATTTGACTTGTCCCCCTATTTCTGGCCTTCGTTAAAGCGCTTTACAAGGTTTGCTTTGTCTGCAAGACTTCCTGCCTTTGCATTTTCATTTTTCTTCTTGGCTTCTTCAAGCTTTTCTTCAAGTTCTTTTGTCTGAGCAGCTGTTCTTACCGGCTCATGAATGTTTTTCACGTTCTTATGAGCCATTTTGTTTACATTGCTTGCATCCACTTCGTTTTTGTTCTTGCGTTTTTTAGCAGCATTTTCCATATTCTCTTTGATCAGTTCATCCATCGGAATCTTATTCAGATGTTTGTTGATAAAGAACTGCTGTACCATACGGACAACGGCACTTGCAACCCAGTAGATTCCAAGACCTGTAGGTAATGTGAAACACATAAATACAGATACAAGAGGAAGGGTAACGTTCATTGTCTTCATGGTTGAAGCCATCTGGTCAGCCTGCGGATTGTTCGTAACTGCAGTTGTCTGCTGAGAAAGCTTCACGCTCAGGTACTGGGAAAGTCCTGAAAGGACAGGAATCAGCACTGCCATGATCACAATTCCCCATGCGCCGGCTTTTACACCGTTGCTAATGAGGTTCATAGGAGTTTCCGCAATGTTAAGTCCAAGGAAGTTATTCATGGACTTTAATGTATCGACGGTGCTGTCGATCGTAGGCTGCAGATCCGGAAGCTTCTTGCCGAGAGTTTCCCAGGTTGAAGTCTGGAATTTGTACAGTACGTCGATCAGTACGTTTTTATCAGAGTAATCATATTTGGAGGCGGACATAAGGATCGGTTTTGCTTCGCCGATCTTTTCCATGACCTTCTGCCATCCATCCTGTGCCATGATAGAGGTAAGAAGCGGTGTGTATACCGCTTTAACCTGCCCAACATAAGCAGGGATGTTGCGGATTACATAGTACATTGCCCAGAGAATTGGGAACTGGATAAACATACTTAAGCATCCGCCGGTCGGTGATACTCCGTATTTTTCATAAACCAATTGTGTTTCTTCCTGCATCTTCTGCATGGAAGCCTGATCATTTTTTCCTTTGTACTTCTGCTGAACCTTCTGGAGCTCAGGGTTCATTGCAGCGGACATCTTGGAAAATTTCTGTTGCTTGATGGTGAGCGGCATCAGTAAAGTGTAGATGACAATTGTCAAAAGAATAATACATACACCCAGGTTGTGAATGCCGATTAAATCCATTACCCGGTAAATACCATCCATGATCTTACCGAGCAGCCAGGCAGCCTGTCCGATGATTGGTGTGCTGACCTGTGTCATTAAAATTCCTGTCATAACCTTTCCTCCATAAACATTTCCGTCCCGGTGTTTGGACGGCTCATAGGTTAGTTAAGGCACCGGATCATATCCACCTTTGGCGAATGGATTGCATCTGAGGATTCTCCATACGGTCAGAAGGCCTCCTTTAAACGCCCCGTATTTTTCAATCGCCTCCAGCGCATATTCTGAGCAGGTAGGGATGTAAATGCAGTGTGTATATACCTTCATAGGTGATAAATATTTTCTGTAAAAACGAATCAAATATAATAATATCTTTTTCATAATTTCAGTGCCTCGTAGTGTATATCCGTCTTCTCGATATACTGAACTGGCTAATTGCAGTCCGAATAAATGTGATGAAGTTTGCCCAGATGGATGAGAGCGCTTTCAATCTCATGGTATGACCGGTCTTTGGCGGTCGTCCTTGCGATGATCACGATATCATATCCACATTGGAACTGTTCTTCGTGTAACCTGTAACTCTCACGGATCAGCCTTGTTAAATGATGTCTTATGATGCTGTTCCCAACTTTTTTGCTGACGGAAATTCCGACGCGGTTGCGTCCGAGATCATTCGCCAGGAGATACATTACAAGGTACTTGTTGCCATAAGGTTTTCCCTTTCTGTATACAGACTGGAAATCCCTGTTTTTCTTCAATGATTCGGAAAATTTCATACTTTATTCTCCCGATTTACATAAATTTGCATAGAAGAAAAGGCCACATATATGTGACCTATGCTGATAATACTTTTCTTCCTTTTGCTCTTCTTGCTGCAAGAACTTTTCTTCCACCTGCTGTGGCCATTCTTGCTCTGAATCCATGAACTTTCGCTCTGGAACGTTTCTTTGGCTGGAATGTCATCTTCATTGATATCCACCTCCTATCGATTTCTTCTTATATGAATAGAAGCTTATTTACGTTTTTAAGACATCGTACTTCATTATAATCAAAAAAGCTGTCTCCGTCAAGCAGTTTTAATAAAGTTTCGACCCTTATTTTAAGGAAATTATGAATAAGTTTATGGTTTTTGATTGATTCTGAAATCGTTTTAAGGTAGAATATAAGAGTATGATTATGCTTATTTTGAAGATGAATGGGGCAGGAATATGGACGTCATAAAAGAAAAATGGGAAGAGATCATTCAAAAGCTAAAAGTAGAATATTTTCTATCGAACATTTCTTTTGAAACGTGGATACGCCCGCTGGAGGTATATGAGATCAGAGGCAACACTCTGTATCTTACCGTTAATTTTAAGGCGAGCATCGAACACATTCAGAATAAATATCTTCTTCCGCTTAAAGTATGCATCGCGGAAGTTACCGGGACAGAGTATCAGATTAAGTTTATTCCCAGAGATCTGCCGCGCGAGCAGCAGCGCAGATATCTGGAGAAGACTGCGCCCGTAAAAGAGAAGACACATAAGCATAAAGAGGTAAGCCCGATAGCTGAAAAAGCGAATCTGAATCCGAAGTATACGTTTGATACCTTTGTGGTAGGAGGGAATAATAATTTTGCACATGCCGCATCACTGGCAGTTGCCGAATCTCCCGGTGAGGTTTACAATCCTCTGTTTTTATATGGTGGGGTAGGACTTGGCAAGACCCATCTGATGCATTCGATCGCACACTACATACTGGACCGGGAACCATCGAAGAAAGTCCTGTATGTGACAAGTGAGACATTTACCAATGACCTGATCACGGCGATCCGCAACGGAAAGACTGGCAACGATCTGGCGATGAATGCATTCCGCGATAAGTACCGCAATAATGACGTACTTCTGATCGATGACGTACAGTTCATTATTGGCAAAGAAAGTACACAGGAAGAATTTTTCCATACGTTCAATCATCTGCATAATGCCGGAAAGCAGATCGTCATTTCCAGCGACAAACCGCCAAAGGATATGACGACACTGGAGGCGCGTCTGCGGACAAGATTTGAATGGGGACTGATCGCAGATATTTCGGTGCCGGATTACGAGACACGTATGGCGATTCTTTATAAGAAAATAGAACTGGACCAACTGGAAAGATATCAGATTCCGGATGAGGTGATCCAGTATATTGCGATGAACATCAAGACCAATATCCGGGAACTGGAAGGCTCACTTAACAAGCTGATTGCATTATACCGGATCGGTGGAAGAAAAAACTTTGATGTTTCTCTGGCGGCAGATGCACTGAAGGATATGATCGCACCGGACGAGAGCCACAAGGTGACGCCGGAGCTGGTTCTGGATGTTGTCTCCGATCATTTTAATGTTTCCGTTTCTGAACTTAAGGGAAGTCGGAGAAATGCAAGAACGGCCGGAGCCAGACAGATCGTGATGTACCTGTGCAGGCAGATGACGGATGCGTCTCTTCAAAGTATCGGTGATCTGCTCGGAGGGCGTGATCATTCCACTGTGAACCACGGTGTGGACAAGATTGCCCGGGATGTGGAAAAAGATGAGACTTTGAGAAATACGATCGAGATCATTCAGAAGAAAATCAGCCCGCTGTAGAAAAGTTTTCCATGATCTGCCAGGGAAGAAAAAGAACTGTCCACGGACTTGTCAAAGCCTTAAATCCTTTTGGATCAAGGCCTTAAAGTACTTGTCCACAATTCAACAGACACTACTAAGATAACTACGGATTTGTTTTATATAAATATATATTTTGCGCGTCGAAAGGAGTTTTACACATTATGAAAATCAGATGTCTTAAATCAGATCTTGTGAAAGGGGTCAGCATTGTATCAAAGGCTGTTCCGACAAAGACAACCATGCCGATCCTGGAATGCATTCTGATAGATGCAACTACAGATATTATCAAACTTACAGCGAACGATATGGAGCTTGGGATCGAGACTGTGATCAGAGGGCAGATCGATGAGAAGGGAATGATCGCACTGGATGCGAGGATTTTCTCAGATATCGTAAGAAAGCTTCCTGATAATGAAATCGTGATTGAAAGTGGAGTGAACTTTCAGACGCTCATTACCTGTGAAAAAGCAAAATTCAATATTTCCGGTAAATCCGGTGAAGATTTTTCTTATCTGCCGTATATTGAGAGAGAAAATCCGGTTTCCATTTCCCAGTTCACACTGAAAGAAGTGATCCGCCAGACCATTTTCTCAATTGCAGACAACGACAGCAACAAACTGATGACAGGAGAACTCTTCGATATGAACGGGGATATTCTGAAAGTGGTATCCCTTGACGGACACCGTATTTCCATCCGCAAGATCGAGCTGAAGGAATCTTATGAACCGAAGAAGATCGTGGTTCCGGGAAAGACCCTGATCGAAGTCAGCAAGATCCTTTCAGGTGAAGCAGACAGCGAAGTGAGACTGTATTTCACAGCCAACCACATTGTATTTGAATTTGATGATACCGTTGTGGTATCCAGACTGATTGAAGGAGAATATTTCCGTATCGAGCAGATGCTGTCCAATGATTATGAGACAAAGGTAAGAATCAATAAAAGAGAACTCCTGAACTGTATTGACCGTGCAACTCTTCTTGTAAAAGAAGGTGATAAGAAGCCGATCATCATCAACATTCAGGATGAAATGATGGAACTTAAGATCAAGTCAGAGAAGGGTACGATGGATGAAGAGATTATGATCACTAAAGAGGGAAAAGACCTCTTGATCGGCTTCAATCCGAAGTTCCTCATTGACGCACTTCGTGTCATTGATGACGAAGAAGCAGATCTTTACTTTATGAATGCAAAGGCTCCTTGCTTTATCAAGGATGAAAGAGAAAGCTATGTATACCTGATTCTTCCGGTGAACTTCAGTGGAGCAGTATAGGAATTTAGAGAGGACAAAAATTATGGAGACAATCAAACTGAGAGATGAATTTATCAAGCTTGGTCAGGCACTGAAAGCAGCAGGTCTTGTAGGATCCGGTGTGGAAGCCAAGGAAGTCATTACAGAAGGTCTGGTAAAGGTTAATGGAGAAGTAGATACCAGACGTGGTAAAAAATTATATGACGGCGACGTTGTTACATTTAACGGAGAAGAGATCAAGATTGAAAAATAGGCTGGCACAGGTATGATTATCAAATCATTAAAATTAAAAGATTACAGAAATTATGAAATATTGAATATTGAATTTGATCATGCCACGAATATTTTTTACGGTGATAATGCGCAGGGCAAGACGAATATCCTGGAAGGGGTGTATTTGTCGGGAACCACGAAGTCTCACAGGGGGACGAAGGACCGGGATCTGATCCGATTCGGGCAGGATGAGGCTCATATTGAGACTGTCATTGAGAAAAATGGCGTTCCATGGCAGATCGATATGCACCTGAAGAAGAACAGTCCGAAAGGGATTGCGATTAACAAGGTCCCGATCCGGAGGGCGAGTGAGCTTTTCGGTCTGACGAATTTTGTGTTTTTCTCGCCGGAGGATCTGAACATTATTAAAAATGGTCCGGCGGAGAGGAGAAGGTTCATGGACCTGGAGCTTTCACAGCTTGATAAGGTGTATCTTAGTGACCTGGCAAATTATAACCGCACACTCAATCAGCGGAACCGTCTGCTGAAGGATGCCTATTACAGAGATGATATACTGGACACACTGGATGTATGGGATATGCAGCTGGTTCAGTATGGAGAAAAGATTATTCAGAGAAGGCTCCGGTTTATCGAGGAGGTTAATGCGATAATCGGAGACATTCACCATAAACTGACGGGAGGCAGAGAAAGGATCGGCCTTTCGTATGAACCTGGATGCGGAGCGCTTTCACTTGAGGCGGCGCTTGAGAAGAACAGGGAGCGCGATATCAGGATGAAGAGTACCTCGGTGGGACCTCACCGGGATGATATCTGTTTTATGGCAGGTGGGATCGACATCCGCAGATTCGGATCGCAGGGGCAGCAGAGGACAGCGGCACTTTCGCTGAAACTGTCTGAGATCGAGCTGGTACGGCAGATCATAAAGGATACGCCGGTGCTGCTGCTTGACGATGTATTGTCTGAACTTGACAAACACAGGCAAAACTATTTACTGGACAGTATTCATGATATACAGACTCTGATCACCTGTACGGGACTTGACGAGTTTGTCAATCATCGATTTTCAATAAATAAAGTATTCCATGTTCAGAACGGACATGTATCAAAAGAGAATTAGGAGGATCAATATGAGTGCAGAATATGGAGCAGACCAAATCCAGATACTGGAGGGGCTGGAAGCAGTAAGAAAGAGACCTGGTATGTATATTGGCAGTACATCTTCAAGAGGACTTCACCATCTTGTCTATGAGATCGTTGACAACTCGGTGGATGAAGCGCTTGCAGGATATTGTGATCATATCCAGGTGTTCATCAATCCGGATAATTCAATTACGGTTATAGATAATGGACGTGGTATTCCGGTAGGGATCAACCACAAAGCGGGACTCCCTGCGGTAGAGGTTGTATTTACCGTGCTTCATGCCGGCGGTAAATTCGGCGGTGGAGGATACAAGGTATCCGGTGGACTTCACGGTGTAGGAGCTTCCGTTGTAAATGCGCTTTCTGACTGGCTTGAGGTTGAGATCTGCCACGAAGGGAAGGTGTACAGACAGAGATATGAAAAAGGACATGTTGTTTACAAGCTGAAGATTGTAGACGAATGTGATCCGGAGAAGACAGGAACAAAGGTAACCTTCCTTCCAGATGAAACTATTTTCGAAGATACAGTATTTGATTATGATACGTTAAAACAGAGATTCCGTGAGATGGCGTTCCTTACCAAGGGACTTCGCATCAGCCTGACTGATCTCCGGGATGAAGAACCGAAGGAAAGAGTGTTCCACTATGAAGGCGGTATCAAGGAGTTCGTTCAGTACTTAAATCGCAGTAAGACTCCGCTTTACGAGCAGATCATCTACTGTGAAGGAACAAAAGATAATGTAGAAGTTGAAGTTGCAATGCAGCACAATGATTCTTATACAGATAACACCTATGGTTTTGTAAATAATATCACAACACCGGAAGGTGGGACCCATGTGGTCGGATTCAGAAATGCGATCACAAAGACCTTTAACGACTATGCGAGAAAGAACAAATTATTAAAAGACAGTGAGCCGAATCTTTCCGGTGAGGATATCAGGGAAGGTCTTACAGCGATCATCAGTGTTAAGATCGAGGATCCGCAGTTTGAAGGACAGACCAAGCAGAAGCTCGGTAACAGTGAAGCGAGAGGTGCGGTTGACAGTATCGTCAGCAGCCAGCTTCAGATCTTCCTTGAACAGAATCCTGCTATTGGCAAATCAATTGTTGAGAAGTCGGTTATGGCGCAGAGAGCAAGAGAGGCGGCCAGAAAGGCGAGAGATCTTACCAGAAGAAAATCCGCACTGGAAGGCATGTCACTGCCTGGAAAGCTTGCAGACTGTTCAGACAAGGATCCATCCAAGTGTGAGATCTACATCGTAGAGGGAGACTCTGCGGGAGGTTCTGCAAAGACAGCCCGTGACAGAGCGACCCAGGCGATCCTGCCACTTCGTGGAAAGATCCTGAATGTAGAGAAGGCAAGACTGGATAAGATCTACGGCAATGCCGAGATCAAGGCGATGATCACTGCATTTGGTACAGGAATCCATGAAGATTTCGATATTTCCAAACTGCGTTATCACAAGATCATCATCATGACCGATGCCGACGTGGATGGTGCACATATCAGTACACTGCTTCTGACGTTCATTTACCGGTTCATGCCGGAGCTTATCAAGCAGGGTTATGTATATCTGGCACAGCCGCCGCTTTATAAGCTTGAGAAGAACAAGAAGGTATGGTATGCATACAGTGACGAAGAACTGAGTAATATCATCAATGAAGTCGGCCGTGACGGTAATAATAAGATCCAGCGTTACAAAGGTCTTGGAGAGATGGATGCAGAACAGCTCTGGGAGACAACCATGGATCCGGAACACCGTATCCTGTTACGTGTAACGATGGATGATGAGACAACGAGCGAACTGGACCTGACATTTACGACACTGATGGGTGACAAAGTAGAGCCAAGACGTGAGTTCATCGTTGAGAATGCAAAATACGTTAAGAATCTGGATGTATAATATAAGCGTGTAGAAGAAAGGAGGAACAGGGATAATTAAATCTCTGAGAGATTGATGGAAGACAATATATTTGACAAAGTCCACGAAGTGGATCTGAAACAGACAATGGAAACCTCTTATATCGACTACGCGATGAGTGTTATTGCGTCCCGTGCCCTGCCGGATGTAAGAGATGGTTTGAAACCGGTACAGAGAAGAATCATGTACTCTATGATCGAGCTGAACAACGGTCCTGACAAGCCGCACAGAAAG
>OHZQ01000581.1_pt1 | contig 10728 bp, 8 predicted proteins | sample 1580551 | NCBI WGS metagenome assembly OHZQ01 (sample SAMEA3882527, study PRJEB24775) | human gut metagenome | biome: human-associated habitat; feature: intestine environment; material: feces | place: Netherlands | collected 2009/2010 | reverse complement strand
CTCTACATCATTGGCAAACGCCTTCATAACCAGCTTCTGTGAGATCGTCACTCCCAGCCCATTTTTCACAAATGCCATAATAAGCGTATCATCACGAAAACTGTAAGAAGTCTTTGGCTCCTTCCCACATCTTTCCAATAAATGCAAAATATCATTATCACATCCCGGAGTCTCTATAATGAAAGGATACTCCAACAGTTCTTCCAGTCTCACACTTTTCTTTTCTGCAAGAGGATGATTTTTCTGCATCACAGCACAGAGAGGATCCTCACATAATGGATAAAACTTCAGATTATCTGCAACGATCGAAGACAGAAATCCGCAGTCCACCTGCCCATGTATGATCCAGTCTCTGATCTCATCATAATTTCCATCAAAGATCTGCACCTCAACCTGTGGATAATTTCTGTTAAAATAATGGATCACTTCCGGCATCCACATTGCAGTTACACTGGAAAAGCTTCCTATTCTGAGTTTTCCTTCTATTTTATGATTAATATTAAAAGCAGCCTGTCTAAGTTTATCTTTCTGATTTGTCATCTCCTGTATATAAGGCATCAGCATTCTTCCATTATCCGTCAGAGTTACACCCTTTTTAGCTCTTGCAAATAACTGTACTCCCAGTTCCTCCTCAAATCCGGCCATCATTTGACTGATTCCCGATTGTGTATAGTTTAGCGCCTCTGCTGCTTTCGAAAAACTTCCAGTCTCACATACCTTCAAAAAAATTTCATATCTGTCTCTGATTTCCTTCATTTACGATCCTTACTTCTTGTCTGTTTTTATCCATTACTTTTTTTAATGTATACTAGCAAAAACATTCATTTTACTTATATGTTAACATATGTTATCGTACTTATGCAAACATAAATCATACAGGAGATTATCTATTATGGAAAGGAAATCAAATCATTTTTCAGGACAGCTCGGGTTTGTCCTTGCCGCAGCCGGCAGTGCTGTAGGAGTAGGCAATTTATGGAGATTCCCATATCTTGCAGCTAAAGATGGAGGCGGTCTGTTTTTAATCATTTATTTTATACTTGTACTTACATTTGGATTTACCCTGCTTACATCTGATATCGCAATCGGCCGCCGCACTCAGAAAAGTGCGATCGGTGCTTATGCTGAAATGAAGCCCAAGTGGAAATTCTTAGGCATTCTGACTTTTCTTGTACCTGTTCTTATTATGACTTATTACGCAGTGATCGGTGGATGGATCACCAAATATGCTGTAGTCTACCTGACAGGACAGGCAAAGGCTGCTGCAGCAGATGATTATTTTACTTCTTTTATCACATCCTCCACCTCACCTGTTATTTTTGCACTTATTTTCATGGGTGTAACTGCATTTATTGTATACAATGGTGTGCAGGATGGTATTGAAAAAGTATCCAAATGGATGATGCCGGTTCTTCTGGTACTCGTTGTCATCATCTCCATTTATTCCCTGACTCTGAAACATACAGATTCTTCCGGCCAGGTACATACCGGGATCCAGGGATTTCTTTATTACCTGACCCCAAATCTTGAGGGGCTTACTGTACAGCGATTTTTACAGATTTTACTGGATGCAATGAGTCAGCTGTTCTTCTCTCTCAGCGTGTCCATGGGAATCATGATCACCTACGGTTCTTATGTAAAACCTGATGTTGACTTAAACAAGGCTGTTAATCAGATTGAAATTTTTGACACAGGAGTGGCATTTCTTGCAGGTGCCATGATCATCCCTGCTGTATTCGTATTTTCCGGAACAGAAGGAATGGGAGCCGGTCCAAGCCTTATGTTTGTTTCTCTCCCAAAAGTCTTTGCAGCCATGGGAAAAGCAGGCATATTTGTAGGAATCCTCTTTTTCGTAACTGCTATTTTTGCAACACTGTCATCCTGCATCTCTGTGTTGGAATCCATCGTTGCAAACTGTATGGAAATCTTCCACACAGGCAGAAAAAAAACTGTTTCTGTTTTATCTGCAGTTTATCTTGCTGCTTCTGCGATCATTGCTTTGGGATACAGCATTTTCTATGTAGAAGTGGAACTGCCCAATGGCTCTACAGGACAGCTGCTTGATATTATGGATTACATCAGCAACAGTGTTATGATGCCATTTATCGCATTACTTTCCACCATCCTGATCGGATGGGTTATGACACCTGATTATGTCATTGATGAAATGGAACGAAACGGCAGCAGATTCCGCAGAAAAAAACTTTATCGAATCATGATCCGCTATGTTGCGCCGGTTATGATGTTTATCCTGTTTTTACAGTCAACAGGAGTTCTCTCATAAGCAAAAACTTAATATAACAAAAAAGGAATCTGTTTTCCTGGAAAAGTTTTGAAATAAACACCAGTAAAAACAGATTTCTTTTTTATTCAATCACTGACACTCATAAAAACAAATGAATTTATATGCCTGACCCCTGCAAAAATTCCTGCACTGCGCAAAGCGATCCCAGAATCTCTTCTGCGAGGGACTTCATCTCCTCCGTCACCTCCATCAGATCCGGCACCATGATCGGATGCATCCCTGCTGCATAAGCCGCCCTGATTCCATTATGAGAATCCTCAATCACATAACAATTCTCCGGTCTGGTCCCCAGTCGTCTGCAAGCCTCCAGAAAAATATCCGGTTCCGGCTTACTCCGTTCCACCATATCTCCCCCGACAATCTGATCAAAATATCCCAGCAGCCCGCCATCTGAAATCTCCGAACGCACCAGTACCTCCCGGGTAGAACTGGCAAGCCCAATCTTAAATCCCCTCATCTTCAGATATTTCAAAAGCTCCTCAACCCCCGGCTTCTTTGCCAGTTTACCTCCGGAAGCATGACTGAAAAACACCTCTGCCATCTCCGCTTTATATTCCTCATATGGAAAATCTTCACCATAATGCTTCAGAAAAACCCCTTTACTTACAACACTGTTTGTTCCCAGACACTCATGACATGCCGCCTCAACTCCTGCGATTCCATGACGTTCTGCCACTTCTTTCCACGCTTGAAGCACAAGAATCTCCGAATCAAAAATCACTCCATCCATATCAAATATCACTGTATCAATCCCACTCGCCATAACTTTTGATCCTTTCCTCTTTCTCTCTGTCAGCAGACTTTCTCAGGCAAAAATATCTTTGACGACAGTCTGATCGACTTATTCAAACCATATATAAGCCAGTAGTCTGACAATCTATTTTTTCATAATATAACCAATCGCATCACGAATCTGCGACACATAAACCAAGTTGATTCCTTCCACTTTTCCAACAGAAGACCTACACACTTCCGGAAGCACAACTGTTCCAAATCCCAGTTTTTTCGCCTCCTGCACACGCTGGCCTGCCATATTCACTGCGCGGATTTCACCACTCAGACCAACCTCGCCAAATACCATCACATTATCAGGAATCACAATATCCTTCGCACTGGAAACAATCGCCAGACAGATCCCAAGGTCAATTGCCGGCTCTGTCATCTTCATTCCCCCTGCAATATTGACATAAGCATCCGATGCAGCCAGACGGAGTCCTACTTTCTTCTCAAGCACAGCCATAAGGAGATTCACTCTGTTAAAATCAGTTCCCACCGCTGTCCGCCTCGGAATACCGAAATTACTCTGGCACACAAGTGCCTGGATTTCAACCAGAATCGGCCGGGTTCCTTCCATAGAACACGCCACAACAGAACCCGACGCATCCTCCGGTCTGCCATTCAGCATATATTCCGACGGATTCTTCACCTCCTCAAGACCTGTATTACACATTTCAAAAACACCAATCTCATTCGTAGATCCAAAACGATTCTTCACCGCACGCAGGATACGATAAGAAGCATGCCGGTCGCCTTCAAAATAAAGCACCGTATCCACCATATGTTCCAGAACTCTCGGACCTGCCACATTTCCTTCTTTCGTCACATGACCTACAATAAAAATGGACACCCCCATTCCCTTTGCGATCTGCATAAGGATATTGGTAGATTCTCTCACCTGAGAGACACTTCCCGGTGCCGAACTTACATCTTCGTGAAACATAGTCTGAATGGAGTCGATCACAACCACATCCGGTTTTCTGCGCTCGATCACCTCACGTATCACTTCCAGGTTCGTCTCACATAAAAGCTGCATCTTATCCGTAAACTGCCCGATACGATTAGCTCTCAGCTTAATTTGTCTCAGAGATTCCTCGCCTGAAATATAAAGAACCGAAACCTGCTTCTCTGCCAGATTCCTGCACACCTGTAAAAGCAGCGTTGATTTTCCGATTCCCGGATCTCCTCCCACTAAAACAAGGGAGCCGGGGACGATACCGCCGCCCAGCACCCTGTCAAGTTCACCAATCTGAGTTGTCTGCCGTTCATCTTCTGACAGGCTGATGTCTTTAAGGATCACCGGTTCCTGCCTTTTTTCTGATGATTTCATTACTCCAGAAGAGGATGGCTTCTTTGTGGAAACTGTCTCTTCCACAAAGGTGTTCCAGGACTTGCATCCCGGGCACTGCCCCATCCATTTTGCGGATTCATATCCGCACTCCTGGCAAAAATATACCGTCTTTTTATTTTTCAGCATTTTACAATCTTTACTTCTACTCTTGCAGCATTGCCAAGTTCCACGCTAAAGGAAAGTTTACCGCCCAGGTTTGTTTTCATCTTACCTGCGCTTGCCTGCTCAATAAATACTTCATATTCTGTATCCGGCTCCATCTCCACTGTGATCTGTGCATCTTCCGGTCCCTCTACATGGAAATCCATCTGAGCTTCACTCTGTGTAAGATTAAATACTGCTGTTCCCGGAACTGATTCGTAAACGAACATTCCGTTTCTCTCGAGCTTGGTAATCTCCTTAAAAGTTTTTACTTTATACATATCGCCCTGATGCTGATAGTCTGATAATTTAGACTTCTGTGCAAGCTCATAGTCACCAAAGCTGATTGCTCCATTCTCTTCCGTACGGATTAATTCTTTTACTACTGCCATTTCCTATGTCCTCCTAAGACTCTTTTGTTTGCCGCTCCACCGGTTCATCTGCCGATGCCGTACAGTTTTTCACTATCTCTGTACTTTTCCGACATTTTATGTGCTTATTATATAATACATTCACTTTTTTGACCAGTATCTCACTGATTTTTTTATACTAATTTCACAATTTCTGTGAATCATGTGAGTCCTCTGCTTTAATTGTAAATATCTGTCTGCTCAGAGATTTCTACTGTTTTTTCACTTCAAATGCAATCTCGTTTTTATGAAGTTTCACCTGTACACTATCTCCACGTTTTACTCTGCCTTCCAGAATCTCGTTTGCAAGCGCATCTTCTATCTTACTCTGAATTGCACGACGCAGCGGTCTGGCACCATATTTATTATCAGAACCTTTTTCTGCAATAAAATCTTTCACAGCGTTTGTCACTGTAAGATGAATTTCCATCTGTTCTGCACATCGTTTCTCCAGTGTTTTAAGAAGCAATGTCACAATTTTCCGGATATCTTCTTTATTCAGCACATGGAACACCATGATATCGTCAATTCGGTTCAGGAACTCCGGTTTGAAAATCCGGCGCACTTCTTCCATCACACCGCCTTTCATTCGTTCATAGTCTTTCTTCTCATCATTATCAGACATGAATCCCAGACGTTTCGGTTCCATAATCGCCTGTGCCCCTGCGTTGGAAGTCATAATAATAATCGTCTGTTTGAAGTCGACTTTTCTTCCCTGTGCATCTGTAATATGACCGTCATCCAGCACCTGTAAAAGTATATTAAACACATCCGGATGTGCCTTCTCAATCTCATCAAAAAGCAATACACTGTACGGATTTCTGCGGACCTTCTCACTGAGCTGGCCGCCTTCTTCATATCCTACATATCCCGGAGGAGAACCGATCAGCTTGGAGACACTGTGTTTCTCCATATATTCGGACATATCTACACGAATCATCGCCTGTTCACTTCCAAAGACAGCTTCTGCCAGAGCCTTGGAAAGTTCTGTCTTACCAACACCTGTAGGTCCAAGGAAAAGGAAAGAACCAATGGGACGGTTCGGATCTTTAAGTCCTACTCTTCCCCGTTTCACTGCCTGCGCAACAGCTTTCACTGCCTCATTCTGTCCGATCACACGTTTATGAAGTTCTTTCTCCAGACGAGCAAGACGTTTGGTTTCTCCCTCTGTCAGTTTCTGAAGAGGAATCTTTGTCCAGTCAGAAATCGTCTCTGCAACAGCAGCTTCATCTACAACAAGTTTCTTCCTCTTATTTCTACGTTCAGTCTTAATGCGGATTTTCTCCATTTCGGCTTCCACTTCATTTTGGCGTACCTGTGCTTTTTTTGCGCGTTCAATATCTGCAGTCTTAACTGCCTGTTCTTTCTCCTCACGAAGTTCATTCAGTTCCAGTTCATATTGTTCCATTTCAGGTGCTGACTGATAACCCGCAAGCTGAACCTTTGATGCTGCTTCATCAATAATATCAATTGCCTTATCCGGAAGGAAACGGTCATTGATATATCTTTGTGACATTTTTACTGCTGCCTCAAGTGCCTCATCTTCAATCTTTACCCCATGATGTTTCTCATAATATGGACGCAGACCTTTAAGGATCTCAACAGTCTCCTCTGAAGATGGTTCTTCCACTGTCACAGGCTGGAATCTTCGTTCCAGTGCTGCGTCTTTTTCAATATATTTACGGTATTCCTCCAGAGTAGTCGCGCCGATAAGCTGAATCTCACCTCTGGAAAGAGAAGGTTTCAGAATATTAGAAGCATCCAGTGCTCCCTCCGCTCCACCTGCTCCGATGATGGTATGGATTTCATCAATGAACAGCAGAATTCCCTGATGTTCTTTTACTTCCTGGATCACATTCTTAATGCGTTCCTCAAATTCACCTCTGTATTTGCTTCCCGCAACCATGCCGGAAAGATCTAACACAACAAGACGCTTATCCTTCACTGTATCCGGAACCATTCCCATAACGATGCGCTGTGCAAGTCCCTCTACAATGGCAGTCTTACCTACTCCGGGTTCCCCTGTCAGACACGGATTATTCTTCGTACGTCTGCTCAGAATCTGAATCAGTCTGGTAATTTCTTTATCACGCCCTATCACAGGATCCAGTTTTCCCTCTGCTGCAAGCTGTGTCAGGTCACGACTGTACTGATCCAGCGTAGGGGTACTGGTCACTTTTTTGTTTCCCGCATTCCTTGCGTACTGAAATTCCTCTGCAATGGTATCATTGTCAAATCCCATAGCTGTCAGGATAGCCGCAAACAACTTCTGGATATTTACTCCCATTGTAAAAAGCAGTCTGGTTGCTACGCAGTCTGTCTCTTTCAGAAGCGAAAGCAACAGGTGCTCTGTTCCGCAAAGACATTCCATACTCTCAGCATCTTCCTTCGCCTGTTCAATGATCCTTCTTGCTCTCGGGCTGTACTGGGGATCTTTTGTTTCTGCTGCCGCAGTATTGCCCTGAACCGGTGTAACCAGGCTGCTGATAAGTTCCCTGAGTTTTTCTTCTTCTACGTTAAATTCCTGCAGCACTTTTCCCGCAGTGCCTTCAGGTTCTTTCAAAAGACCTGCAAGAAGATGTTCTGTTCCGATATATCCATGTCCACAGGATTTCGCAATTGTCGTTGCCAATTTGAGGGCATTCTCTGCCTGTCTGGTAAATTGTCTCTCCATGTCCTCTCCTATCTGTTTTCATCATATTCGTCAAAAATCTCATCAATAAGCTGATGTACTTCCTCTCTGCTTACGCTCTTGCAACATCCTTTCGCAAGCGCCACCATGAGATTCTGTTTCAGTTCTTCCAATGCTTTCCGTTTATTTACATCAATAGAAATCACTGCACCACGTCTGCGGTCGATAGTGACAAATCCCTCCTGTCGCAACAGTGAATATGCTTTATTTACTGTATGCATATTTATCCCAACTGTATCTGCAAGCTGTCTCACTGATGGCAGTGTATCTCCCTCCTGCAGTCTTGACGTAGCAATCCCCATGATGATCTGATTGGTCAGCTGGATGTAAATGGCTTCATCACTGCTGAAATCTATTTCTATCATCATACGTTTTCTTCTCCTTTTTGTGTTACACATATCCTAGCACAAACCAACATTTTTTGCAACAGAAAGACGTATTGCTGTATTATTTTTCAAAACAAAAAGGGGTGTACTGCCATGTTCTCACACAGCATGCACACCCTTTATCTTCTTTCTGTCAACTGAATTTCATCTACATGACTTGATTATTTTAAGCCAATGATCTTATTGAGCTGTTCTCTGTTCAGAACAAGGTTAAAGCCTAATGGATTAACTGCATAAGCCATTGCCTTATCGATTAACAGCTCCGGAAGTTTTGCAAACGGTACTTTCGCAATACGCAGCTTCTGACCTTTTGTAAACTTCTCAAGTTCCATAACATCTGTAAATACAGGCTGGAGAATTTCTTCTTTTTTATTTTTGAGATACGGAATATTGATCTTCTTAGGATCTTCAGGATCTACATTCATAGCAACCAGATATTCGGATTTCTTCAGGTTTACGATTAGTTCTTCCTCAAGCTCACGAAGATTTCCATGCTGATCCTTCTCTACCGGACGGCGGAGTTCCTGCATAAAGTAAATGCCGGAAAGCTCCAGTGTAGGATTCAGAAGCGGTCTCTTAGCCGGCTCAATCTTGCTCATATCTGCCTGTTTTGCAATATCAGGAAGATCAATCTCAATCTTATCTTCACCATCTACCCATACAACTGTATTTACGCCAATTGCATAGAAAGTTCCATATAATCTGGGATAATCCTTCTTGGTAAATTTCATACCCATAAGAAGAACCTTTTCTTCCAGCATTTTTTTGCCGAATTCTTTGATTCCTTCTTCTGTTGAAAAAATCCATGCCTGATCATTAAATGTCTCTTCATCACATTTCACATACGGAAGCTTTGTAGCCTGTGAATATGCCACAAAAATCTCCTCTCTGGTCTGTAATTCTTTGATTGCTTCTTCTTTGCTGATTCCCATGCTCTTATCCTCTCTGTCTCATTTCTTTTATGATCTTCTGTATTTTCTTATCTACATAATTTCTGTTCATAAATTTTCCCCTGCTGTCCGGAGTTCGATTACGTTTCTGTTTTACAGCACTGTTTTATTTTATAACAGATTGCATGAAAAGTAAAGAAAATAGCCTATATTATTTATGCAAAAACATTTACAAAAAAATCAGAAAACAGTCCGGTCTGGTTTTAAACCTTTCTGTTTTCTGATCTGTTTTACAGTAATCATCCAAAATACATTTTTTCTGAAACTGCAGCACCTCAAAATTATTTATGCTTCATCAATTGCCTTACCAATATCATGGCGCATATATTTATTTGCAAATGTGATCCACTCTGTGGCTTCATAGGCATTTTTTCTTGCTTCCTTCAGGTCTTTTCCTGTAGCTGTGATTCCCAGGACACGACCTCCGTTGGTTACGATCTGACCATCTTTTAATTTGGTTCCTGCATGGAAACAGTAATATCCCTCTTTATCCTTGAAATTCTCAAATCCATACATCGGGATTTCTTTCTCATATTTCACCGGATATCCGTCACTTGCCAGAACGACACATACTGCCGCATTGTCTTCAAACTGCAGGTCGATCTGATCCAGAGTACCGTCTATACAAGCTTCTACTACATCAATGATATCATTCTTCATTCTAGGAAGAACAACCTGCGCCTCCGGATCTCCAAATCTTGCATTATATTCCAGTACCTTTACGCCCTGTGGTGTGATCATAAGTCCGCAGAATAATACGCCCTTGAATTCTCTTCCCTCTGCCTTCATGGCTGCCATTGTAGGCTTGTATATATTCTCCATGCAGTAATCTGCGATCTCATCTGTATAGAATGGGCTTGGTGAAAATGTTCCCATTCCACCGGTATTCAACCCCTGATCACCGTCCTGTGCACGCTTATGATCCTGTGCAGAGGTCATTGGTTTGATCGTTGTACCATCACAGAATGCAAGAACAGACACCTCACGTCCTGTCATGAATTCCTCAATAACCATAGTATTTCCCGCATTTCCAAAATGCTTATCCAGCATGATCTCTTTTACGCCGGCTTTTGCTTCTTCCAGATCCTTACAGATCAGAACACCTTTACCAAGTGCCAGTCCATCTGCTTTTAATACGATCGGAAAGCTTGCCGTTTCAAGATATGCAAGTGCTGATTCTGCATCTGTAAAATTCTCATATGCGGCTGTAGGTATATTGTATTTTTTCATAAGATCCTTGGAAAATGCCTTTGAACCTTCGATGATCGCTGCATTTGCACGAGGACCGAATGCACGGATACCTGCCGCTTCAAATGTATCGACTGCACCGGCAACCAACGGGTCATCCGGAGCTACAACTGCAAGATCAATTGCTTCCTTCTTTGCGAAATCAACCAGTTTATCAAATTCCATAGCACCGATCGGTACACACTCTGCGATCTGTCCGATTCCGGCATTGCCCGGTGCACAGTAAATTTTATCTACTTTTGGACTCTGTGCGACTTTCCATGCGATCGCATGCTCACGTCCGCCGCTTCCAACTACCAATACCTTCATATCCGCTTCCTCCTGCACTCTGTAACTCATACGCTTATTTCTCAACTGTCACATGTCCGTTTGCAACAGACACTCTGCCGTTTGCAATCAGATCGATCGCCTGCGGAAGAATGATCCACTCTGCCTGCTCCATCACACGGCGCTGTAAAATCTCCGGGG
>OHZQ01000568.1_pt1 | contig 10827 bp, 8 predicted proteins | sample 1580551 | NCBI WGS metagenome assembly OHZQ01 (sample SAMEA3882527, study PRJEB24775) | human gut metagenome | biome: human-associated habitat; feature: intestine environment; material: feces | place: Netherlands | collected 2009/2010 | reverse complement strand
GGAACCCTCTCAGTCACGGCTTGCGCAGCGCCGCGCTTTCTCAGAAAGCGGCGCTGCAAATGCTGCTTTCCGTTACGACCCCTCCTGTGAAAAGGCAATTCTGGAAAATCCGCGTTTGTGTAGCAATGAAAGCCCCAGTGGGGCTTTCAAGCGGCAGAGCGGTCTGCGTTAGCAGATGGAGGGGCTTTGCCCCGACAAGCTCCGCAGATTTTCCAGAATTGCGAAATTATAAATATTCTTTCCGCTGATTATGCGCAAAGCAAATGCGGCGCGCATTTCAAATCGTCCCATCCTCTTATATTTATCATCTCTTTATTGACAACAAACCTCATTTTGCCGTAAACTGAAGCCATAGAAAACCGGCGCTGTGCCGGGCAAAGAGGGTAATAAAATGGAGAAGACCGTGCATTACGAAAAAACACTCACCAGTGAGGTGCTCTTCGAGGGCCGGGTGATCACCCTGACAAAAGACACTGCTCTGCTGGAAAACGGCAAGACCGCCGAACGCGAAGTGGTGCATCACCACGGCGGTGCGTGCATCCTGCCCTATTTTGAGGACGGCACCATCTGCATGGTGCGCCAGTTTCGCTACGCCATGCAGCAGGAGCTGTGGGAGCTGCCTGCCGGCAAGCTGGAAAAGGGTGAGGACCCCTTTGAAGCCGCCAAGCGGGAGCTGGGCGAGGAGTGCGGCCTGACCGCGGACAATTATATCTCTCTGGGCCAGTTTTTCCCCACCGTGGGCTATGACACCGAAGTGATCTATACATGGGTCGCCACCGGCCTGCACAAGACCCAGATGCATCTGGATGTCGATGAATTCCTGACCCCTGACCGTGTGCCGCTGGATAAAGCTTATGAGATGGTCATGAGCGGCGAGATCCGGGACGGCAAGACCATTGCCGGTATCCTGAAGCTCAAGGCCCTGATCGCCGAGGGCAGGCTGTGAACATTCTGTACGAAGATGCCGCCCTTGTGGTGCTGGACAAACCCGCCGGACTTTCCAGCGAAGAGGGCGTGCCCGCAGCCCTGCGGCAGCTGTGGAGCCAGCCGGATGCCTTTGTAGGCGTGGTGCACCGGTTGGACACGGGTGTGTCCGGCCTGATGGTGTTTGCCAGAACACCCGGGGCTGCGGCCGCACTCAGCCGTCAGATCACCCAGAGTCAGAACGCCTACGCTGTGCAGGATGGCAGGGCCGAAGGGAAGCCGGAAGTGCCGCAGTTCATCAAGCGGTATCGGGCCGTCATTGCAGGCGGGCCGGACGAAGCACTGCCCGCCGAAGGCACCCTGCGGGACTGGCTGTTCAAGGACAGCCGCCGGGGCCGGGTGTTCCCGGTCAGCCGCCCGCGCAGAGGTGTACGGGAAGCCGTGCTGGAATACCGCATCGTGAAAACGGCAGGAGAGATGAGCCTTGCTGAGATCACGCTGCACACCGGCCGCACCCATCAGATCCGGGTGCAGTTTGCATCCCGGAAGCATCCGCTGGCCGGAGACGGCAAATACGGAAGCCGCGTAAAAGGCAGCATTGCCCTGCAGAGCTGCGGCCTGCAGTTTTTGCACCCGGAGACCGGAAAGCCCATGGCATTTACGCTGCCGCTGCCGGAGGGCGCGTTCTGGAAACCGTTTGAAGAATAATGCATTTCCATTAGGTGAGAGGTATGGAACAATACAAAACTGATGCTGAGATCTATGCTGTGCTGGAGCGGGAGATCATTGACCTGACCATCCGCCCCGGCTCTTCACTGAGCGAAAATCCGCTCTGTGCCCGCTTTGGCGCACCGCGCACCCTGATCCGGGTGGTGCTGCAGAAGCTGCAGGAAAACGGGCTGGTAAAGATCGTGCCTTACAAGGGCACCACCGTTACCCGGCTGAACCGCCGCATCGTGGACGAGCTGATCTACGAGCGCACCGCCGTGGAAGCCCGCGTATTGCGGGATTTTTCGCCCCGGTGCACCCCGGAGCAGCGGGCGTTGATCCGCAGGCGGGTGGAAGCCTACGAGGCCCTTGCGGCCATGGAGAGCCCGGATTACAACAAGCTGTACGAGGCCGACCGTGCCCTGCACGGGACATGGTTTGCGGCCATGGATAAAATGTACCTGTGGAGCACCCTGCAGAACGCCCACGCCGACTACAGCCGCTTCCGGATGCTGGACACCATGACCACCGGCGGCCTTGCCGAGGTGATTGCAGACCACCGCAACCTGATGAACGCCATCAAGCGGTGCGACCTTGCTGCCTTTGAGCCGTTGGTGGAACGGCACCTGTACGGCGGCATCCGGCGGCTTGGCTCCAAGCTGACCGAGGAATATGCCGATTATTTTGAGCCGGAAAAGTAATTGTTCTATGTGGAACATTTTATAAAACGAAAGGGCACAGCGCATTGCAGCGCCGTGCCCTTTTGTTTTATGCTGTCTGAATTTCAGAACACCCCGGAAATAAAAATTTCCAGACCTATGCCAATGAGGATGATGCCGCCCAGAATGGATGCCTTGCCGGAGAGCTTGGTGCCAAACTTTTTGCCGATGCGCAGGCCCGCCATGCAGATAAAGAAGGTGACCACCGCAATGATGAGCGATGCCGCAAGTGCCATCAGCCAGCCGTATTCCGAAATGGTGAAGCCCACCGAAAGCGCATCGATACTGGTGGCGATGCCCTGCATGAGCAGTGCACCCGCACTCAGCTCTGCGGCCTCTTCGGCCTCTTCGCCCTTGATGCCATCCACCAGCATTTTGCCGCCAATATAGCCCAGCAGAGCCAGCGCGATCCACGGGATGAACTTTTCAAACGAAGAGAACAGCTCCACAATGGTGTGCACGCACACCCAGCCTGTCATGGGCATCACGGCCTGAAAAAGGGCAAAGGTGCCCGCGATCCTGCACATGGTTTTCCTGCTCATGCGGGGGTCGTGCAGGCCGTTTGCCATGGACACCGAGAACGCATCCATTGCAAGGCCCACGCCCAGCAGGGCACTGTTGAGGAAAAATACAAAGCTCCATTCCATATTGTCTGCCTCCTGAATCTGACCAGAATATCGGGCAATACAAAACCCGGTCCCGGGCGCACATGTACGTCCGGGACCGGGTGATTTTTTGAAATCAACTCCATGTGCACGGGCGCTGTTCTATGCGCCAAAAACACATGAGTCTCGCAAATGAAAGCAAGCCAGACCGGAACCAACGGTCATCATGTTGACTTGCTGCGCCCTGCAAAAGCGCCTGCTACTCCCCCACGGGTATTTGTGATTGTTTTGCCATTGTAGCATATCTTTGCAGGGAAGTCCAGACAAACCTGCGCGGTTACACGGTATTTTTCCATCGGCGGGCAAAATACCAGTCCTGTGAAATAATAAAACACAGGGTGTTGCCCAGTGCCCTCAGGGTAACAGCATGTTCCTGACGCAAGGCCCGGCGGGCGCAGCGCTCGTACTCCCGCGCCTGCTGCATCCGGGCACTCCGGCGCTCTTCGGCGGTCAGGTGCATTCCCACATCGATCAGGGAGTGCAGCAGTGCCCAGTACAGCTCACACAGCGAACCCGTGATGCCATGGCGGCGGACGCACTCGAACACGGTATAGTTTGCTTCCACACGGTCGAGATTGCGCAGGGTGACTTTGCTGTTGACGATGCTGCCCGCCACCTTGCGGTAAAGGTACAGCGCATCCGGGATATTAGCGATTCTGTCCGCTTTTTCGTAGGCGTAGGCGATCAGCAGGGTGTCCTCGTTCAGCTTGCCCTCTGCAAAGCGCAGCTGCGCAAAAATGCTGCGGTGGTACAGCTTGTTCCACACCACCATGTAGGGCAGAAGGGTGCTGTGCTCCAACGCCTGCTCCGGGGTCAGCACCTCCCGCCGCACATGCAGATACTGCTCCCGGATGGGGGTCAGGGCTTCGTCCACCTGCCGGTAATTGCACACGGCCATCTGTGCACCGGCCTCCTGCGCCGCATGGTAAAGCTTTGCGCAGAAGTCCGGCGTGATGGTGTCGTCTGAATCCACAAAGGCGATCCATTCGCCCTCTGCCGCGTCCAGCCCGGCATTGCGTGCTCCGCTCAGGCCACGATTCTTCTGGTGGATGACCCGGATGCGGCTGTCCTTTGCCGCTGCGGCATCGCACAAAGCAGGGCAGCTGTCCGGAGAGCCATCGTCCACCAGGATCAGCTCAAAATCCGTGAAGGTCTGGGCAAGGATGGAAGAGATGCAGGCGCTCAGAAAACGCTCTGTCTTATATACCGGCACGATGATGCTGATCTCCGGCTGTTTTTTATGTTGTTCCTGCACAATAAACTCCTCATTGCTTCAGGTCGTTTTCTGCCGTCTTTCCGCCCTTTTGCGGCATAGATCCAGATAACTGCAGGCCGATGCAGCGCAGACCACTGCCGCCCACAAATTTTTTAGTGTTACGCCGCGGGCTTGCATCAGCCGATGGCGGGCTGTACGCTCATACGCAAAGGCTTCCTTCATCCGGGGGCTTTTGCGCTCTTCCGGTGTCAGGTGCAGCCAGATGTCCCACACGGCAGTCAAAATCGGGCGATAGGCTGCACACAAAGCATCCCGGATGCCGTTTTGGTACAGCACATCAAACAGGCGGTACCATGCTTCCACCCAGTCCAGTGTTTTCAAGGTAGTCTTGCGGTGCATGGCACTGCCGGTAACGATGCGGTAATTGTATAAAAAATCCCATACACCGCAGGCAGAAGCCGCTCTTGCGTAAATGACCGGCATGAGACAGGTATCTTCAAACGCCTTGTTTTCTGGATAGCGCAGATTTTCCAGCAGTTTTCGGCGATAAAGCTTATTCCACGGAACCTGAAAATCCGACACCACCATCCGGCGCAGAACTTCCTCCTGCGGCAAAAACTCGTTCAAAAGGCGATGTTCTCCGCCTGCAAGTGTTTTGCCCGTTTCATCAATGCACTGACTGCTGCAGATTGCAAAATCTGCACCCGTTTCCAACACTGCCTTATGCATTTTTTCCAGATATTCTGGTGCTGCTGTATCATCCGAATCCACAAATGCGATCCAATTTCCCTGTGCTGCATCCAGACCCGCATTGCGGGCTGTGCTTACACCGCCGTTTTGCTTGTGGATCACCCGCACGCGGCTGTCCCTTTTTGCTGCTGCATCGCACAGGGCAGGGCAGTTGTCCGGTGAGCCATCGTCCACAAGGATCAGTTCAAAATCTGTAAAGGTCTGAGCGAGGATGGAATCAATACACTCATTCAGATATTTTTCCACCTGATACACTGGCACGATGATGCTGATCTCCGGTTTTCCACTTTCTGTTCTTTCACTCACAGTATTTCTCCCATTCGGAATTCAGTTTTATTTCCGGTACTTGAAGTTGAAGTAGAACTGCGGGTTTGCAATGCAGAGTGCGGTTTCTGCTGCGTTGCGCAGGGTACAGGCCCCCTGTTGACGAACCTCTCTGCCTGCTTTTTTCAAGCACGCTTCCGCCTGCTGAACCCGTTCGCTGTTTCTCTGTTTGGGTGGCAGATTTTTTTTTGTGTTTCGGAGCATGCGTTTCATCAGTACATACTGCAGGAATGCTGTGTCTTTTTTTCCATACTTGAGTGCACAAGCAAGAAGGCCGTAGTTTGCATCGATCTCATCCAGATTTTTCAAGGTGACCTTTCCATGCATAATGCTTGCCGGATGCAGCCGGTAATGGTACAGTTTTTCCTTTATACAAGCCACAGCTGTTGCATGTTCAATGATTTCCGGTGTGGTAAATGCATCTTCATAGTTTTTGCCCACAGGAAAAACGATTCCTTCCAGCACATCTCTCCGATGCAGTCTTGTTGCTGCCTGAATCAACGGCGTAAGGCGGATGCGGTGTATTGCTTCCTCACGGGAAAGCACTTCTGTACGTAAAGGCTGTTCCTGATAATCACAAAGACTTCCATCCTCTTCCATAAAAACTTCGTTGCAGACTGCAAGTTCAGCACCTGCCTGCTTTGCTGCCCGCAGCATTTTTTCGTAGTAAGTCTTGTCTACAAAGTCATCCGGGTCCACAAAGCCGATCCAATTTCCCTGTGCAGCTGCCAAACCCGCATTGCGAGCTGTGCTTACACCGCCGTTGATTTTATGGATCACCCGCACGCGGCTGTCTTTTTCTGCCGCAGCATCACACAGGGCAGGGCAGTTGTCCGGGGAGCCATCGTCCACCAGGATCAGCTCAAAATCCGTAAAGGTCTGTGCCAGAATGGAATCAATGCATTCGTTCAGGTATTTTTCCACCTTATACACCGGCACGATGATGCTGATCTCCGGGGATTTTTTTTGCTCTGTCATGTTCCTTAAACCACTTTCTGTGTTTATTTTTATTCCTCACACGCTATTTCTATTATACATGGTTTGGATGGATTTGAAAAGAAGCCGCCGTGCAGAAATCTCTGTGCGGCGGCTTCTTTCAAATCTTATTGTGTTTTCAAGGTTTACTCTTCGCCCTTATCGTCTGCTTCCGGGGCTTCTGCAGCGGCGGCAGCATCCGCGGCTTCCATGGCGGCAAGCTGCTCGGCAGTCGGCTCTGCATCAGCATCGGAGGTGTCGATCTGCTCGGTCTGGGCCTCGTCGTCGTGGTCGGTGCGGGCAAGTACCATCACCTTATCGTTCTCACCCAAGCGCATCACCCGCACGCCGGAGCCGTAGCGGCTCTGCAGCGGGATCTCGTTGGCGTGCAGACGGATGATGATGCCCTCCTGACTGCTCAGCAGCACATCATCCACATCGTCCACAATCTTGACCGCAGCCACCTTATCCTTGGCGGCATCGTAGTTGCGGATGCCCTTGCCGCCGCGGGCGGTGATGCGGTAGGTGTCGATGTCGGACCGGCGGCCCTTGCCGTTCTCGGTGACGGTGAGCACCGTGCCGCCCTCGCGGCAGATGCAGACGCCGACGACCTCGTCGCCCTCGGCCAGCTTGATGGCGCGCACGCCGTGGCCGCTGCGGCCCATGGGACGTGCATCGGCTTCGTTGAAGCGGATGGCCTGACCGTTGCGGGTGGCAACGATGAGCATATCGTGGCCGGAGGTCAGGCGAGTCCATGCCAGAGCGTCGCCCTCGTTCAGGGCAATGCCGATCAGACCGGACTTGCGGATATTGGCATACTGTTCCAGCGGGGTGCGCTTGATGAGGCCCTGCTTCGTGACCATGGTCACAAAGCCGCCCTCGGTGTCGGCTTCCTTCGACTGGCAGATCATGTTGGTGACCTTTTCGCCCTCGGCCAGCTGCAGCAGGTTGACGATGTTGCTGCCCTTGCTGGTGCGGCTGCCCTCGGCGATGGTGTAGCCCTTGATGCGGAACAGGCGGCCCTTATCGGTAACGAACAGGACATAATCATGGGTAGAGCCCACAAACATCTCCTGCACGATGTCCTCTTCCTTGCGGGTCATGCCAGAGATGCCGCGTCCGCCGCGGCGCTGTGCCTGATAGGTGGCCTTGAGCTGGCGCTTGATATAGCCGGCCTCGGTCAGGGTGTAGACACACTGCTCCTCGGCGATCAGATCCTCGATATCCACCTCACCGGTCACGGACTGGATCTCGGTGCGGCGCTCGTCGCCGAAGCGCTTTTTCATTTCCAGCAGCTCTTCCTTGACGATGGCAAGCACCCGGGCATCGTCGGCCAGAATGGCTTCCCAGTTCTCGATCTTGGCCTGCAGGCTGGCAAGCTCTTCCTCGATCTTCAGGATCTCAAGGCCTGCCAGACGGCCCAGCTGCAGCTTGACGATGGCATCTGCCTGCGGGTCGTCAAAGCCGAACTGCTCCATGATGGCAGCCTTGGCCTCTGCCATGCCGCCCTTGCAGGCGCGGATGGTGGCGATCAGCTCGTCCACGATGTCGGTGGCCTTCTTCAGGCCTTCCAGAATGTGGGCGCGCTCCTTGGCCTTTTTCAGGTCGTACTGGGTGCGGCGGCGCACCACCTCGTCCTGAAATTCCACGTATTTCTGAAGCATCTGCTTCAGGGTGAGGACTTTCGGCACCTTGTGGTCGATGGCCAGCATGATAACGCCAACGGTATCCTGCAGCTGGGTGTACTGGTACAGCTGGTTCAGGATGACCTGTGCGTTGGCGTCCTTGCGGATGTCCACCACGATGCGCATACCCTTGCGGTTGGTCTCATCGTTCAGGCCGGTGATGCCCTCGATGCGCTTTTCCTTGACAAGGTCGGCCATGTTCTCAATGAGACGGGCCTTGTTGACCATATACGGAATTTCCGTAATGATGATCTGGGTGCGGCCGTTCTTGGTCTCCTCGATGGTGGCGCGGCCCCGCAGGGTGATCTTGCCCCGGCCGGTGGCGTAGGCGGCGCGGATGCCGCTGCGGCCCATGATGATGCCGGCAGTGGGGAAGTCCGGTCCCTTGATGTGCTCCATCAGGCCGGGCAAATCGATGTCAGGATTCTCGATATAGGCCACGCAGCCGTCGATGACCTCACTGAGGTTGTGGGGCGGGATGTTGGTGGCCATGCCGACTGCAATGCCCTGACTGCCGTTGACCAGCAGGTTGGGGAAGCGGCAGGGCAGCACGCTGGGTTCCTTCTTGGTCTCGTCAAAGTTGGGGTCCCAGTCGATGGTGTCCTTCTCGATATCGGTCAGCATCTCCACCGCCATGCGGCTCATGCGGGCCTCGGTGTAACGGTAAGCAGCCGGGGGGTCGCCGTCCACAGAACCAAAGTTACCCTGACCATCCACCAGCGGATAGCGCAGAGAGAAGTCCTGTGCCAGACGGACCATGGCATCGTAGACCGATGCGTCGCCGTGGGGATGGTAGGAGCCCAGCACCGCACCAACGGTGTCGGCGGATTTGCGGTAGGGATGGCTGGGGTCGTTGCCGCGCTCGTGCATGGTGTACAGAATGCGGCGGTGAACAGGCTTCAAACCGTCGCGCACATCGGGCAGGGCGCGGGACACGATGACCGACATGGAGTAGTCCAGAAATGCGGTCTCGATCTCCTTTTTGACATCGCGGATGATCTTTTTGGTTCCGCTGCCCGGTATCATCACATAATCTTCTTCCATTGTTTCCTCCAATTACACGTCCAGCTTTGCGTACTGGGCGTTGGTCTCGATAAAGCGGCGGCGGGGCTCCACCTGGTCGCCCATCAGGATGGTAAAGGCTTCATCGGCCTTTTCGGCATCCTCGATGGTGATCTGAACGATGACGCGGTTATCGGGGTTCATGGTGGTCTCCCACAGCTGTTCGGGGTTCATCTCACCAAGGCCCTTATAGCGGTTCACCTTTGCGCCGGGCATTTCCTGCGAAAGCACGGCCATTTCGGCATCGTTGTAGGCGTACTTGATGGTGTTGCCCTTCTGCACCTTGAACAGAGGCGGCTGGGCCACATACACATGGCCCTGCTCAATGAGCGGGCGCATATAGCGGAAGAAGAAGGTCAGCATCAGGGTGCAGATGTGAGAACCATCGACATCGGCATCGGCCATGATGAATACTTTATCATACCGCAGCTTGGAGATATCGAATTCCTCGCCGATGCCGCAGCCCAGTGCCAGCACAACGGGCATCAGCTTGTCGTTGCCGTAAATTTTATCGGCGCGGGCCTTTTCCACGTTCAGCATCTTGCCCCACAGCGGCAGGATGGCCTGAATGGCAGAGTCGCGGCCCATTTTTGCGGAACCGCCTGCAGAATCGCCCTCGACGATGAAGATTTCGGTGCGGCTGGGGTCTTTTTCGCGACAGTCTGCCAGCTTGCCGGGCATCCGGCTGGTCTCCAGCGCACTCTTGCGGCGCACCAGCTCCCGGGCCTTTTTGGCAGCGGCGCGGGCGCGGGCGGCCTGGGTGGCCTTTTCAAAGATGGCCTTTGCCACGCCGGGGTTCTCCTCAAAGAATTCCATCAGCTTGGAGTAGACCATGTTGGAAACAAGGGTGCGGATCTCGGTATTGCCCAGCTTTGCCTTGGTCTGGCCCTCAAACTCCGCCTCCTGCAGCTTGACCGAGATCACGCAGATCAAGCCCTCGCGCACGTCCACACCGGACAGGTTCTCGTCCTTATCCTTCAGCAGGCCGTGGCTGCGGCCGTAATCGTTGAACACACGGGTCAGGCTGGTGCGGAAGCCCTCTTCATGGGTGCCGCCGTCCGGGGTGTTGACGTTGTTGGCAAAGCTCAGCAGCAGCTCGTTGTAGCTGGAATTGTACTGCAGTGCGATCTCTGCCATGCCGCGGTCGGTCTGGCCCTTGAGGTAGATCACATTGGGGTGCAGCACGTCCAGCTTGCGCTTCTCACCCAGATAGGTGACAAAGCTCTTGATGCCGCCCTCGTAGCACATGACCTCGGTGCGGTAGCAGGGTTCACCCTCCTTGCCGTCCTCCAGTACGGGAGTGTACATCTCACGCTCGTCGGTCAGAGTGATCTTGACACCGGCGTTCAGGAAGCTTTCTTCCCGCAGGCGCTTTTCCAGCGCCGAGATGGCCTTGCCCATGTACACCACCGGGTGGGGCAGCCAGGCCGGGTCGCCAAAGAGGCAGTCCAGCACAAAACCGCCGAGTACTGCGTATTCGATCATCGGGCATCCTCCTTTGTGTACTGCACAGTCTTCAGCAGGTGCAGCACCCGCTGCTCCGCCCAATCTCCTGCATCCAGAACGTAACCGCCCGCGTTGGGGGCGCACCAGTGGTAATAATCCGCATGGGGCAGGGCGTAGCGCTCCATGGCAGCCATCTGGGTACCGCCGTGGGCCAGAACGACCAGTGTCTCTTCCCCATCGGCAAGGGCCCTGTCCACCAGTGCGGCAAAGGCCCTGCACACCCGCTCCGAAAAGACAGCCTTGGTCTCGCCGTCCGGGCAGGGGCTTTCGCAGTTGGCGTTCACCCAGGCCAG
>OHZQ01000565.1_pt1 | contig 10865 bp, 10 predicted proteins | sample 1580551 | NCBI WGS metagenome assembly OHZQ01 (sample SAMEA3882527, study PRJEB24775) | human gut metagenome | biome: human-associated habitat; feature: intestine environment; material: feces | place: Netherlands | collected 2009/2010 | reverse complement strand
ATCCCAAACCCTCCATTTTTTCACCTTGAACCACTTTGAGCTACTCTACAAGTGCCATCTCATCAAGCCCCACGATCCTGTCCATACACACCGGTGCTGTCAGCCTGTAGGCAAAACTTGCAGACTCGAACAGGCAGTATAATTTGCCATTATACGAATATATCTGCTCCAGCTTCTGCGGAAGCTTAACCACCTGTCTCGGTGTCTCTGTTCCGTAATTCACACTGGACAGCTTGCCTGTATCTGTATCGTATACCTCTATCCTGGATTCATCTATACCATATGATATAGAAAATATTATCTCATTTTTGTACACCTGAAGCCCCTGCACCCTTCCTGGTATATAGAAAGCCTCGTCCTCCTCCGAGGATATGGCGGTGCCGCCATTTACGATCTCGTAGCTGGCTGCCATGCTGTAGCTGTTCTTATCCTTTCGCCAGTAGCCCGCATATATATGTCCGTCATATATCGTGATAAATGACGTTGCAGGGAACATGACGCTACATGTGTTCCTGTATTTTATCGGCTTTCCCTGAGCCACATCGTATTTCTCTATGGAGTCCAGCGTAAGACATGATATGGATGCCTTCCTGCTCCTGTCCTCATCCTCATCAATCATATACGAGGAAACCCACAGCACATTATTCTTCGTATCATACGCAAGTCCTCCGGCATGTGTCGTGTCCTTGAGAACCAGTGTCTTAATATATTGCCCGGTCTGTGTATCAAGAACAAATATCACAGATTTGTGTTTCTTCGTCTTGCAGTAAGCACTGACAAATGTATACTCCTTCGTAACTGCCAGCCCCTGTGGCGTCATGGACGTGCAGTTCTCTATCTTCCTCGACTCACTGCCTATCGTATCAGCATACGCAAGTCCCGGAATGATCATCATGCCATAATCGGTATCCCTGTTCTGGGCATACATACCCATATGATAGAATTCCGGTTCAGTCGACATCTCCCATATCTGCGAAAAATTCGACTTGTTGTCAACCGCATAGGTGCTGGTTCCGGAATCATTTCCCGATATCTCGAAGTTTCTGCAGTACACTCCGCCATACAGCCATATCACGCAGATTCCCCCGACATAGCACCATGCAAATATCTTCACAAGTATCCTTCTCGACTGGACCGTCGACAAAAGTGCCGCCATGACCATCTGACTGATAATCGTTATAAGCATCATGGCATTTGTCAGCATATCTCCATGGCTGACTATCTGAAGCGGTACGCCTATCATCATAATCCAGTAGGCCTTCTGTTTCACCTTAATTCTTATTACACCATTCCAGCCTTCCCGCTTCATGCCCCACACCTGCAGTGACTGCCATACAACCACAAGGCCATATACGATGCACGCCACAAGCAGAAGCTGCCTGAGCACAGCAACAGCCGTTATCTCAAGGGCCTCACCATTTCTGTAAAATGCCATATAGTACACACCCTGTGCGAGCTGCCATATCCTCCACGCCATCATGGCGAACATCGCAAGCGCTGCAACAAATGCAAATGTGTTGGTAGCAGTTCTTCGTCTGACACCCTCACGATGTTCCTTCATCTGTTTGCGCAGACGTTTCTTTGCCCTTCCCAGCTCCTTTATGTGCTTTTTACACTTTCTGATCCTTCTGCGTTTATAGAACAGCACCTTGTACGGTGCGCGTCTGTTCTTCAGCTCTTCATATTCTTCCCTAAGTCTGTCATACCGTTCCGACTCCTCATGAAGATCCGTTCTGGTCGCCCTGAGTGCAGAACGACACATAACGTATCCCTCAAGATCTATCTGTGCCTGTTCTTTCAGCTTTTCAGCCTGAAGTTGAAGCTTCTCTTCTCTGTTCAATTTCTTAGCCCTGTCTGTCATGAAAATCCGCTCCTGTCCATCAGCCTCTTTACTCAAAGTACCGTTTTATTTTGTCCTCCACCAAATTCGAACCGATCACAATTATGATCTCCTGCCCGTTCTCTATAGGTCTCACCTCGGTCTTTTTTACCGTGGCGTTGAGCTCTATCCATCCGGTGTCATTTACAGGGAGAAAACCCTTGATTCTAAAGACATCTCCGCATTCCTTATCCGCAAATATATCCCTGACTATCGTCTCAAGCCGCTCCTGAGGCATGACCTTATTCATGATATATACCGAGTTAAACACATCACTTTGTTTGAACCATAATTTTACATAGTCGTTCAATTTGTATCCGGTTGACATAAAACCTTCAAAGTCATCATCCGTGAAATCATCCCAGTTCTTCTCCAGAACATCATCGCCGAACTGACGCTTACACTGGAATTCGGTGAGCACTTCATTGATATATTCTATTGTGCTCCTCTTCTCATCCTCCGATGCATCCTGAACCTTGCTCATCACCAGAGTTCCACAGTTCGCAACCTCAGACGCAAGCACATATCTGGACTGTCTGCTCATGTCCCGGTCAAGTCCGGCATCGACTATGGAAATGATGCTTCCCACCTCATACCATCTGTCAAGTGGCTCCTCGTGGAGGACGTCAAAGAATTCATCCACATCAAATATTCCGGACGGCTCAACAATGACTCTGTCATAGCCGCTCATCCCCATAGCTATGAGCTTTGTCTTGAACCTTCTCTTGTGACAGTCCTCGCCGCAGCCACCTGCCACCATCTCAGCATGACAGTTCTCGCCCATCACATCCTGAAGAAGCATCATGTCCACGTTGACTGCACCATAATCATTTTCAAGGATTCCGACATTATATCCTTTGCCAACAAGGTAGCTCACATACTTCTTAATAAATGTCGTCTTGCCTGAGCCCAGAAAGCCCGTTATCAAATCTATCTTTACCATATGTCCACTCTCCTTATTATCTACGCGCGTTACCAGCTTGATCTCACATGAAATCCGCTGTCATTCTCCAGAGGTATCTCCCTGACATCCATATCCTCTATAAATATATATCTGTCATTTCTGAGAACTGCTATCACCTTGTCTATAGCCTCAGGCAGCCCCTGAGCCTCCATCTCAACAGAATCATCATATCTGTTGCACACCCAGCCGGTGACTCCGTACATGGATGCAGCATAGCTCGCCCTGTATCTGAAGCCAACTCCCTGCACTCTTCCTCTGAATGTATAATGTCGTCTTATCTTGTCCATATCTATATGTCCCATCTCTGTTATGATCTTCTCATATCTTACATTTTATATCCTGCTGCCCGCATCTTACACATCATGTTCAGCATCGTACTTTTCTGCGTCATACACGATATTTCCGCCACAGATTGTATAGCGAACCTTTCCCGGGAGAGTCCATCCGGCAAATGGACTGTTGGATGCCTTTGACGCAAAGCTGTTCACTGTCCACTGTTCATTCTCGCCAAATATGACTATATCCGCAGGAGCTCCCTCTGCTATCTTGCCCGGTTCCATGCGGTAAAATTCTGCAGGATTCCTGCTCATTAGTTCCATGAGCTTCATGAGTGAGATATATCCAGGCTGTACAAGGGAATATATTCCAAGGGCAAGAGATGTCTCAAGCCCTGTTATTCCACTTGGCGCCTTGTCAAGCGGTCTCGCCTTCTCCTCACTGCTGTGCGGGGCGTGATCCGTCACTATCATATCTATTGTGCCATCCTGTATTCCCTCTATGATCTGTCTTCTGTCTTTCTCGGTTCTGAGTGGAGGATTCATACGCGCCATGGTTCCGTACTTCAGCACAGCATCCTCTATAAGGGTGAAATGATGTGGAGTTGCCTCCGCATGTACGTCCGCTCCAAGCTTCTTTGCAGTTCTCACTATATCCACGGAATTGCCTGAGCTTATATGCTGTATGCACACTGATGCACCTGTGTGAAGTGCAAGGACGCAGTCCCTTGCAACCATAATATCCTCCGCTGTGCGGGATGCACCGCCGTATCCAAGCTTTTCTGATACTTTTCCTTGATTCACTCCCGGCTGTACAATGAACAGCGGATCCTCTTCATGAAGACTCACCGGAAGATCAAGATCCCTTGCCTTCTCCATAGCCTCAAGAAGAAGCTTCTCATCCATGATTGGGATTCCGTCATCGGTAAATCCTGCTGCACCTGCAGCCGCAAGACTGTCCATGTCCACGAGTTCCTTGCCAGCAAGGCCCTTTGTGACTGTGGCTGTCTGAACTACATGTATTCCGGTCTTTGCACCTTTATCCTGTATATACTTGAGAGTCTCAAGGTTATCCACCGCCGGCTTTGTATTCGCCATACATACCACCATCGTGAAGCCTCCTCTTGCAGCGGCGGCAGCACCTGTCTCGATGTCTTCCTTGTACGTAAATCCCGGATCGCGGAAGTGTACATGTGTGTCTACCAGTCCTGGTGCAACTACAAGTCCATCTGCATCGATGACCTCCGCACCCTCTGCCTCCAGATCGTATCCTGTCTTAACTATATGATTGCCGTCGATGAGCACATCCATGACCTCGTCTGTATGGGTGACCGGATCAATGACTCTTCCATTCTTTATCAATAACATTTGCCTGTTCTCCTCTATATAAATATTTTATTACTGTCTGTATGTGTTCTGCGGATCATACTGTGATGACTGACCGTAATGTGGCTGCTGACCGTAGCCGCTATACTGATTATTCTGCTGTGACTGCCGGCCATACTGGGTCTGCTGGCTGTAGCCATTCTGCTGATCGTACCGCTGTGGCTGACCATAGCCACTTGACGGCTGATTGTACTGTCCTGGCTGTTGAGTATAGCTGCCCGGCTGGTTGTACTGCCCCGGCCGCTGACCGTAACCATTCTGCTGACCATACCGAGGCTGCTGGCCATAGCCACTCTGCTGATTATTGTACTGATTCGCCTGGCCGTATGCATTTGGCTGGAAGGTGTTCTGCCACTTGCCATATACATTTGGCTGATTGTACTGCATGTTCTGTCCGTACATATTTGGCTGATTATATCCACACATAGGTATATATCTGAAGTTATACGGATTCACCCATATAGGATTTACCGCTATGATATGATCGTTCTTTGCCGCATGGGATATGAGCAGGAACATCAGAACCACCGACAGGATCAGAACCAGTATGCACAGGATCACGCTGGTGTCATCAATCGACAACACAAAATCATACAGTCCGTGTATTCCCATGGTGCTAAAATACGCTATCAGCATATTGCCTGCGGCACCCTCGCCCTTGTTCGCATTCTCTCTCGCCTTTGAGTAGAAATATCCCATGATAACGCCGCATGAGCAGTGAAGTGGGATTGCTGTCACAGCCCTCAGGATTCCGAGTCCTATTCCACCCTGGAATACATACAGGATATTCTCCAGTGTTGCAAATCCGAGCGACGAGCACACGCCATATATAACGCCGTCATAGCTGTGGTCAAAGTTCTTATTTTTCCATGTAAGTATTAACATTCCAAGGAATTTGCCCAGTTCCTCGATCATCGCCACTATAAAGAAGCAGTTGACCAGCTCATAAACCGCCGTTCCGGATTCCAATCCCATGTAGTATAACAATAAGCCCCCAACCAGCTCCACGACTACTGCCGGTATCGTGCTGACAGCTCCCAGAACCGCAAGCCATACTAGCAGGCTCATTGGATCCCTGCTATTCTTATTTCTTCTGACTACAAATAACAGCAGTAACACCGAAGGTAATACTGCAAGTCTCAATGCAAATGCACTCATCCTTTACTCTCCCTGATATTTTCTTCCGTATAAATATATATACATATTAAAGATACCATTTTTAGCGTGAATCCACAATAAGCAGAGGCCTTTACCGACATTTTATTTCATTAATTAACTTTAATTTAGCCTAAATACAACTCAAGGCAGGTCATTCCATTTCAGAAGACCTGCCTTGAACCAATTTTCAAATGTATTCAGTTACGACTTACTGTGTGACATCAATATCTCCGCTACTAGTCTCGATATTGCACTTTCCATCTGCTCCCTCAACCGAGTCCGGTACATTTACATCACCGCTGGATGTCTTTGTATTGTATTCATACTTCATCTCTGAGCCAATGCCGATCGATACATCCCCACTGGTTGTCACGACATTGATCTCAGAAGCATCACATTCTCTAATCATTACGTCACCACTTGACGCACGACCGTTTATACATTTTGCCTTTATACTGCCAGATGTGATATTGCCACTGGAGGTCTTCAGATCAATATTATCCATCACCACATCACCAAGACTTACGTCACCACTGTTTGCTGATATTCTTGTATCCTTTGACGATACACTGTCAAGCTTAATGTCACCACTGCTGGTCGCCACTGTCAGAGCATCTGCATTTACCCCCTTTACGATCACATCGCCGCTGGCGGCCTCTATATCGATATTGCCTATTGCCAGATAATATTCCATATCCACGTCACCGCTGCTGGTCACGATCTTCAGATCATCGTACTCCGTGCCGGCCAGATACACCGTCACGGACGGCCATGCTCCAGAGTACATACCAATGGAAATGTTAAATGCCGCGTTTCTACTGTCATCTGCGGTTATCCTGAGCACGCCATCTGATATATCTACATGATGCGTCAGATTCTCGCAGTCATAATACTCCACATAACTTGTATCTCCACTCGCCTTCTTCACGGAAACATCCACATCTGATGCGCTTTTTACATCAATTGCAGTGAATTTATCTTTTATATCAACAGTCTTCTTTACGTAGTTCACCGGCTCCGATGTCATGTGGGCCAGATTAACTGTCACATTCGGCCATCTGAATCCATTTACAGCAAGTGCTGAGATCACAGTGATAATGCCTGCCACGATCATGACCGATGCAACAATAACAGCTTTCTTTGTTCTACTCATGACTATTTCTCCTTTACAAACATTCTCTTTATTCCATTCACACTGGCCTTGCAGACCTTAAATATACCAACCGTAACAGGCTTAACCGATACAACAAACAATATCGCTATACCAACTCCTATGAGTGCTGCTCCGAGCATTAGAACTGCTGTGTAAGGGCTGTGGGCCACGAACAGAGGTATGGTACATATCAATCCGCCTATTCCCGCAACCACAAAGCTGAGCACCACCGCATAGAATGATATAAGAAGTGCAAATGCAACTATCCACAGTGTGAGCAACAATACCGCCGCTGTAATGAGAAGTGGTATCCACACCGGAGAACCAAGTACTATGAGTACGACCTCCCATGCCTTGAGCTCGTGCTTTGGCTTGATCTTCTCCTTCACAAGCTTTGTAAGCGGCATATCTTCAAGTATCTGCTCCACTGCTGCATCAGGTGATCCCATATCTGCCACAGCCTCCTCCTCGGAAAGGCCATCCTCCACGCGGTCATCTATCATCTCGCTATAGTAATCCATAAACCTGTTCACATCATCAGCCGGCATCGCACTGATCCTGCTTCTTATCGACTCAAGATATTCCTGTTTGTTCATCTCTGACTTCCTCCTTCACAATAAATCTGTATATGGATTCCAGTTCCTTCCACTCTTCCTTGAACTCTTCTATCCTGGCTCTTCCGGCATCCGTAATATGATAATACTTTCTGAGTCTTCCGTTGTGCTCCACGGAATGAACCGTGAGCAGCGACCCCGCCTCAAGTCTTCTGAGGATAGGATAGAGTGTGGACTCTGATATCGTCACATACGGCTTCATATCTTTGATGATCTGATATCCATAGGAATCCTCGTCCTTGATGGCCGCAAGCACACACACATCGAGCATCCCTCTCTTCAATTGTATATCCATCGCTATACCTCCTTACGCAGTATACTATACGTCACATAGTATTATATGTCAAGTAGTATTTTCAGCACTCTACAAAAAGGAACAACAATGGAGTCAGGCACCTTTTACATAGGTTTTACATTAATGTATATGAAACATAACAAGCAGGGCGGGACATCTCACCAATGGGATGTCCCGCCCTGCTTACAAATTATATTCTGCTATATCTTAATCTGACACATGATATGTTTTCCATTATAGTATGTCGATGACATACTCCTTGCTGAACGAATGGCCAGCCTCAAGACTGTTTGAATACTCACGGTCCGCCAGATCTCCGTCATATCCCTCGCGGTCACACCTGCCAAACCAAGGCTCTATGCAGACAAATGGCGCATGTTTCTTTGCAGGAGACCATATGCCTATCTGCGGCACATCAAATCTCAACTGCAAAACCGGCGCATCAGATGAGTTCCTTAATGTAATCGTATTTATACCCTTACCATCCATGATCAGGGCATCCTCATCAAACATCTCATCACGCAGCTTTAAGACTCCATCTGTCAGTCTGTGCGTAACTGTTCTATCTCCAAGAACTCCATTTGCTGTCAAAAGACCACATTCAATCTCGTTCTTACCTGTGTGCATATCCAGAGAATAACCGCCGATGCCTCCCTCACATGCAAATGCAGGATGGGCACCGATAGAAAAATGAATCGTGTCAGTTCCCTCATTCACAACGGTCCACATAACATGTACAGATGAACCTTCAAGTCTGTATCCTATACAAAGACTGAAATCAAACGGATAGCTCTTCTGCCATGTATCATTCTTCTCAAGCACAAACAGCAGTGTATCACCAGTCTGGCCACCCACTACAAACTCGCTGTCCCTTGCAAATCCGTGCTGAGGTATATTCTCATAAACCACCCCGTTATGTCTGTAACGCTGTCCTTCAAGCTTTCCCACAAATGGAAACAGCACAGGAGAAACTCTTCCCCAATACTCAGCATCACCGCACCACATGTATTCTCTGTCTGTCTCGATACTCTTCAGGCTCACAAGCTCAGCGCCGTGAGTATTCACCTTTATAGCGATCTTATCATTTTATAATTCAATATCCCAATCTCTAGAATTTCTAGATTCCCTAGTTCGTTCAGGTTCTGGTAGTTTTACAAAACTTTCTATAGATTCGTCGATACCTACTTTATTGTCCATTTGTTTTGCAAGTTCTGGATATTCGTTATCCTTGGCCAAAGCTGATCCATATTCCGAAACACCATCTATCAATCGTTCTTGTTTGGCAGTAAGATTTTCAATTCCATATCCATTTTCTTTATCGTATTTCAACATTCCTACGGCTTGAACGATATTTTTTATACTTACGTAGGCTCTAGTTAATTTGTAATAAAAATCTTGGGTGATACCCCCTATTTCCATTTCAAGTTCTCTTATTTTCTTAAATAGAGATGAGTTTTCTTTTTCTAAACTAGTGTTTTTTTCATGCAAGCTACTATTTTCTTTTTCTAATTTCTTGTAACTTTCGTTTAGTTCAAAATACTGATTGCTCAGTTTTCCGTATTTTTTTGTTAATTTCTCACTGAAATTACTTTCGTTTTCTAGATTCTGCATCAGAGTCTCATTTTCACGCATATACGGCTTTTTTCGGGCAATATCCAGTTTAGACTCTACATTTTTTAATTTGGTGCTTAAATCGCTTTTCTGAGCCTCTAGAGAGGTGATTTGTGTTTGTTGATAATCTATCACTTGCTTGATTTTGTCAAATTCGGCTTTAGAAAGCTTAACAGATTCTGATTTTGTGATTGGATTGGTTTTGATTTCAGGTTCTGGAATGGAAGGCAGTTCCATATTTTTGAGTTTTTGTTGAGCCAGTCGATTGATTTCACGTGCTTCTGCCTGATATTGACGGACATTCAAGTGCTCGTCACGACCTGATCCACGTTCAAATTCAAGTCCGTGACGTTCCAGAATTTCTGCCATGTACTTTTCTTCAGACTGTCGCCAGTCTAGAAAAGCCGTCTTGCCAGTGTATCCCATCTCTTTTAATGCACCACGAAAGCTATTTTTAACGCTTAAGCCTCGTTTATTGTGTGTTGATACAGGAATAAAATCTAAATGAGCATGGTCTATTCCTTTCTCATCGAGATGTACAATTTTCTGGAACACCTTGAAATTAGGATTTCTTTTATCGAAATTTGTAATATATTCGTCCAAACATCTTTGTAAACTAGGATAAATATCTGTATCTTTATCATTCATGTTTCCAAACGCAACTACAAACTCATAGAAAGGCTTTTCTTGTTTGGATCGACTGATATGTTCATAGTAGTTTTTTATTTGGCGTTCTGGGTGATTAACATCTATCTGGCGTTGATTATATTCATTCAAAGCTTTTCCGAAGAGTTGTTCGTACGCATCCTCAATAGGTATGTTTCTACAAATTACGTTTTTTCGGCTTAGTTCTGGATCCCACGATTTTTCAGAAACACGGTCAATAGATCTGTCGTTGTGATTTAAATAGCCACGCCCCTTGGCAATCGATACAGTAGGCATAATTAATTACCATTCCAATCTTCTGTATGATGACATCGAGGGTAGTTCGTACAACCCCAGAATTTGCCACGACGGCCATTTTTAATCTGCATGGCAGCACCGCACTCAGGACACAGTTTTATGTCAGGTTGAGGGTCTGTTAAGGGTGTCACCACCGACAGAATCCAGTCCTGTCTAGTCATTCCAGAGGCTTTGACGCACTCGTTTATTAGCTCTAATTCGGTATCTGTAACTCGAAAATATACTCGATTTGGTCTTGTTTTATTCATAGTGTCACCACCTACCTTTCGTTGTATGTACACACTACTATTATACCACTAAACCCCTAAAAAGTTTTGTTACTTTTTCCAAAAGTAACGCATTTGCACTTTTGGAGTAGACTCCAATAGATGCATGCGGTCTTGCAGACAGCTTTTTTGTTTATATGGTATATTAATAATGTTGCCTAGGCTCACCAACGCGAAGGAGGTGAGAACGTGGTTGAACTAATCTGTACTTTTTTAGTTTCTGTCGGAGCAAGTGTGGTTGCCTACTACATTTGCAAGTGGCTTGACAAAAATGACTAGGTAATAAAGCACAAACAGAGTG
>OHZQ01000558.1_pt1 | contig 10933 bp, 8 predicted proteins | sample 1580551 | NCBI WGS metagenome assembly OHZQ01 (sample SAMEA3882527, study PRJEB24775) | human gut metagenome | biome: human-associated habitat; feature: intestine environment; material: feces | place: Netherlands | collected 2009/2010 | reverse complement strand
AAGGCTCCTCGCCGGAGGGCTGTGATTTTCCGCAGTCATGGTCTGCTCCAAATCAAACAGGGGACGCTACGCTTCCCCTGCGCTGGCTGCCGCCAGCTACCCTTTTGTGGACTTGCCATCTGGGGACACCTTGCGTTGCAAGCTGTTCCCAGCCGACAAGTTTTACAGAATCAGTTTTCTGTCTTTTGAGAAGAAATGAAAAATGTTATACTAAAAAATGAAAATGCCTATTGACTCTCACGGAACGTCATAGATTAAAGTTACCTTATCAGGAACAGGAGGTCAGCAACTATGAGGACAGTCAAAGAAATATCAGAACTTACAGGTATCAGCGTTCGCACGCTTCACTATTACGATGAAATCGGGCTTTTAAAACCAACACAAAAAAGTGATGCGGGATACCGGCTTTATGACGATAGGGCATTGGAAATATTACAGCAGATTCTGTTTTTCCGTGAGTTTGACATTCCTTTGAAAGAAATCAAAGCTGTTCTGGAGAATCCTGCTCTTGAAAGGAACCAGATCTTGCAAATGCAGAGAAAAATGTTGGTAGCAAAGAAAGAACGTATGGAACATCTGATTGCCAGCATTGATGATATCCTGAAAGGAGAGAATAAAATGGATTTTGCGATTTTTAGTAAAACGGAAGTTGAAGAAATGTTCCAAACTATGTTTGAACATATGCCTGACAATATGAAAGAACTTGCTGTAAAAGAGTTTGGAAGCATTGAAGAATGGAAAAAGCATTATATTAAGACAGTTTCATCAGAAGAAATGCAGAAAGGCTATGCTAAAGTTGTTGAGTGGTATGGAGGAAAAGAGCAATTCCTGTCTGTTGCCAACAATCCTATTAGCAAAGAGGCTGCAGAAAGTTACAACCAACAATTTGACAATCTTTTATACAAATTAGCAGCTAAAAAAGTATGTTCACCAGATTCTTCTGAAGTAAGAGAACTTGTTTCCGAATACGGTTTTCTTATGAAACAACTTTCACAGATAAAGAAAGAACACGGTCTGATGGTTGCACAGGCTCAATATTACCGTAATGAAAAAATCAAACCTATGATAGATGAAAAATACGGCAATGGTACAGCCGAATTCTTCGCACAAGCTTTCGAAGCATTTTATAAAGACAAGTAATCATTAGAACTACACAAAAGCACAACAATACACCATGCAGGGAATCAAAATGGTTTCCTGCTTTTTTTATGCCAACCAGTGAAAATGGCACAGAAATGACCTGCTTCTGCGATTGAAGCGTAAAATTACCCATGCTACAATAGGTATTGCTTATAGTTTTCCTTATTTCCAGCACCCATAGATGGTGCTTTTTTTGTACCTGTAAATTCAATCGCTGACAGCAGGTTCTATGTACTTTGTACGTACACTATACTTACAATACCAAACGTATCCTGTACGTACAGCCATATGTATAAAGTTTCCTATTATATATAGAAGGGAGTCAATCATGAAAACAAGGAACGAAATCTATCAAGGAGAGGGAGCCAAGCTCTTACGGTTCATTACCACTTACCATACTCTGAGGTATGACCAGGTTTTACAACTTTTCTCCCGACATGAGCAGTCTATCAAGTCATTGATTACCAGCCTCATCAAACAAGGGCGCATCATTTACGATAAAGAGCATGACCTTCTTTGTGACAGCCAGCAGTCTGCTGAGAATCCTGACTATGCTATAATTACATGCTTCTGGGTACTGCTGGATTTTAAGAAAGGTGTTGTATACCACACCAGTGGCGAATTTCCAATCAAGCTCAATTTCTTTTTGCAAGATGAACAATACGAAATCATCTATATCGGTGAAGAACAGGAGGCTCTGATCAATCATGTGATGGAAAGTATCCCATCACATGGTTCCAAACGCCTGATTGTCTTAGAATCCGAAAGCCAGGCTGCCAAAATCACCATTGATGATGTAGCCGCTTACTGCCTTGTAAATGAATCCGGTGCTGTCAGTTACTACATGAGAAAGTAGGTTATTATGACGCAAAATACACCAACCATTTACCAGCGGCTTGAAAAACTGGAAGGGGAGCTGCAAAAACTGACGAATACCGTTTACGCTCTGAAGGTCACTGATATCCAGAATTATGATAAAAATTTTGAGGAACTGAGCGTCAGTGCTGCTCTTCGGGCGGAGCGGATTGCCTGCCAGATGCGTAACCTTGTCTGTCCGGCTCTCTCCCCAAATCAAGCAGCTTATCTTCCCAAAGCGGCAGATGCACAGGGAATGCGGATTGCAGAACAGCAGGGGATTCTCACCATTACGCTTCCCGGACTGCTTCCGAAACGAAGAGTCCACACAAACACTGCATTTCTCCATGAACCGCTTAATTATATGCTTCGGGAGTATGTAAAACAAAATGCCCTGCCCCTCTATCGTGACTGCGTGATATGTTTCAGTCAAATATATGACAGGGAACTTCCTCAAAGACGTATCCGGGATTATGACAATCTGGAGTTTAAACAGATTCTGGATACACTTTGTACTTATGTTCTGACAGATGACAGCGGCTTTTTCTGTGATTCCTACTACACGACACAGCTTGGCTTAAAGGACTGTACACTGGTGTCGGTTATGGAAAAAGCTGACTTTCCGAAATGGCTGCAGAACCAGAAAAATCATCACGAAAGCATGTCGGAAAATCTCCTGACTTCTCAGGCAGAAATCCGACATCGGTAAGAACCACCGCAGGGAACTTTGTTTTCTTGCTTTTTTTATCTCCAAACCACCGGAGATTTACCCAAGTATAGGCTTGCATGGGTAAGAACTGAATTGAGGTGATGCTTATTTGATAAGACCTGACACTACGAAATACCGCTTACTGGAAATGATAGGGATGTGCGGGGAATTTCCCGCAGACCAGCTAAACAGACTCATCCCAAGTGCCTCCTATGCGGAAAAACTCATTACGGATTTGAAGGCGGAACACCTCATCCGTACCCACTACCGGGATGCTCTCAGAGGCTACCGTCTTACAAAAGCTGCGAAAGAGATGCTGTTATCTGTCTCGCCGCTACGCTTCCAGTGCTATCTGACCGGCAATACCGAGACGAACCTCATCCGAAGTGAAGTATCCCGACGTATCCGCTTACATCAGAAAGCCGAAACGTATCTGACACTCCTTCATGCCGGGATTCCCTTTTATCCGGATGTAAAACCTGACATCTTCTGTAATCACCGCGAAGCTGGTTCCATCGGTATGCGAAGCCTTCCTCTTTTTTACGCTTCCAGAGAAATTAAGGAATTGGGCCCGGAGACCACGAAGATTAGGAACTCCCGCAGCATGGGCATCCTGATGGCACCGCAATGTGTCTATGTCCTTTATAACACGGGAAACGGAGTCCTGAAATGGGAATATCGAACGGAAGTCCGCTTAAACGCCTTCCTGCAGCATTACCTGCAAGGCTACCCTTACAACGGACATCCACAGATCCGGGCAATCATGACCGGAACCGACATGGAAATGGCTTTCCGGCTGTTTACCAGTACCGGAGGCTACAAAAAGAGCCTGTTTATGCTGGACACCTCCTTCGAGCATTTCCATTACCTTCCCAATACTCCGGAAGGGGAAGTGCTTTTAAAACTGCTGGTTCACCCTGAGATCATGGAAAAGCTGGACAACCTCCTGCTGTCCGATCTGGGCTGCCGCAGCGATTCAATTCCACTGGAACATGATGCCACGGATGCTTCCGGGAACCCCATCCTTCTTGCTTATGATTTTGACATGCAGCGAATCAACCGGTTCAATACCGGCTTAAATGTATACGGCAGATCCGGGAACCTGATCTGTTTCGATTTTCAGATTCCGGTCCTGAAAAAATACTTAACTGCCACAATCCATTTCTCCAGTATTGACCTTTGCAAATTCAAAAGGGGGTTTTTACATGAACCGTAAATGGTGGAAGCTCATTTATATGCTTCCGATCACCTTCTGCACCCTCTATGCAGGAGGCTATGTTGCTCAATTTATCCGCAACTATCAGACCTGGGAATCTGCCGGCAATTTTGCCGGAAACGGAACTGCCCCGCAGATCCCCTCCCCGCACCCGCTCGCCTGTCTGGATGCCCTGACTGCTTTCCCGTACAATCTGTATGGGATTTTTCTATGTCTGGCAGCTTTTGGACTCCTGACCTTCCTTCTCATGCGTATGGGATTTGACCGAAACGGGGAAATAACAGACCGGGGCCGGAACCTGAATTATTCCACAAAGGGAACCTATGGGACTTCCGGTTTTATGACTTTGGAGGAAATGCATCAGGTACTGGAGCTTACGAATGATGTCAAGAAACACAAGGGAACCATTCTTGGAAAACTGAACGGAAAAGCCGTTTGTCTCCCGAAGGATACCCGCATGAACCGGAATATTGCCGTTTACGGTGCCAGCGGTTCCATGAAAAGCCGGGCCTTTGCACGCAACATGATCTTCCAGTGTGTTGCCCGCGGGGAAAGCCTCATCATCACCGATCCAAAATCGGAATTGTACGAAAGTACAGCCACTTACCTTGAGAATGCCGGATATATCGTGAAATCCTTTAATCTTGTAAACCCGGAAAACTCGGATAGTTGGAATTGTCTGGGTGAAATTGGCGGACAGGAAACCATGGCACAGGTATTTGCTGATGTCATCATCCAGAATACCGGTTCTGCCAAAGGCGATCACTTCTGGGACAATGCCGAGATGAACTTATTAAAAGCTCTGATTCTCTATGTGGATCAGGGATTCCCACCGGAGGCAAAGAATATCGGACAGGTATACAAACTCCTGACCATGAGTTCGGAAAAAGAACTGAACAGCCTCTTTGACCTGCTTCCGGTCTCCCATCCGGCAAAAGTCCCCTACTGCATCTATAAGCAGGCAAGTGACACGGTACGTTCCGGCGTCATCATCGGACTCGGTTCCAGACTTCAGGTATTCCAGAACAAGCTGATCCGCCAGATCACTTCCTATGATGAGATCAACCTGACGCTGCCGGGAAAAGAAAAATGTGCATACTTCTGCATCACTTCGGATCAAGACAGCACTTTTGATTTTCTTTCTTCCCTGTTTATGACCTTCGTATTTATCAAACTGGTCCGTTATGCAGACACCTATGGGGAAGATGGAAAACTGCCGGTTCCGGTACATATCCTGGCTGATGAGCTGGCGAATACGGGAGCAATCCTATCGCTCAACAAAAAGATTTCCGTGATCCGAAGTCGAAACCTCAGTATTTCCTGCATTTTCCAAAACCTGCCTCAGATGCAGAACCGGTATCCCTTAAACCAATGGCAGGAAATCATCGGGAACTGCGACACTCAGCTATTTTTAGGCTGTACGGATGAGGTAACTGCTACATTTATCTCTAACCGCTCCGGTGATGTGACCGTTGGTGTCAGCAGCGAAGCCAAACAATTAAATAGCTGGAGGGTATCCGATTATACACCGGAATACCGCCAGACCAGATCCATCGGGAAACGAAAGCTCTTAACTCCGGATGAGATCCTGCGGCTCCCGCTGGATACTGCACTGATTATCCTGCGTGGTCAGAAGGTACTGCAGGTAGAAAAATACGATTACACCCTGCACCCGGATGCCCAAAAACTCATTCCCCGGAAGGCTTCCGAACATATTCCGGAATGGAGAAAAGGAGCATGTAGTGAAGAATATACGTACACTCCAACTATTCCTGCTTCCCACCCGAAAAAAACCGCTTCTTATGGAAAGCAGAAAAAGAAAAAAGCTGAACCGCACTTTGACCAGCAAAGCGTTTATCAGGAACCTGGCTATCACGATTTCCCGGATGACTTCTCAGCAGATAACTATTCGGATCACACAGACATGGTTCCTTTAGATAAAGATTCTATCATGTCATAATTTGAAAGGAGACACTATGATGCCAAACGAAACAACCAACACACCTATTTTAACTCTGGATTCCGATGCGAAGCTGGAAACAGCCCAGTCCATTTCAGACCTTACCTGGCATGAGATCCAGAATGCCTACCGTACCCGCCGGATCTTAACCGGAATGCTTGGCGGTATCGAGAAAACAGAAAACGGCAGCCTCATTGCCGTGGTTTACTACAAGGATTTCCGTACTGTCATCCCAGTAACTGAGATGATGATCCATCTCATGCAGGATGAAGCACACGATTATGGGGAGCTTGCTCTGCGGCAGAACAAAATCCTCAACAATATGCTTGGATGTGAGATTGATTTTCTGATTAAGGGATTAGATCCGAAGACACGCAGCATTGTCGCCAGCCGGAAAGAAGCGATGCTGAAGAAACGCCAGATCTTCTATCTGGATAAAGATGCTTCCGGAATGCCGAAAGTTTATGAAGACCGTATCGTGCAGGCAAGAGTCATTGCTGTTGCGGAAAAGGTAGTCCGGGCAGAAATTTTCGGTGTGGAAACCTCCATTCTTGCCAGAGACCTGTCCTTCGACTGGATGGGTGATGCCAGAGAACGCTTCCAGGTAGGCGATCACATCCTGGTACGCATCCTGGATGTGCGGGCAGACTCACCGGAGCAGGTCATTGTCCACGCAGATGTCAAAAGTGTGGAAGGCAACACCAGCAAGGAAAACATGAAAAAATGTAAGATTCAGGGAAAATACGCCGGAACTGTGGAAGACATCCATAAAGGCACCGTCTTTGTCCGGCTCTCCATCGGTGTCAATGCCATTGCCCACTCCTGCTATGACAGCCGGACAGTCGGGAAAAAGGATCAGGTATCCTTTGTGGTGACGCATATTGATGAAGAGCGTAATGTTGCCCTCGGCATCATCACCCGCATCATCAAGCAGACCATATAAGGCTTCCACCTTATTTTTAAATAGCTTTTTTTCATATACAGCACCAATTAGTCCAGCAAATACTCACGATACAGCTACATAAGGTGACAGAATAAAGTATTTTTCAGACCATTACCTTATTGTACTGAAAACGGTAACGTGTTATACTGATTCGGTATTACTGAACCGGAAAGACGGATGCATTTCGATTTTGCCCTCTAGTATCCAAGGAGGGTGATGCCCATGAATACAATGGAAGTATTGACTTTACTATTGGTAATTTTTGCGGCTTTGACTTATATAGATCGACATAATAAGAAATAGCATCCACGACCCTAGGAAAGTTTTGGATGCTATGACTTATACATAGAATATAAAATTTAACTGAGGGCATCAGATTTTGCATCTGAATACCTTTCTTGAGTTCATTATACACTGGGGGATTTGAGAAATCAAGTCCCCCTTTTTATTATGACATTGATTAGTATCTGCATTAAACATCAGAAATTTATATTCTTACTCACTGAAACGAATTCTCTCTATCAATGAATCTTTCCTTACTGACTTTGCAATGAATATTGCCAATAACATCTGTATCACAAACAATGTTAAAATTATAATAATAGCTGCTGTTACCGGATAATGGTATGTGCTGATATCAAACATTCCTGTACGCTTTGCATATAAAAACAACGGATATCCTGCAAGACTTCCCACTCCGATACTGATAATAAGAGTGCCTACTGTATAGAATATACCTTCCAACTGGAGCATCTTCATCAACTGACGGTCCGACATTCCGATTGCCTGCATCATGCCAAGCTCCTTTTTTCGCACATGGACACTATTGATCATTGTGTTAATCAAGTTCATAATGCTGATTGCTGCCAGAATGATGATAAATGCATAACATGCACCTCTAGTCATCTGTATGGCATTTTCCCATGTATCGTACTCATTCTTCCAGGTACGCATCTGCAGTCTGCCTGATCCATCCACAATAGCCTGTAGAGATGCTTCCAGTGCCTCATCATAATCCTTATCTGCAATCACCTGAAAATAGCTGGAAGAATTATTTATGGTAAGTTTCTCTGCCCCTTCTTTTGCCATGATAAGACAGTTATAGTTTGTCAGACCTCTTCCATATTCACCAATTGCTGCCACTTCAATCTCTTTTTGAAAGGTATTATCTCCATCATGAATATTGAGTTTCAGCTTATCTCCCACTTTAATATCTGGATACCAGTGAAGTAGCGCGCGGTCCAGAATCACTTTATCCCCGGATTTCAATTCCTCGTATGTGACATTGCCTTCAGTGATTCCTTTTTTCAGCTCTTCTGCGTATTCTTCCGGCACTCCATTGATAAATTCGGTTCCAATTTTTTCTTCAAAAGGTCCTCCTGATACCTTCAACGCGGTAAACACATCTACCCGCTCAACACCGTCAAGCTCCTCTATCTGCTGCTTTAGTCCTTCATTTAATGGATTATTCTTTTGAACCTCCGCCCATTCATATTCAGGATGCTCTTTATTCCCGGATTCCACAATTGGAGAAATCTCATATTGCCCCACAATCGAACTCTTTGCACTTTCCATCGGATTTGCACAAGACAGCACCGTTGCTACCATCATGACAAATATTCCGGTAACGGCCATAGATACAATCGTGATAGTACTCTTCTTTTTATTCTCTGCAAGATTTCTCTTGGTCAGTCGTCCGATATTCAGAAATTGATATCCCTTCCTGCTGCTTTTCTGTCGCTTACTGCCTCCCTGGTAACGCATAGCTTCTATTTCTGATACCTTCGCCGCCATACGCATAGGCTTCATCAGTGACAGATACACTGTACACAGAGTCACTGCAATTGCCAACAGATAAATCCACCAATAATAAAGTTGGACTTCTCCTTTAGCTACAACCTTGTATGCCTCTGTTATAAGTACGTTTGAATCCTTTGCATGTTCTACAAACTGGAGAAGTACAACTTTCACAGCAACTGTTCCGATCAAAAGTCCTATCGGAATGGCAAACAACGCCACTCCCATTCCCTCTCTTAGTACGATTTGTCTAAGCTGCCGTTTCGTAGCCCCGATTGCCTTTAACTTTCCAAATTCCCGAACCCTCTGGTTCATAGATACATAATAAACACTATAAATTGTGATAATGCCCGCCAATACAACAATAAGCATGATTCCTACAATCACCGGAATTGTAGCCGGATCCACATAATTTGCTGCAAGATACTCTTTATTAATATTCATGTCATCCTCGGAAATCCCGAACTGTCTGGCAATATTCTGTATCGTCTCTGTATAATCTGCAGTCGTATTTCCTTTCTGTCCATTCACCTGAAGTAAAAACCGATATTTCACCTGTTCTACCGGTATCTCCGCTTTCAGAAAGGCCTCTGAAACCAATGATGTATATTGTTTTTGTTCTTTGCTGCTCTCATTATCTGCTAAAAAACCACAGATTCGAAAGTCTTTCTCCTTCGTATAATCCAGTCCGTCATCTTTCAGAATCTGATAAGGTACTGTGATAGTGTCACCGATTTTCCCATTCTGTCCTAATGCTTCCAGTATTCCTTTTGAAACCACAATATCATTTTCTTTCTGCGGAAGTTGCCCCTCTTTCAGCTTCACTTTATAAAGTTCCATCCCTGTTCTGTCCATATACATCATGGAAACCGTCGCATCTTCCAGATTCATGTACCCCGCATCGCTGCGGAGTCCGTAAGTTTTCACATCATGATGTGCCGCCAGTTTCATAACTGTACTCTCGTCCACGTTCCGATAAAGGGCATGCCATGTTGGATAAATCTTATTGATTACCGCAAAGTTCACTTCCACCATATCTTTTCCGATTGATGGGATTACGAACAGCAGTAATGTTGTCAGGATAATGGCAATTCCAATCAGTATGTTTTTGCTCTTATAATGCCGCATATTGCAATATGCAACTCTGGTCGTCATCTTCATTATCTTCTCACCGCCTTGCCATCTTCAATGATAATCATTTCATCCGCCATCTGGGCAATCGTTTCATCATGGGTAATCATGATAAGCGTCTGCCCGAAATCCGACACGCAGCTTTTCAATAGGCTCATAACCTCTAGCTCAGTCTGGGAATCAAGGTTTCCAGTCGGCTCATCCGCCAAAATTATCGCCGGTCTTGTCACCAATGCCCTGGCTATCGCAGTTCTCTGTTTCTGTCCACCAGACAAAGCAGACGGCATCGCATCTTTCTTATCCTGCAGTCCGATTTTTTTGAGAATATCTTCCACTTCCCGCGGCTTTACCTTGCGATTATCAAGTCCCAGCGGAAGAACGATATTCTCCCACACATTCAGCGATGGAATCAGATTAAAATCCTGAAAGATAAATCCTATCTTCTTTCTTCGAAACTGTGCCAGTTTATCATCTTTTCGAGAATAGATATCGGTTCCATCAATCCATACTTTGCCGGAATCCGGTCTGTCAAGCCCTCCAATCAGATGCAGAAGTGTAGATTTTCCGGAGCCGGACGGACCGATGATGCAGATACACTCACCCTTGTTTACGTGAGTTGTGATTCCCTTTAATACGTGTACGTCCCCGAAGGACTTTTTCAGATTTTTAACATCAATCACTTTCTCTCAGTCTCCTTTCAAATCTCTTCAGCAGAAGGCTCAGGCACTTCACGATCAGATAATACATGATACCTGCAACGATCAGCGGTATGAACATCTGATAAGTACGGGAAGAAACATAGCTTGCCGCTTTTGTCAGATCCATGATACCTACATAACCTAAAATAGATGTTTCTTTGATCAGCTGGATAAACTCATTACCCATTGCCGGAAGGATGGTTTTTACAGCCTGCGGAATGATAATGAAACGCATGGTATCTTTATACCCAAGGCCCAGAGAACGACCTGCCTCGCTCTGGCCCTTGTCTACAGATAAAATACCTCCGCGGATAACCTCGGAAACATATGCACCGCTGTTGATACCGAAGCTGACCACTGCTGCCACATATCCCAGCCTGCTGTGGAACACTGCAAAATAGATGATCATCAGCTGAAGGACTGACGGTGTTCCACGGATCACATCAACATAAATATCCGCGATCGTGGAAAGAATGGTTCTTCT
>OHZQ01000555.1_pt1 | contig 10970 bp, 6 predicted proteins | sample 1580551 | NCBI WGS metagenome assembly OHZQ01 (sample SAMEA3882527, study PRJEB24775) | human gut metagenome | biome: human-associated habitat; feature: intestine environment; material: feces | place: Netherlands | collected 2009/2010 | reverse complement strand
CGTCAAGCGCTTTTCTTATTGTCCTTTCGGCATCCTCAAATTCGATGCTGCCAGATGGGTGTCAGCCATTAAGGCGTCCGGGGCAAAGTATATCTGCTTTACATCCCGGCATCACGATGGCTTTTCTATGTTCCACACACGCTTTTCCGATTACAATATTGTGGATGCTACCCCTTTTAAGCGGGATATTCTGAAAGAATTGGCAGACGAGTGCCACAAGCAAGGTATTCGTCTGCATCTCTACTATTCGCACATCGACTGGTATCGCGAAGATGCTCCGTGGGGACGCACCGGACGTGGAACGGGACGACCGAATCCGAAGGGCGACTGGAACAGCTACTATAAATTCATGAACAACCAGCTGACCGAGTTGCTCACCAATTATGGAAAAATAGGTGCCATTTGGTTTGATGGCTGGTGGGACCAGGACCAGAATCCGGATTTTGACTGGCAACTGCCCGGGCAATATGCCATGATACACCGCCTGCAACCGGCTTGCTTGGTTGGGAACAACCATCATCAAGCACCGTTTGCCGGCGAGGACATCCAGATATTCGAGCGCGACCTGCCGGGAGAGAACCGTGCCGGCCTTTCCGGGCAGGATATCAGCGCCTTGCCCCTTGAAACCTGTGAGACGATGAATGGAATGTGGGGATATAAGATTACGGACCAGGATTATAAATCTACCAAAACGCTGATACATTACCTGGTGAAGGCTGCGGGTAAAGATGCCAATCTGCTGATGAATATCGGTCCTCAGCCGGACGGTGAGCTGCCTGCTGTTGCATTGGAGCGTCTGGCAGAAGTAGGGGAATGGATGAAGGTATACGGTGAAACCATCTACGGAACCCGTGGCGGCTGCATTGCTCCGCATCCTTGGGGAGTCACTACACAAAGAGAAAATAAATTATACGTGCATATTCTCGAATTGCAGGATAAGGCTCTCTTCCTGCCGTTGGAAGGCAAGAAAGTGAGGAAGGCAGTGGGGTATGCCGACCGTCTTCCAGTGAAGTTCCGTAAGTGTGAAGGAGGGGTGATGCTCTACTTGCCGGAGGTTCCGACGGATATTGATAAAGTGATAGAGGTGGAGATTGAAAAATAAATTATAAATCAGAAATCTTTAATTCTTCCTAAAAGATAAAGGAAACGCTGGCATTGCTCACCGTTTCCTTTTATTTTTGGCAGACTATTTGTTATACAATAAGAAACGACTGATTTATTCACAATTTAAAGAAAGAAAATTATGGGAACAGGAATGATAGGAATGCAATGGATTATTTTTATCGGTATTGCCGTCGTCAGTTGGCTGGTACAGATGAATCTTCAGAACAAGTTCAAGAAGTACTCTAAAATCCCTACCGGCAACGGAATGACGGGAGCGGACGTTGCTTTGAAGATGCACGACAATGCCATCTACGATGTGACCGTGACGCATACTCCCGGACATCTGACCGACCATTATAATCCTGCCAATAAGACAGTAAACCTGAGTGAGAGTGTTTATAGCAGTAACAGCATCATGGCTGCTGCCGTTGCAGCCCACGAATGTGGTCACGCCGTGCAGCATGCACGCGCATACGCTCCGTTGACAATGCGCAGCAAACTGGTGCCGGTAGTCTCTTTTGCCTCACAGTGGATGACGTGGTTGCTGCTGGCAGGTATCTTGATGCTGAACTCCTTTCCGCAACTGTTGCTGGCGGGCATTATACTGTTTGCATTGACAACTTTATTCAGCTTCATCACCTTGCCGGTGGAAATCAATGCAAGTAAGCGTGCGCTGGTATGGCTTAGCAATTCCGGCATTACGAATTCATATAATCATGCGCAAGCGGAAGATGCACTCCGCTCGGCTGCCTATACGTATGTAGTGGCTGCTCTCGGTTCGCTTGCTACCCTGATTTATTATATCATGATATTCATGGGACGCAGAGATTAAACACATGATGCAGACATAAAAAACAGACCATCTGTTCACCCGAAACAGATGGTCTGTTTACATTAAATAGATGATGTGTCTCTGCCGGATGCATCATCTGTTTTTTTATTCTTGATAGGGCGACTGCCAGAACCAGGCATCGTCATTGACCACGTACTTGGCTTGGAAGAAGTTTTCTGCATTAGGGTCTGAGGGGCAAAGCAGTACATCGTCTGCTTTTATGCTATAGAGATTCTTGGCCATATAGCTGTCTAAATAATATTCTTTGGTAATCTTCTGCTGGTTATTCCAGTTGGCTTCTTCATTTAGGATTACCGGACGACCGTCTCGCAGACGTTCGCGCACTTCTTGCACGCTTAGCATGATGCCGTTTTCATCCATCACCCAGGCATTGTTGGTGGGGTCTACCCATATCCATTTATCCAAGGTATTGGAATAAACTACGTTAATGGAATGGCATTCACCAATGTATTTTTTGGGTAATCCGCTGATGTGGCGTGCCTTAAATCCCATGGACAGATAACAATCCTTCAGTACATGGGCAAGACCTCCGCAATGCAGACCTCGCGCACCGCCTTTGCAAGCTTCTGCCCATTTTATGATGTTGCTGCCTGCCGGACTTTCATGGTTTCCGTCATGTTTTATGGTATTGTGTATATAAGTAAGTATGTTCTTTATTTTCGATAATTCGTCGCCTGCGCCTGCCACACTGTCTAACTTGAAGTATTGGCGTACCTCTACTAAATACTTGTTGTTGGGATTGATGTATTCGAAGCGGGGGAGTGTATCAGGGCGCTCATTGTGGGTGTATCCCGGTGTTTTTTGAAGTATGTCGAGGTAGTCACCCACTTTCTTCACTTTGGCAAGCACTGCCTTGAACCGTTTATCGCTGCGCAGGTTGTCTAAGTCGGTATCATTCATCATGTGGTTGTAATCTTGAAATCCATTGTCGTAGGCCAGTTCTAAATTTTTGATGGCTTCACCTTTTTTCTTTAACAAGGATTGGAAGCAGGCTAAATTGTAGTAATAGGACTGTATGAGCCAGCTGTACTTTTTCTGAGTGTTCTCGTCTTGTTCTTTGAACAGAGTTATCAAAGCCTTACCGTTCTTTTCGGCTTCTTTATAGTTTTTCTCATTGACGGCTTGTTGCAGCTTTTGTACGATGGCTTCTTCTTTTTGGTCGAAGTCTTTGGCGTTGCCGGATTGTGCCCGGCTAACACCGATGCCGCATAGCAACAACATGCAGAATAAAATCAGTCTCTCTTTCATAAATGTGTAAGTTTGAAGTTTGTTTTGGTCGTTTTTATGCGACGGTAATGATACAAAGGTAAACATTCTCTTTTCTTAATCAATAAAATACTGTAACTTTGTCGTCCGATTTTTAAAATAATTGAACTGATTATGGCAGCAAAACCAAGTATTCCGAAAGGAACCCGTGACTTCTCGCCCGTAGAAATGGCGAAACGTAACTATATATTCAATACGATCCGTGATGTGTTTCATCTTTTCGGCTATCAGCAGATTGAAACTCCTTCTATGGAGAATTTGTCTACCTTGATGGGAAAATACGGTGACGAAGGGGATAAGTTATTGTTTAAGATACAGAACTCAGGTGATTATTTCAACGGCATTACCGATGAGGAATTGCTGAGCCGCAATGCGGTAAAGCTGGCGAGCAAGTTCTGTGAAAAAGGATTGCGCTACGATCTCACCGTACCTTTTGCCCGCTATGTGGTGATGCATCGTGATGAAATAAGTTTTCCTTTCAAACGTTATCAAATCCAACCGGTTTGGCGTGCGGATCGTCCCCAAAAAGGGCGTTACCGTGAGTTTTACCAATGTGACGCCGATGTGGTAGGCAGCAATTCTTTATTGAATGAAGTGGAGCTGGTACAGATGATAGACCGTGTATTTGGTAAATTCGGAGTACGTGTTTCAATTAAAATCAATAACCGTAAGATATTGACCGGTATTGCCGAGATTATCGGGGAGGCTGATAAAATTGTAGATATCACCGTAGCCATTGACAAACTGGATAAAATCGGATTGGAAAATGTAAATGCGGAATTGGCTTCTAAAGGGATTCCTCAAGAGGCTATTGATAAATTGCAGCCGATTATTTTATTGAGTGGAAGCAATGAAGAGAAATTGGAAACTTTGAAGACTGTCCTTGCTACCAGTGAAGCGGGATTGAAGGGAGTGGAAGAAAGTGAATTCATATTAAAAACCGTGTCTGCACTGGGTGTGAAGAGTGAAGTGGAATTGGATTTGACTTTGGCTCGCGGCTTGAATTATTATACAGGAGCAATTTTTGAAGTGAAAGCCTTGGATGTGCAGATTGGCAGCATCAGTGGTGGTGGCCGTTATGATAATCTGACCGGTGTCTTTGGTATGGATGGTATGTCTGGTGTAGGTATCTCTTTCGGAGCCGACCGTATTTTTGATGTGTTGAATCAGTTGGATTTGTATCCGAAAGAAGCGGTGAACGGAACCGAGCTGTTGTTTGTAAACTTCGGCGATAAAGAGGCTGCTTATTGTCTGCCTATCCTGGCAAAAGTCCGTGAAGCAGGGGTGCGCGCTGAAATTTATCCGGATGCTTCTAAAATGAAGAAGCAGATGGGATATGCCAATGACAAGCAGATTCCTTTTGTCGCTATTGTTGGTGAAAATGAAATGAACGAAGGGAAACTGACTTTGAAGAATATGACTACAGGCGAGCAGTCACTGGTTACACCGGATGAGTTGCTGGCGGTGGTGAAAGCTTGATGTTTACTAATTATCTGCAATCATATCATAAAAGCATCATTGATGGATGATTGCATCACATGGGAATGCCCGATAACGTTTGCTTTATACGTTATTTGTTTTGAAATATAAATGCTGGATTACCTATGTGGATAATCAGATTGTTTTTTCTTCCGTCACTACATCTTACTGATTCTAAAAGAGATGTAGTGACGGAAATTTTTGTATCCCCCCGAAATGGTTTGTTCTCTTTTTTCCGCGTAGAGGCGACAAAGCGGAATGCCTGTTCTTGTCGTTGTTGGTTGTATTTCTTGTTTTAAGGATGAAAACTGATGGAGCTGACTTGAAATATGATTTTCTTTTGCGAGAGTCTGATATTATTCACTATATTTGTGGAATGCTAGCCTTATAAATTTAATCAGATGATAGAGGAAAATCAGTTGATATCCCATTTGTATCAAAATAGGGATAATGGTCAATGGATGATACAAACCAATGATGAACATCAAAAGGGGGTTGCTGATATGGCGGCATCCTTCGCCGGGCAGTTCGGACTTCCTTCTTGGGGGCGTGCGCTCGGCCTACTTCATGACAAAGGAAAGGAACGGGCGGCATTCCAGCAATACATACGCAAGATGAATGGTTTGCCTACGAGTGACAAGAAGCGCTATGATGATCATACCCATGCTTTTGTGGGTGGAATATTGGCAAAAGAACTTATGGGAAAGGATGTTTCCCATCTTCTTGTAAACCAAATTATTTCTCATCACACAGGGTTACATGATTTCGGGGATGTGGAAAACATATTGAAAGAGAGGCTATTGTCCAAAGAAATAAACGAGGGTGACATTAGCATAAACAAACCTTTATTATTCCAAGAATTTATTGATTCACCTTTTTCTAAATCAAAGGTTGAATGGAAACACTTTCATCACCTTTCCCGTATGCTTTTTTCCTGTCTTGTAGATGCCGACCGGCTCGATACAGAACGGTTTATGGATGTAGAGTCATGGCGGAAGCGGGGAATTCGGCTACGCTTGCCGATTTGCTTCCACAGCTGGAGGCATATATGCAAAAACTGCAATCGAATGCAGCCGATACGAAAGTGAACCGCATCCGCCAGCAAGTGAAAGAACAATGCAGTAGAACTTCTTCAAGCGAAAAAGGATTTTATAGTCTTACAGTTCCGACGGGAGGCGGTAAAACACTTTCTTCTTTGTTATGGGCCATGAAGCATGCTGTAAGCCATTCAATGAATCGTATCATCATCGCCATCCCATATACCAGTATCATTGTGCAAACGGCAGGGCTTTTGAAGGAAATCTTTGGTGAAGAAAATGTATTGGAGCATCATAGTAATTTCGACCCCGATGATATTAAGGACGAGAAAAATAGGGAAAAAGCAAAATTGGCTACAGAGAATTGGGACTATCCCATTATTGTCACTACCAATGTACAGCTTTTTGAATCTATGTTTAGCAATAAAACATCTGATTGCCGCAAACTGCACAACATGGCAAATTCAATTCTTGTTTTGGATGAGGTTCAGATGTTGCCAACCGGCTTCTTGCGGCCGATAGTCGATGCGCTGAAAGCGTATCAGGAAATGTTCGGGGTTTCGGTATTGTTTACCACGGCAAGCCAGCCGGTACTGAGTGGTCTGATAGAAGGAACAAATCCTAAAGCTGATTTTAAGGGAATAGAACATATCAAGGAAATTATTCCGGAAGAATTTGCTTTGCATGACCAGCTTCGCCGTGTGAAGTTGTCAATCGATGATACAGGAAAAACATACGATGAGATAGCTGCAAAGGTGTCTGAATATAATAAGGTGTTGTGCATAGTGAACACTCGTAAAGATGCCAAAGAGCTGTATGACCGTTTGCCCAATGACGGAGTGAAATTGCATTTGTCTAGAATGATGTGCCCTGCCCACTTACACGAAACTATTGGTAAAATAAAAACTTTATTGAAGGATGAGTCGCAGCCGATTGTCAGGGTCATTGCAACCCAGCTTGTGGAGGCCGGTGTGGATATAGACTTTCCGGTTGTGTTCCGTCAAGAAGCAGGACTCGATTCTGTATTGCAAGCAGCGGGACGGTGCAATCGGGAAGGACGAAGTGCCATGGGACATACATTTGTGTTCAGTCTGGCGGCAGAGAAGCGAAAGCTCTTCGGTTCAATGGCTGACTCCAACAATGCTCGGTTGAATTTGCCGGAAGATAGTGATTGGTTTGCTCCTTCTACCATGAAAGCCTATTTTTGTCAATTGTATAGCAGAAAACAAACATTTGATGAAAAGGATATAAAGCACTGGCTCTACAAACCTACTGAGTTATGTTTTGAAACTGCATCAAAAGAATTTCACCTGATTGATGATACGAGTATAAATGTTATCATAAATTGGGAAAACAGCATGGAACTTATAGAGCAGTTGAAAGAATCGGGGTGTACCTACTCGTTGGTGAAGCAATTGGCGAAATTTACTGTAGGCATCCGTTCCTATGATTTTAAGCAACTGAAAGGCTATGGGCTTGTCGAAGAAATATTGGAAGGAATATATGTATTGGCAGACAGGTCTCAGTATAATAAAGCCACAGGTCTCAGCCTTGATAACCATTGGCTGGAGGAAGTATTAATGATATAAAGAAACGGATATGACAAAGAAAGAAACATTGAAATTGTTTGAAGAACGTAAAGTCCGCACCGTGTGGGATGATGAAAAGGAAAAATGGTATTTTTCGATAGTTGATGTGGTGTCAGTTTTAACAGACAGTGTTGATGCAACTGCTTATTGGCGTAAGTTAAAGCAAAGACTTAAAGAAGAGGGAAATGAAACCGTGACAAATTGTCACGGTTTGAAAATGAAAGCCACAGACGGTAAGATGCGACTTACAGATGTGGCTGATACAGAACAACTACTACGTATCATTCAGTCTATCCCATCTCCCAAGGCAGAACCGTTCAAGCAATGGATGGCACATGTAGCATCCGAACGTCTTGATCAGATGCAAGACCCTGAGTTGAGTATTGAGCAAGCTATGATGGACTACAAGCGACTTGGTTACTCTGACAACTGGATAAACCAACGCTTGAAGAGCATTGAAATCCGTAAAGATCTTACAGATCAATGGAAACTACATAATGTAGAGGAAGGTGTTCAATATGCTACTCTTACAGACATTATCTATCAGCAATGGACCGGAAAGTCGGCAAAGGAGTACAAACAGTTCAAGGGCTTGAAGAAAGAAAATCTCCGGGACAATATGACCAATGAAGAATTGGTTCTTAATATGCTGGCCGAACTCTCTACGACAAGTATTACTAAAGCTAAAAATCCTCAGACATTGGGTGAAAATATGCAGTGTGCGGCTGACGGTGGTGATGTGGCTCGTGTGGCACGCGAACAGTTGGAGCAAAAAACCGGTCGTGAAGTGGTAACTCCCTTGTCGGCAAAAAGGTTTTTTGAAGGTCAGAAGCCGGAAGATTTATTGGAAAACAAGGAAAACGATGAATGATATGGAATATACAGATAAAGAATATTGTCTGGAGGTGTGGGGCGATTGGGCTTGTTTCACTCGTCCGGAATTGAAAGTAGAGCGTGTGAGTTACGATGTCATAACGCCATCGGCGGCACGCGCCATCTTTGAAGCGATACTGTTTAAACGCTATGCCATGCGTTGGCAGGTAACAAAGATTGAGGTACTCAGACCTATTAAATGGGCTACCATTAGACGGAATGAGGTGGGGGCAGTTGCCAGTAAATCACCTATCATTATTGAAGATAAACGTCAGCAGAAGAACACGTTGCTTCTGTTGGATGTGCGTTACCGAATTTATGCTAAGTTAGTATTTATTCCGGTAAAAGACCGTCCGAAAGAGGCTTTTGCCAAGCATCAGCCAAGTGCCGACGAGAATCCTATGAAGTATTATCAGATGTTCGAACGCAGGGCATCACAAGGGCAATGTTTTACGCAGCCCTATCTCGGATGTCGTGAGTTTTCTGCAAACTGGAAGTATATTGAAAGTACTGATAATCTTGATTATCCCTTAGCCGAAGACAGGGATTTCGGCATTATGCTTTATGATATGGACTTTGAGGAAAATCCACAAAAACCGAATGCTATGTTTTATAGAGCCCAAATGAAAAAGGGAGTGATTGTTGTACCGGATAAAGATAGTGAGGAGGTGTTGAGATGATACTGAAAGCATTATATGATTACTATCATCGAAGTGGAGATGATGTGGCCCCTTTTGGTTTAGAATACAAAGAGATTGGATTTATTATTGTTATTGATAGATGTGGAAAATTTCTGCGCTTTGAAGACAGGCGCATAGATAAGAAGTCGGCACAGCGGTTTCTTGTTAAGAAAAGTGTTAGCCGGTCAAGTGCCCCTGTTGCAAACTATTTGTATGACAATTGTAAATATGTATTTGGTTATTCCGATAAGGGGGATATGGAAAAGATACGTAAGTACTTTGAAGTATTTAAGGCGAAAGTAAAAGATATATATGATGCTTTTCCGGATAATGAGGACATAAAAGCTGTTTATGCATTTTATCAGCAAGACCATTCTTTTATAGTTGGGGCTATGCAGAAAGATTCTTTATGGGATGATATAGCCAAAAATCTTAATAAGAAATATTCTACCTTTTCTTTCCTTATAGAAGGGGATACGAAAATAGTGGCTTCGAAAAGGGAATTGATAAATTTGTTTGACGAGAATCATGGCGTGGCAGGAAATCTTTGTTTGATAACAGGGAGATATTCAAAAGTTGTAGAGATTACAACTGCTACAAAGATACTTGGAAGCCAAGAAACAGCTAAACTAGTTGCATTTCAAGTTAATTCCGGGTATGATTCGTATGGGAAATCTAAAGGATACAATGCTCCAATATCAGAAGAAGCTGAATTTGCATATACAACCGCATTGAATCATTTGCTGCGTTCGGATTCTCACAATAAGTTTATGGTGGGCTCACGTACTTATCTTTTCTGGGCTTCCTCCAATAGCGAGGCTTCAAAAGAGTCCGAAAATAGTCTATTTTCTTTGTTGGGGCGGATTGAAGAAGAAAATGACGACTCAAACAGGCGCATAAAGTTAGTATATGATACTTTCCAGTCTATCTATAACGGAAAATTATCGGCAAACGATGATGACAAATTCTTCATTTTGGGTTTGGCTCCTAATTCGGCAAGAATTGCGGTAGTATATTGGAATGAGATGCCTTTGCGTGAATTTGCAGGTTTGATAAGTAAACATTTTACGGATATGGAGATGGTTGACACTCGCAAAGATAAGAAGCCGTACGTGGGAATGCATTCCATTCTTGGAAATGTTACTCTTGGAGGAAAGTCAAGTGATGCGACTCCCAACCTTCCTGATGCTGTGGTGAGAAGCATATTTCAAGGGTTGCCGTATCCGGCTTCTCTCTTTCAAGCATGTATTCGTCGCATACGTGCAGAACAATCCGTCAATATAGTGCGTGCTGCTATCATCAAGGCATATCTCAACAGACTAAACGAAAATAACAACCATAAAAAATTAGATATTATGTTAGACAAAGAAAATCAAAATCAAGGGTATCTTTGTGGAAGGCTGTTTGCCGTGTTGGAAAACCTACAATATGCAGCAAATAAACAAGATTCCATTCGTTCAAGTTACATGAACGCGGCTTCATCTACGCCATCTACAGTATTTTCAACAGTTCTCAAATTATCAAACAGTCATTATGCTAAATTGGCTAAAGAGAAGAAAGGCCTTGCTAATTTCTTTGATAATCAAAAGAAAGAGATAATAGTTTTAATTCAAAATTTTCCTAATACATTGAGTTTGGAAGATCAAGGACGATTCTTCCTCGGCTATTATCATCAGAAAGCTCACAGAGAGAATCAAGAAACTGAAGAATAATTTTTAAAAATATACAATTATGTCAGAATTAAAGAATAGAATTGATTTCGTTTACATTTTTGATGTACAAGATGGTAATCCAAATGGTGACCCGGATGCAGGTAATCTTCCTCGGATAGATGCTGAAACTGGTATAGGCCTTGTTACAGATGTTTGTTTGAAACGCAAGGTACGTAATTATGTACAAATAGCCCAAGCAGGAAAAGCAGGTAACGATATTCTTGTCAAATCCAAAGAAATTTCTGGAGAAGAGGTCTTTATTAATGAAGAAATCCGCAAAATGTACAAAGAAGATTTAGGAATAGAACTAAAAATCAAAGAAAAATACGTTAAATATTTAACAAAGTTTAAGAGGTTTTTTTACAAAAAACTAGTTA
>OHZQ01000553.1_pt1 | contig 11030 bp, 10 predicted proteins | sample 1580551 | NCBI WGS metagenome assembly OHZQ01 (sample SAMEA3882527, study PRJEB24775) | human gut metagenome | biome: human-associated habitat; feature: intestine environment; material: feces | place: Netherlands | collected 2009/2010 | reverse complement strand
CATAAGCTTCGTTCTTGGCCTGACGGGTATTATTCCCTGCATAAACTTGTATGCGGTAACCCGAACTTTTAATCACTTTCTGCTCATCCGAACCGGCAGGAACATACTCCGAACCTATCAATGCCGCAATGCGTGCATCTTGATGGATAGTCACCTTGCCTTGTCCCGGCACATTACGTTCCAGGCTTTTCACAATATTATTCTGCGCTACAGAAATCGTTGCAAAAGCGAAACATGCAACCAAAAGTAAACCAAGCTTTTTCATGAGTCAATATCTTTATATAACGGAAAATGGAAAGCTGAAAATGGAAAACAGTTATGCAGATACGACATGCAATCCATTTTCAACTTTCAGCTTTCAACTATTTAATTAAAGGCATCGATGATACCCTTGAAGTCAGAAACCTTCAAGGCAGCACCACCAATCAGACCGCCGTCAACATCCGGGTTGGCAAACAGTTCCTTTGCATTAGAAGGCTTACAGCTGCCACCATAAAGGATAGAGCAGTTGTCAGCAATTTCCTTACCATACTTTTCAGCAATCAAGGAACGGATGAAAGCGTGGATTTCCTGTGCTTGTTCTGCAGTAGCAGTCTTACCGGTACCGATAGCCCAAACCGGCTCGTAAGCCAAAATAATCTTAGAGAAATCTTCGGCAGACAAAGAGAATACAGAAGCCAGCTGAGCGGCTACCACTTCATTCTGCTTGTTTGCTTCACGTTCTTCCAATACCTCACCGATACAGAAAATCGGAGTCAGACCGTTAGCCAAAGCCAATTTTACTTTTTCTTCCAGAATAGCAACTGTTTCACCATAGTAAGCACGACGTTCAGAGTGACCCAGAATGACATATTTTGCACCAGTAGAAGCAACCATAGCAGCTGATACTTCGCCGGTATATGCGCCTGACTCCTTGTCTGCACAGTTTTCTGCACCTACACCAATCTTGGCAGCGTCTACCAAAGGAGTAACAGATGCCAGGTGGATAAACGGAGTACAGATGATTACATCACAGTTAGGCTTTTCGTTAGCCAATGTTTCATTCAGTTCTTTTGCAAGAGCAATACCCTCCTGAAGGGTTTTGTTCATTTTCCAGTTTCCTGCAACAATGTTTTTTCTCATTTTGTTTTATTATTAAAAGGGTTAATGTATTTACTATTTGACAATTTACTATTTACTATTTGATACTATTGTTGTCTGAGGCGTTGTTTCTCCCGGCGCCTTACGACTAAAATATCGACACAAAGCACCATCATCAGAGGAAGGATGAACCACAGCAACACATAGCCTATTGTTTGTAAGTCACTTTCCTGCTTCTGCTTGCCCAATTCCAACTTGTCCAGGCTATCGGTCAGCACATATTCATCAGGCAGCCGGTTGTCACTCCACTTATTCAAAATTGTTCCGTCCTTTACCAACAGCAAACCGGGATTTGAACGGATAATGGTCTTCAGCGTAATATCATCTGTCTGGCAGAAAGGGTATTCCGCTCCAGTCTTGTCACGCCACAATTCTATCTCGTCTTCCGGAGATGAAGTCAAGGCATAAAAGCCATAACCATGCTCCACACTGTAATCGTATATTTCATTGATAAGGTCGATGTTACTGTCGTCCGCTCCTTCTATCCGATGGGCAACCAGCAGAAACGTATATCCTTTATCCGACAGTACGCTGTCCGTTATATCTTCCCATGTATCCAGACTCATCATGGAAAAATCATGAATGGGAGGTTCATAACCTTTTTCCTTCAGTATCGTACGCGATTCTACAAACGTCCATGTACTGTCCGGATAGTTGTCCAATGTAAATTCCTGACGCTTTCCTCCTTTTTCCAAAATGAACCGGCTTTCAAACACACTTGGTTTAGCACCTTCCGGAATTTCCATGCCCGCCTTGATATTCGCTCCAATTCTGTAAGGTCGGAAATCAAGTATCGGCAAATTCTCCAGGCAATAGAAGGACAACGCAAACACAAATAGAAACGTATACATGGAAATCATCCACTCCATCTTCGGAGTAATGAAACGCACCAGTAAATCCTGCCACTTGAATACAGATACTGCCGCCACCAACAATACTACGTTCTTGCCGAAAGTCTGCCAATTGGTCAATATCCACGCATCACCGAAGCATCCGCAGTCGGATACCGGATTCGCCAAAGCCAGATAAAGTGTTAGCGGAGTCATTACAACCATCAGCAATAATGCCAATACAGATGCCACCTTCCGGCGTATACCCAAAAACAAGAAAACACCTACACTGAACTCTATGGCAGACAACGCTATCCCTACCAGCAAGGGCGCATAAGAAGGAAACCAGGAAATCATGCCGAAAGCCGTCAGGTAATCTTGAATTTTATAGAAGAAACCCAACGGATCAACAGCTTTCACAAATCCGGAAAATATGAACAAAGCCCCCAGCAGAAAACGGCAGAGGTTCACCCAAACTTTCCCGACAATATGTTTCTTGTCAATCTCCAAATTCAATCTTAATTAAGCCGAATACGGAATAGTTAATCATATCCATATAATTGGCATCAATACCTTCCGAAACCAAAGTCTCCCCGGACAAGCTTTCAATCTGCTTTGTCCGGTAAATCTTCATCAATATCAAATCCGTATACGAACTGATACGCATACTACGCCAAGCCTCATCATAATCATGATTTTTGGCAAGCATCAACTCCAAAGAGGTTTTGGCATATTTGTCATACAGCACCAATGCCTCTTCATTGGTCATATCGGCAGCTTCGGCATAACCAAGTTCCAACTGTATCAGCCCTACAATTCCATAGTTGACAATAGCTATGAATTCAGAACGGATGCCTTCGTCTACCAAAGTCACCCCTTTCGTTTCAATACTTCTGATACGGTTGGCTTTGATGAATATCTGATCTGTTACGGAAGACGGACGAAGAATGCGCCACGCCGGACCGTAATCATGAAGTTTCTTAGAGAACAAGTCACGGCAAACCGCAATGACATGTTCAAATTGTTGCTTGGTATCTTTCATTTCCTTTTTTCACAGTGCGCTGCAAAGATAGGAATAATTAAAGAAAAAGAAAAAGAGGGCACTCTAAAATCTATTAAAGTACCCTCTTCTATAGAGATTGTTTACGTTTTTATGAGCAGCGCAATACTTGTCCCGGTCTCAGGATTGTTTTACGCGTAATTCTGTTCAGTTTGCAAAGCTTGTCGATGGAGGTTCCCTGACGTGCTGCAATCCGTCCCAATGTGTCTCCCTTCTTTACCTTATAGAACAGACCTTCACCCGATGCCATGCTACGCGCCGTACCGGAAGAGCCTTTTGTCTTATGGAAAGTATAGGAATCAGCTACGATATCCTGCTTTTCAAAATCAAACATAAGCGCAGGATTGATGGGAATACCCAAGAAACGGGTTTCAAAGTGAAGGTGTGAACCGGTAGAACGTCCGGTATTTCCTCCCAATGCAATCGGTTCGCCGGCTTTTACCAACTGGTTTGTATCAACTAATTGTTTAGACAAGTGTCCGTAAACTGTTTCCAAGCCATTGTCGTGACGAATAACGACGTATTTGCCGTATCCACGACGACCTTGATTCTTGACAACGCGTACTTTTCCATCAAAAGCCGCACGGATTGTATCGCCTACATACACCTTGATATCCAAACCATAATGAGCTCTTCTTCTCCGGGGACGGTAACCGAATACATCTGTGATACGGGTATTGGGAGTAGGCATACAAAAACCGGTCAAATCAAATGTATAGCTCTCAGGCACAATCGCATTGCCATAGGCTTGTACGAATTCGTTATTCCAGTTGGGATACAAATCCAAACCCGGATACAATGATTGTTCCGCACGTATCTGTTTTTGCAAAGCCAGTGAATCTACACTCTTAAGTTTTCTGTCGATGGGGGCCTGGCGGGCAATCAGGTCTTGCGAGAAAGAATTCAAGCTAACCATTGCCGTCGCAGCCAATAAAGCAGTTTTTATCCAATTAAAATTCATCCGTTTCGTCATTCATTTTGATATCCGTTGCAAGCATCTCGGCAAATCAAACACCACTTGTTCTACGCGAATATCCAGATTGATTTTCAAAAATTCTCCCAAAGGTAACATTTCTCTCTGAAAAACGACATCAGTCATTAACTATTTTTTCGAAGAGGAGGAAACTGTAAAGCTCGCAAAGATGTCTTAATCCCCTATAGATAGGAGATTTACAAGCAAACATGTTTTACAACATAAAATGCAATAAAAGTACATGTTTAACCGTTTTTTCAGCTAATGGCAGCCCAATTAACGTTCGTTTTTCTCAACGCTTTCAGTTGTCGCCACAAGACCTCGTTCTCAGGCAACATGCCATGTGGATCTGCATCCACCACCGTTTGCGCTACTTCACGGACATATTGCAGCAGTTGTCCGTCACGGGCTATATCGGCAATCTTCAGATCGAAAGCAATGCCGCTCTGCTGTGTCCCTTCCAAATCTCCAGGACCACGCAGTTTCAAGTCTGCTTCCGCTATTTCAAAGCCGTCATTAGTCCGCACCATTATCTCCAAACGCTTCCTTGTATCCTCCGCCAACTTGTAGCCGGTAACCAGGATACAATAGGACTGGTCAGCTCCACGTCCTACACGTCCCCGAAGCTGATGAAGCTGGGACAGCCCGAAACGCTCGGCGTTCTCAATCACCATCACCGAAGCATTGGGCACATTTACACCTACCTCAATCACGGTGGTAGCCACCATTATCTGTGCCTCGCCGGATACGAACAATTGCATCTGAGCATCCTTTTCAGCAGGTTTCATCTTTCCATGTACCTTGCAAACCCTACACTCGGGAAACTCTTCACAAACATGCAGATACCCTTCTTCAAGATTCTTCAAGTCAATCTTTTCGCTTTCCTTAATCAGCGGGTAGACAATATAGACCTGCCGGCCTTCGGCAATCTGCTTGTGCATGGACTGATACAAGCTTATCCGACGGCTATCAAACTGATGAAGAGTGACAATCGGTTTACGTCCGGGAGGCAATTCATCGATGACAGACACATCCAAATCGCCATAAAGCGTCATTGCCAATGTACGGGGAATCGGGGTTGCCGTCATCACCAATACATGGGGAGGCTGCACATTCTTTGTCCACAACCGTGCCCGTTGGGCCACACCGAAACGATGCTGCTCGTCAATCACAACCAAACCGAGCGAAGCAAAATTCACCGTATCTTCAATGACGGCATGGGTACCTATCAGTATATGTATGTCTCCCGTCAACAAACCGGCAAGGATAGCTTCGCGCCGCTTGCCCTTAACAGAACCGGTCAACAGTTCCACACGTACCTCCATTCCATACAGCAGCTCACGGATGGTTTCATAGTGCTGGTTTGCCAAAATCTCGGTAGGTGCCATCATGCATGCCTGAAAGCCATTATCGAGCGCCATCAACATACTCATCAGTGCGACAAGCGTCTTTCCACTTCCCACATCCCCTTGCAGCAAGCGGTTCATCTGCTTTCCTGAGCCTACATCCTTACGGATTTCCTTCAATACCCGCTTCTGTGCATTGGTCAGTTCAAAAGGAAGATTACGGGAGTAGAAAGTATTAAACACTTCGCCCACCCTTTCAAAAATATAACCGCGATATTTCCGCTGACGGTCTTTTGCATACCTCAGGATATTCAACTGTACGTAAAAAAGCTCCTCAAACTTCAGGCGATACTGTGCCTTACGCAATAAATCCGGATTAGCGGGAAAGTGTATATTGACCAAAGCTTCCGTCAACGGCATCAGATGATGCTCGGCAAGTATAGCGGGAGAAAGGGTCTCGGGCAACGGCTCACGCAACTGCTGCACCACCGTATTCATCATCTTCTCGATGGCATGCGAATTGAGAGAACTCCGTTTCATCTTTTCAGTCGTATTATAATAAGGTTGTAACCCCATGGACGACAATTTCAAATCCGAAGCAGAGTCTATATCCGGATGAGCCATATTTATTCTACCATTGAAGAAGGTCGGTTTTCCGAACACAATATATTCCTGATGCACTTTATACTTCCCTACCAAATATTTGATGCCCTGGAACCAAACCAGGTCCACCACCCCCGTACCGTCCGAGAAATGAGCTATCAGCCTGCGCTGGCGCCCTTCTCCAGCCGTCTCAAAACTTAGTATTTCACCTTTCAGCTGAATATAGGGCATCGTCCCATCAATCTCCTGAATATAATAAATCCGACTGCGGTCTACATATTTATATGGAAAGTAATATAGCAAATCGTGCAAGGAGTAAATGCCCAATTCCTTATTGAGCACCGAAGCACGCTGCGACCCGACGCCCGACAAATATTTTATGTCACGCGTGGCTAAATCGAACATGAACCTATCAGAGCTGTGGCTATTTTTAAATCAAAAGGAGTGGTTATTTTAATGTTTTCCCGGTTTCCCGGCGTCAAAAAGACAGATACGCCCAATGCCTCCACCACAGAAGCATCATCGGTAAAATGGGGTGTATAGGGCTGCTCGTATGCCGCTTTCAGCAGTTCCGCATCAAAAACCTGGGGAGTCTGCACCAATCTATAATCATCCCTGCCGACAGTCACACTGCCTTTCCCTCCCATACGGCGAACGGTCTCCACCACACCTATTACCGGAACCACAGCCTTTTTCCCGGCAGCCAAGTCATAACAGCGTGCAATCACTTCCCGGGCTACGAATGGACGTACCCCATCGTGCACACCGACCAAAGCAGGTGTCTTGACCAAAGCCAAACCGTTCTTTACGGAGTGGAACCGCGTCTCCCCTCCATCTGCAATGGCATGCGGCAATGAAAAACAGTACTCCCTGCACAGCTGCCTCCAGTAATCCTGCTGGCTGTGGGGAAGCACCAATATTATCCGTATCTCAGCATTGTAGTCATAAAACGCCTCCAGAGTGCGCATCAAAACAGGTTTCCCCCCTATCGGGAGAAACTGTTTGGGGAGTTCGGTCCCCATGCGCAAGCCCTTGCCACCGGCAACAATCAGAGCATACTGAACCATTTATGATTTATGATTTATGATTTATGATTTTAAATCATAAATCCGTTACGCACATAGCTTCTTTCAGTTCCTGCACCTTCTCTTTGCCTTGCAACAGCTCCACTACGGCCAATGCAAACTCCATGGCAGCGCCCGGTCCTTTACCAGTGATGATATTGCCGTCTCTTTCTACCGGAGCACCCGTACATTCGGCACCTTCCAAATACTGTTCAAAGCCGGGATAGCAAGTAGCCTTCTTGCCTTTCAGCAATCCCAGCTTACCCAATACCATAGGAGCCGCACAAATAGCAGCAATCGGTTTCTGCTCTTGGGCAAAACGCAGTACCAGATTACGCAGTTCTCCACACTTCTCCAAAGTGGACGCACCCGGCATACCGCCAGGCAATAATACAAGCTCTGCATCAAAGAAGTCGCAGTTCACTACATTCTTATCGCACAAGACCGGAACATCGTGTGCTCCCGTCACTATTTCATCAGGGGTTACCGTCACCATTTCTACGTTCAGTCCGGCGCGTCTCATCACATCCACAGAAGTAAAAGCTTCTATTTCTTCAAATCCGTCGGCAAAAAAAACATAAACTGTACCCATAATTGTTCCTCCTCTTATTTTAGATTAAAATAATACGTTATTGTTCCCGTCTGATTGTTCAAGCCGCTTACCGCATTGAAACGGGCTTTCTTGGCAGCATCCTCTGCCGCTTTCCGCAATGCGGGATTGACGGTATTGGTCTGGCGGTTGATGCTGGTTGCTATCACATGTCCGGCAGGGTTCACTGTGATGGTCACCACAACCCTACCTTCATCCTGCACCGGCCGCGGCAATCCGCCCTCACCAAGAGAACGTCCGCCCAAATTAAACGAGCCGTAGCCTCCCGTACCCGAAGTGGCTCCGGACGGAGCATTTCCCGTAGGACTTCCTTGAATACCTTCGCCTTCCGTATCGCCTTTACTACCCATTTGGGCACCTTTGCCAAAAGCGCCAGCTACCCGTTTACGGGCAGCTTCCTCGGCTTCCTTACGTTCCCGTTCGGCTTTTGCCGCTGCCAGTTTGCGGGCCTCTTCCGCTTTTTCGGCTTCCGTCTTTTCCGGTTTCTTCACCTCCTCCTTTTTCTTGGGTTCGGCTTTGGGCTTTATGGCAACGGTTTCTTCAGTTTCCTGCGTAATGATGTCCTGCTCCACCGTTTCCTGCACCTGAGGAGCGGTTTCCTCCGGCATGACATCCACCTTTACTAAAGAAGGGTCGGCAGCGCCCAGTGCATCGGGCACCTCTCCCAGCATAACGGGTACACCGCCTTCTTCCGAGGGTTCCGGCGGTGTGAATCCTACCAGTATCAGAAGGGCAATAATGGCAACATGCACCACAAGTGCACCTGCCATACCTATATATTTTCCTTTCTTCTTCCGATTCACCATTGCATTTACAATTTAGCCATGTACAATGTACGATTTAGTTTTCCGGTGGTCGTGTAGCCAGCACCATCTTGAATTTATTCTCGTTTGCAATGTTCAGCACCTTCACGATTTCCCGGTAAGGCACTGTTTCGTCAGCATACAAAGCTATATACATTTCAGGCTCCCTCTCCGCACACGATTGTAGGAAAGGAGTCAATTCTTCAAGCGTCAGAGACAGTTCCTTGTCATTGCCAAAAGCAGCATAATAATTCAGATTCTTATCTATGATGACTCTTGTCAAAGGCTTTGCAGAAGTCTGTTGCTTTCCCTGCGGCAGCAGTACCTTGATAGCATTGGGCGATACCATGGTAGATGTTATCATAAAGAAAATCAGCAGCAGGAAAATCAGGTCCGTCATGGACGCCATACTGAAATTGGGTGATATTTTAGCTCTACGTTTTAACACGCCTTTAAGTTTTAATTCTTAATTCTTTAATTAATCATTTCGCCGGTTCGTTCAACAAATCCATGAATGCCATTGTCTTGGCTTCCATCTTGTTGACCACGCCATCTATCAATGTCACCAGGTAATTGTAGGCAAACATAGCTATGATACCGACTATCAAACCGCCCACCGTAGTAATCATCGCCTCATAAATACCACCGGAAAGCAACGTTATATCAATATTATTTCCGGCATTTGCCATTTGCCAAAATGCACGTACCATACCCGTCACCGTGCCAAGGAAGCCTAGCATAGGAGCGCCACCGGAAATCGTGGCCATAATCGTCATTCCCTTCTCCAGTTTGGCAACCTCAATATTACCCACATTCTCGATGGCAGCCTGCACATCGTTCACCGGGCGTCCCAAACGGCTGATACCCTTTTCAATCATACGGGCCGAGGGAGTATCCACACTGCGACAATAAGCAATGGCAGCTTTCAATTCCCCACCCAAAATATAATCCTTTATCTTATCCATGAACTGGGGGTCTTCTTTCCCCGCCTTCCGGATAACATAGTTGCGTTCGAACAAGATGTAAAAGCAAAGTACGGACATCAAGCCCAGGACAACCATAATCCAGCCGCCCTTGACGGCCATGCTCCATAAGTTCATTTCGTCGGAAGCGTTTACTTGTGTCAGTACCGGATTGGCACCTGCAATAGAGTCAGTCAGTGCCGGAGCCACTTGGGCCAATAACAACATTACATTCATCAGCGAAGACAGTTTTTATATTCCTTGACCGTACGCTCCAATCCCAGATACAGCGCGTCACTAATCAGCGCATGCCCGATGGACACCTCGTCCAGCCACGGAATGTTTTGATAAAAATAATTCAGATTCACCAGGCTCAGGTCATGTCCGGCATTCAGCCCCAGGCCTAAGCTGCGGGCCACCTTGGCAGCCTCGACAAAAGGAGCTACAGCCGCTTCCCGTCCTTTGGGATAAGCCGTAGCATAAGGTTCCGTATATAGCTCCACGCGGTCGGCACCGGCTTTGGCAGCATATTCTATCATTTCGGCATCGGTGGAAACAAATACGGAAGTACGGATACCAGCATTGTTGAACTCATCCAACACTTCGTTCAAGAAGTCAAAATGGGTCTTGGTATCCCAGCCTGCGTTTGAAGTCAGCTGTGTAGGGCTGTCGGGCACCAAAGTTACCTGATGCGGTTTCACCTTCAAGACCAAATCCATAAATTCGGGTGCAGGATACCCCTCGATATTGAACTCTGTCCGCAGCAACGGCCGCAAATCATATACATCCTTACGGCGGATATGCCTCTCGTCAGGACGGGGATGCACCGTAATGCCATCAGCACCAAAGTCTTCACAATCCAGCGCTACCTTCACAACATTCGGGACATCACCTCCACGGGCATTGCGCAGCGTTGCCACCTTATTTATATTAACGCTTAATCTAGTCATAATTCGGTTTATAGTTTGGGACAAAAGTACAAATAATAGTTATATATTGGCAGCATTCTGAGAAAAAAATAGCATCTTTGCACTTCAATCCAACAGAATTGATTATGAAATTTGCCATATTCGGAAATACCTACCAAGCAAAGAAATCCTCGCATGCAGAAAACCTCTTCCGGTTGCTCGGACAGCATAATGCACAGCTCTGCATCTGCCGGGAATTCCATCACTTCCTGACTGCCGATTTACATTTAAACATACCTGACGCCGAATTGTTTGACGGAGATGATTTCTGTGCCGACATGGTTATCAGCATCGGTGGCGACGGCACTTTCCTAAAAGCAGCCAGCCGTGTAGGAAAGAAGAATATCCCCATATTGGGCATCAATACCGGCCGGCTGGGTTTCCTTGCCGACATCTCACCGGAAGAGATGGAAGAGACCTTCGATGAAATCTACAATAATCACTATAAGGTGGAAGAGCGTAGTGTACTGCAACTGAGGTGCGACGATGAACGCTTGATGCAATCCCCTTACGCCCTCAATGAGATAGCCGTATTGAAGCGGGACAGTTCGTCCATGATCAGTATCCACGCCGCCATCAATGGCGCTCCGTTGACCACTTATCAAGCTGACGGCCTGGTTATCTCCACACCTACCGGTTCCACCGCCTACTCACTCAGCGTCGGCGGTCCG
>OHZQ01000550.1_pt1 | contig 11082 bp, 7 predicted proteins | sample 1580551 | NCBI WGS metagenome assembly OHZQ01 (sample SAMEA3882527, study PRJEB24775) | human gut metagenome | biome: human-associated habitat; feature: intestine environment; material: feces | place: Netherlands | collected 2009/2010 | reverse complement strand
ATTTAAAAGCCGATGGAATTTACTCTTACACTGGAATTTACTTTTTCAAGTCAGCGCAGAAAAAGAGAGTTCCGCACGTTGCCGTTTGGAACTCTCCGGGGGATTTATTATTACATTTTATGATACGATGTGTTCGACGCCATCTGCATCTGTGATGATAATAGTATGCTCCACACCTTGTTTCACATAAAGATTCAAGTTCCAGCTAGGAGCTGTATTTCCATTTACATCTTTTATCACAAAACTTGAAATATGCTGGTCAACACCATCTATTGTCACTTTTTGGATTCCACTGTAACTCTTCACCGCCACACTAACGGCAGTATAACTATCTTTCGTCAAGAATCCATCCTCTCTGGCAATCGGTTTACTGCCGATCGAATAAACAGCACCTCCGTAAATTGCCACATCACAATGCTGTTGATTCTGACCATCACCCAAGGCATATTTGGATCCTGTAGCCGAAATATTACCACCATAAATTTCAACGGTAAGCGTAGTTACATCTGTCTTGGCTTCAGATCCTCCTGCACCGATACCGGCTCCATTTCCACCGGACTGCGCGTAAATATCACCACCATAAACGATGATTTTTCCACCACCGCGTCCGCACTGTCCATCACCGATACCAGCTCCATTTCTCCCACCTTTGGCAACAATCGTTCCACTGTAGATAACAATTTTTCCGAGTGTTCCCGCATCTGCATCCTTGTCACTTCCTGATGCACCGATAGCTGCGGCAGACTGTCCACCCATCGCAAAAAGTTTTCCTGTACCACTCAGAGAAAGTTCACACCCTTTCGGCACTTCAATACATGCTTTCTTCGCCGGCGAATTCAATGTCGTCGTTCCACTCAGCTGCAAATTCACCTTTGCTTTATTCGTAAGAATGATCGGACTTCCTGCCGCCGTCGTAATGATAACATTGTCAAGTACGATTGTATGCGTTCCACCGGAAACCGTAATCGAATTTGTCGTCGATGTGCTGTTTCCGCTAATTGTATACGCCCCAGTGTAACTCTGTTTCTCGCCGTCACCAATCGTATAGCCATCTTCCTCAATCAAAATATTTCCTTCCAAAAGATCCAGAGTCTTTGTTGTCTCTGGTTTTTCCGGTTCCGGCTCTGTTGTCGGTACTGCCGTTGGCTCCGCTGTCGGTTCTGTACTTGGTTCTGCCGTTGGTTCCGTACTTGGTGTCGCCGTTGGCACTGTAGTCGGGGTTGCTGTTGGCACCGTGGCAGGTGTTGCCGTCGGTGTCGCCGTTGGCGTCGTTCCTTTTACCAAATTGATCAATGCCGTAAATGCTGCTTTTGGCATATAATTTTCATCAAACAGAGATGGGTAATACGGTCCATCATTCTTTTGCGTGTTTAACCAGGTATCCAAATCGGTCAGATTCCAGAATGTAACACCGCTTACATTAACATTGTTACTATTTTTCTGCGTAAGCACTATATTCATAAATTTAGAATATGCATTTGCTAACGTTTCCTGTCCGGATTCGGAATTGTCTTTGCTCGCAAAATCAAGTTCCGTAATCTGCACCTCATAGCCATTTTGCTTAAACGAATTCAACGCATTTTTAATATTGTCGCCATCGCTGACATTCAAGTTTGTCTGATGCGCCTGCATTCCCAAACCGTCGATCGTACCTGCTGCCTTGGCATCTGCCAGATATTTTACCACAGCTTTCATCTGTCCCGGAGACGCCATGCCTACATAATCATTGTAGAACAACTTTGCGCCGGATCCGGCCGCTGTCTGAGCTGCTCTTGCATATTCAAACGCTTTCGTAATGTAAGTATTGTCCTCTTCGCCAAAAATCGCTCCATAAAGACTCTGTGTACCTGTTCTCAGCTTACAGCCATTGTCATTGATCACCTCATTGACAACATCATACGCATATACCACACCCGGATATTTCGTCTCTGTGTATTGAATAATCTGCGTGATATAGCTCTGCATACGCTGTAACATTGTTTCTTTATCTACTAGATTGGTAATATTTTTCTTTGCCGTGCCATTTCCATCGTATTGGACCTCGTAGCCTTCACAAAAATACCAATCTGGCGTCTGTGAATACCAAACCAATGTATGGAAACGCACTTGCAGATTATTTGCCTGCGCAAGACTTAAACATTTATCGATAATATCGGTGTTTATCACCGGCATGCCATCTGCGGAAGCCTTGGATTTTTCCTGATTCAAAAGGCTTTCCGGTTTCAATTCATCGCCAAATGTCACTCTGGTATAATGATGTTTAATAAACTGTAATATTTCATCATTTTTCAAATTATAACTGTACACTTCACATCCCATCGGGAATTGTTTGCTGTACGCTTCACTCAGGCTTTCTGTCGCAAGCACTTTGTCCAAATCAAGATGTTTTTCCGTTATGGAAATATTGTCCACGTAAAATTCACTTTGATAGTTTTGCATCTCAAAATACATATGAAGCTGTTTCACATCTCCCGGTGCTACCACCGTCGCTTGTATTTTCTTCCAATTTCCGGTAGGCACTTTCAATGACTGAATCGTCGTATATGTGATGTTTCCGGCAAAGTCCTCTGCCTGCCACATGCAATTGATCATGCGGTCACCACCAGCCTGATGTTTGACATAAGCTTCTATCGTATATGTAGTATAATCCGTTACATTATAAGTCACGTCAATCTGCGGACCGGCCCAGTTTTTCTCGCGATTCGATACTTTCAGGCAATAGTTATCATTGTAACCGCCCTCTGTAACGGTCAATGTTTCTTTTCCTTGCCGCCCGGTCACATACGTATTTTTTCCATCCTCAAAATCAAGTGAGAGTGCTTTTCCTTCTTCTGCCGGAATCGGTGTCCCCGGCACTTTTGTCGGCTCACTGCTTGGCTGTGTACTTGGCTGCGTGCTCGGTGCCACACTTGGCTCTGCTGTCGGAACGCTGCTTGGTGCCACGGTCGGACCGATTGGTGGTTTCTCACTCGGCTGTGCAGATGGCTTCGCACTTGGTACCACACTCGGCTGTGCAGATGGTTGTTCGCTCGGTATCACACTTGGCTGTGCACTCGGCTGCATGCTCGGAACTGCACTCGGCTGCGTGCTTGGTGCTATGCTAGGCACTGTATTTGGTGTTTTCGTTTCCGTCGCATTCGGTTCTTTCGTCGAAATACTTGCTGCTTTTTTTACCGTCACACGGCATTTTAAAACATATTTCTTTCCACGATAACGAAAACGGCTCGTAACATAGGTTTTTCCTTTTTTCTTCGCCGTTATCTTTCCGGTTTTGCTAACCGTTGCAATTTTTTTATTCTTGCTTTTCCATGTAATCTTTGTCTTTTTATTGACATATTTTACTTTGACTTTTTTGGATTTTCCAACAGTCAGAACGACTGTTTTCTTAGATAATCTCGGTTTCTTTGCTGCTTCACTTTGTTCGGCCGGCGTGCACAATGCGACTATCATCGCAGTGATCAAAAGAACTACCAGCCACTTTGTTTGTTGACTTTTTCTTGCTTTTTCCATGCGTATTCCTCCAATTTGGTTTTCCAAAATTGTACTCCGACCATTATCATACTATTACCTACAATAAAACGTACTATTTTTCTCCAAATCACCCAGAATACAGATTAGAAAAGCGACTGCTGCTACAATCGCCTTTCATGGTTCAATATTAACAAGTTTTTTTTCGAAAAGTCAATCTTTTTTGTGCATTTTACACAATTTTTGCACTTTATTCTCCCAGGCTTTTTATTTCAAAAAGGCATCGACACCATCGGCAATTCCTTTTACCATCTTTTTCTGATAAGAAGCAGATGCCATTTTCAGGTCTTCGGCGCGGTTGCTCATAAATCCCATCTCAATAATCGTAACAGGGACTTTGCACCAATTGATGCCCGTCATCGTGTCGGTGTACATTACTCCGCGGTTTTTGGCACCTGTCGCCGCACAATATTTCCGAATCATTTTCTTAGAAAATTTCTGGCTGGCTTTGCGCACCTTTTTCGACATATATTTGTTGTTTCCTGTCGGAGCGATTGACAATGCACCGCTTACCGAAGTGCTTTCCGAAGAGTTCGCATGAATGCGGATAAATGCATCTGCCTTTGCCGCATTTGCCACTTTTGCACGCTCTACGTTGGAAATGTTGACATTGTGCTTTGTGCGCACCATGACTACTTTATAGCCTCTCGCCACCAGCTCTTTCTTTACTTTTTTCGCCACCTGCAGATTCAGCTGATATTCACCAAGTCCGCTTGCTTTTCCCGATGTCCCGGATGTTACCTTTGCTTTTTTCGTCGAAGAGCCCGGGCCGTTTGGCTCCAACGAACTGTTTCCGCGCAGCTGATGTCCGGCATCGATTGCCACCACTTTCTGTCCGTCTTTTGTCGCCGCCTGTGTCACTCCTCCGGTCATCATTACTCCCAGGATCAAACCTGCTGCCAATACTCGTAATTTCATTTCTTTCCCTTCCTTTCATTTTCATTGTACCTACAAAAAAAGAGCAAACACATAATGCATTTGCTCCTTCGTGCGGAGTATGGGACTTGAACCCACACGTCTTTGAGACACATGATCCTTAGTCATGCCTGTCTGCCAATTCCAGCAACTCCGCATACCACAGTCAAGCCGCGTCCACGACTTGACTGCTTGACTATTGTATCAAATAATTCTCCTTCTGTCAAGGATTTTTTTGATTTTTGTTAATTATTTTTCAAAAATAATTTTTGTTATTGTAACACTTCCGGCATATCCGGCTTTTCCGGCATTGATAACAACATAAGGATTGGTTCCCGCTGCCTCTTTGACTTTATCAAGATTTACAACAAATACGCCTTCTTCGTTCACGCCATATTTCGGATCTGCCACTTCTTTGCCCTCTACTTTGTGTCCCACAATTCCATGGAACTCAAATGTTGGATCCGATGCCGTAAATTCAATTCGGCAAGTGCTGTATTTTGAAAAATCGATATCTTCCGGCAATAACACTTTTGCTGTAGGCGCATACTGAGACATGCCGCTTTCTACATAGCTTACAGCCTTTGGAAGTGTGTTCACTAAGCTGTCATCTCCTACCATAATGGACTTATAGGTAAATGTGCCTTTGAATCCTGCTGTTGCTGTAGAAACATGCATATACACTTTATCCTCTGCTCCAATTTTGGCAAAAGCTGCATCATTTACTTCTATCTCAACACTTCCTCCGGTTTTTCCATAGGCATCCAGAACAGCCGGCGAATTCCATTGATCTCCCGTTTTTAATCCAATATTGAATCCCTGTGTGGCTGCAACATCCGTATCGCCCTCCACAGCTGTATAATTCAATACAATTTTACATCCGGCAGATAATTTTGTCTTATCAATTTCAAAGACTCCCATCGAACTATACTGAGCGAATCCATTTGGCACGTAAGCAAAAGAAGCTCCTTCTCCAAGGGCACTGCCTTCCAGAACCAATTTTGTCTCTTCCCGCTTCGTAACATCGTCTGTTTCGACGTTTGACGTATCTGCTCCCGGTGTCTCTATGCCCGGCTCCGGTTCGGATGGTTTCGGTGTTTCAGCAGGCGCAATCGGCTCAATTGTAATATCCGGCACCGTCTGTCCTTCCGGTAAAAGTGCCACACGCAAGATTTTAACTTTCCCCGCATAACCGGCTTTTCCGGCATTGATAACGACAAACGGATCTGTCCCGTTCTCTTTCAATACATTATTCAATGTAATCTGGAACATTCCCTTGGATACTGCGCCATACTGTGGATCCGTCACTTCCGCTCCGTTCACTTTATGACCCACGATTCCGTGGAATTCAAAAGAAAGATCCGACGCCGTAAAGTCAATGCGGCAAGTTTTGTATTTACTAAAATCAACGTCTGCCGGCAGATTTACTTTTGCCGTTGCTGCGTATTGATTCAATCCGTTTTCCACATAGGTATAAGCAGAAGGAAGTTCTTTTACAAGACTTTCCGTACCGGCTTTTACACTTGTATATGTAAAGGTTCCTTTGAAACCGGCTGTCGCGGTGGAAACATGCATGTACAATTTCTCTCCGGCATTGATTTTCTCCATTTTTGTGCTATCCATAGAGATCTCAATCTTTCCACCTGACTGGTCATATACATCACAAACCGCCGGTGAATTCCATTTATCTCCTGTTTTCAGCCCCACATTAAACTTCTGGCTGTCAGCAACGTCTGTATCCCCTTCTTTTGCTTCATATGTCAATGTAATGGTGCTGTCTTTTGTTAGACTTGTTTTGTCAATCTCAAAAACACCAACAGACTGATACTGCGCCGCCCCATTTGCCTTATACGTAAAGTCTGCGCTTTCTCCAAGGGCATCCCCTTCAATCACAAGTGCTTTCGGTGCTTCTGTCGGTGTCTGACTCGTTTCCGGTGCCTTACTTGTCTCCGGTGCCTTGCTTGTCTCCGGTGCCTTGCTTGCTTCCGGTGCCTTGCTTGCTCCCGGCGCTTTACTTGCTTCCGGTGCTTTGCTTGCTTCCGGCGCTTTTACAGATTTTACCGTAACAACGAGAGTCTTTTTCACTCTCTTTTTCCCATTGATCATGGTCACAGTAATTTTCGCTTTTCCTGCTTTAAGCCCTTTTACCGTAAGACCTTTCGCAGATTTTTTCGTGATCTTTACGACTTTCTTTGCCTTTGCTTTCATTTTACATTTGATTTTTTTGGCATTTTTAATCGTAACTTTTTTGCTGCCTCCAACCCGAACTGAAATTTTTGTCTTGCTGAGTTTCGGCTTTTTGGCAGCTTCCGTTTCATTTGCCGGAATTCCCGACGCCACGACAGCCGCTGCCAAGAGCATAGCTGTTGTCTTTGTAAACATTTTTTTGTTCATTTCGTAAACCTCCTTACATACATCACAATATTTTATAGTTACAAATAGTTTACCAATATCCGGTAACAAAATCCATGATGTATAAGGCGGTCTTTTTGACCTTTTTGGCATTTATTGTTTTACAAACCAACTCAAAAGTTTGCTATTTTCCTTCTGTATTTTTTTCATCTGGGAATGTGGCAGCGGCGCCATGACAGAGCCGGTTTCCACGGTCACATTCGGTATTTTCTTATTGTAAATGAGCCAGTCCCCAAATCCACCGTTCGGATCGGTACTGATGGATTTGGGCATCAGGCGGTAGTGTGTAAATCCATTCACCTTGGTCGCAAGGTTTTTTTGGCGTTCATAGAGCGATGCCTCGGATTCTACATTGTAGTTCCAATAAAGAATACTTCCGGTGGAATGATAGTTCAAGGATGCCTTCCAGCCCGAATTACGATTGACAAAGTTCATCATCACACGGGTTTCCTTTTCGGATGCCGCCTTTTTCCCCGGATAAGAAAGTCCGTCCGCCTTTTTTGATTTTCCTTTTTTATTCCAGCCGCCCGGACAGTTAAAGTTTAAGTTTACCCCACGGGCGTTGCCTTTCCATGTCCGTGCGGAATTTTTCGTCTTTTTACAGATTTTCCGCAGTTTGGGATTGCGGATGGCATCAAAACCAAATTGGGAAATGGTTACGCCGTCCGGATTGATCATCGGAATGATATAAATGCATTTCCCTTTAAGCGCACTCTTGTAATCCGCGTATTCCCGCAAAATTTCTTCACTTTTGTGTGTGAGCATCTGGCAGTTGAGCCATTCTCTCGCATGAATTCCACCATTGATCAAATATTTTTTGGAAGCATACGGACTTCCGATGCGGAGGCACCAGATCGCACGCCCGTCTTCGCTGGTTCCGATATTCTGCAAAGAGGCTTTCCCTCGGTATTTCCACGCAAGTTTTCTGAGATCTGACGTCATGTCCTCATACGTATACTTGCTGTCTTTGACATTGACGATCCACGGCTCCTCTTTTACCGTGATACGTATTTTAATCTCATTTTTTTCAGAGCCTTTGACTTTTACACTTATGGTCGTCTTTCCTTTTTTGCGCGCCGTAATCTTTCCCTTTTTATCAACGGTCGCTGCTTTTTTGTTGGAGGAGGTCAATGTCAAACGGCTCATTTTATAATTTGTGCGTATCCGGGCCTGTTTTCCCTGATACACAAGCTCCGCATTTTTCCCTTTATTTTCCAGTTTCTTGTCAAATCGGATTTTTACGGTAAAGATTCGCTCTCCCTCTGCTTCTGTCACCTTTATCTGGCAGTTCTGTGCTTTGGACTGCCCTTTTTTCAAGCATTTTACCTGTCCGTTTTTTTCTATTTTCAATATTCCGCGGCGGCACAGCGAAACGGTCTCGCCAATCGGTTCAAATGTGGCTTTCAATGATGTTTTCAACGCCACAGTGTCCGTCACATACGAATGGATCTGATATTGCACTTTCTTTTTGCTGACATGCTTCGAGACATTTTTATTTAACAGGGTAAATGACGTCGCTGCCGGCGTGACAGTCGGTGTCGTCGAAGGAAGCACATCGGCAGATGGCGTCGGAGATATGCCGGCTGGTGTATATAATGGCATATTTGGTTCTACAGTTGTAGTCGGAATTTGCGACGGCGCGGATGAGACTGCAGGATATGGTGTCCCGGATGGAAGTGTCGTCTGCGCTTTTGCCTCATTTGCAGGCATTTGCGTGAAAAATAAAGCTGTCAAAAGAAGCCATACCAGTTGTTTTTTATTTTTTTGCGATGCCATGTCATTTCCCCCTTAAGTCAAATAGAAAGGGCACCTCAATATCTGAAGTACCCTTATGATTCATTGTTATTGTTCTGTCTTATGCAAGTTTGCTTTTCGCAACTTCTACCAATGTAGCAAATCCTTCCGGATCGCTGATAGCCATCTCAGAAAGCATCTTGCGGTTCACATCAACGCTTGCAAGTTTCAAGCCATGCATGAATTTGCTGTAAGAAAGTCCATTGATGCGGGCTGCTGCGTTGATACGAGCGATCCAAAGCTGTCTGAACTGTCTTTTTCTCTGTTTTCTACCTGTATAAGATGTCTCCAAAGCACGCATAACAGACTGTTTTGCAACACGATACTGTTTAGATCTAGCGCCTCTGTAACCCTTTGCTAATTTCAAAACTCTTTTATGTTTTTTCTTTGCGTTTAATCCGCCTTTAATTCTAGCCATTTCTATTTACCTCCTAATTGCGTTCAAGTAACCCATCATTATGCGTAAGGCATAATCTTCTTCATTGTCTTAACGTTTGTCTCATCAACCAAAGTAGATTTTCTGAGATTTCTTTTTCTCTTTGTTGTTTTCTTTGTCAAAATGTGGCTTTTGTATGCCTTATTACGAACCAGTTTACCTGTTCCAGTTACTTTGAATCGCTTTGCAGCGGCTCTTTTTGTTTTCATTTTCTGATTTGCCATAATGTATTTCCTCCATTTATATTTGATAGTGCCAAATGCTCTATCATTATTTTGCGGCTGTTAAAAACATGATCATGCTTCTTCCTTCCATCTTCGGATCTTTGTCGATAACTGCCACATCTTCCAATTTCTCAAAAAATGCGTTCAGCACTTCACGACCAACATCCTTATGCGCCATCTCACGGCCGCGGAAACGAAGCGTAACTTTCACTTTGTCTCCCTTGGACAAGAATTTACGAGCCTGATTGGATTTGGTATTCAAATCGTTAGTATCAATGTTTGGTGAAAGACGAATTTCTTTCACATCGATGGTTTTTTGTTTTTTCTTTGCTTCCTTTTCACGTCTAGCCTGCTCATAACGGTATTTTCCGTAATTGATAATCTTGCATACCGGTGGTTTGGCACCCGGGGCAATTTTAACCAGATCAAGTTCTGCATTTTTTGCCATCAAATAAGCCTCTTTGGCTGACATAATTCCAAGCTGTTCTCCGTCCTGGCCGATCACGCGGACTTCTTTGTCACGGATCTGCTCATTAATCATTAATTCGCTGATGATTCGCACCTCCAAATGAAATAAAAAAAGATAACTGTTTTTAAAGCCAGCTATCCACAGAAATTCTTCATTCAAATGTATGAAAAAATTGGTTTGACCATTGCGCGCGCAATTGCGGCAAGGTGAGAGTGGATAACTCTGCTTTTTTTACCTTTGCTATCATATCATGGATTTTGGTGGGTGTCAAGGGGTTTTTCCATTACTTTTAGAAAAATAAGTCGCAATTGCATAACTGTCTGCGTGGGGGGGAAGTCGCTCAAAAAGAATTACGGTAAAAAGTTTTTTACAGAACGCGGTTTTACCGTAAAATTTGTAAATAATAGGAAACAGTTGTAAAAAAGCGGAAATTATTACGGTATTATTCTGCGTGAAACAAGGCAAAATACCGTAAAAAAACAAAAATTGTAAAAAAGTGGCAAAAAAGAGGAAGGAATTACGGTACAACCAGAAGAAAAACCTAGGATTTGACCGTAATGCCAGAAAGGCAGTGCTCCCTTGACAAAGCAACGCCCCCTTGACAAGGCAGTGTCCCCTTGACAAAGCAGCGCCCCTCGGCTTCGCCTCGGCGGCAGGACGCAGTTGGCATTAGAAGGGGCTGCCACACTAATCACTTAGTGCGACAACCCCTCACTGCGAAGCAGTGTAATTTATAAATATCGAGTTTTATGCAATAAGACTGTTCTATCATTGGCAGACCATAAGTTTCCATCACTTGACAACGATTTTCTCAATTATTATACTTCCTGCGAACTATAAACTCGTTTTATGGCTCTCACTTTACTGCTGAGTCCTTTTTTCCGCAGCAGTTTGCGGTATGCCTTAATCTTCGATTTCGGCACTTTCACGGTCGTTTTCTTTGTGATGCCCTTAAATGCGTTCTTCGCAACATTCTTTGTCTTCAGCTTACGCGACTTAATGACAAGCAATTTCAGCTTCTTACATTTGGAAAACGCCTTTTTCCCAATTTTTGTAACATTCTTTCCGATTATGATCTTAGTAACTTTACTATTTCCCTTAAATGCTTTACCGGAAACAGATGTCACTTGGTAGGTCACTCCATTCACTTTTACAAATGCCGGAACTTTTACTTTTCCTTTGGCATTTTTTGCAGGTGCCTCATACTGCACTTCCGGATTTTCCGAATCCGCATTCGTTATTTTGAACGTCGATCCCTGACTGTCTTTAATAAATGTTCCTTCTTCGTTCCCTTCCTCTACCGG
>OHZQ01000548.1_pt1 | contig 11132 bp, 10 predicted proteins | sample 1580551 | NCBI WGS metagenome assembly OHZQ01 (sample SAMEA3882527, study PRJEB24775) | human gut metagenome | biome: human-associated habitat; feature: intestine environment; material: feces | place: Netherlands | collected 2009/2010 | reverse complement strand
CCATTAACGAAATCGATCACCTGTGTGATTTACGCCCTTATGCTTACCAACTGTCCATCAAGGCACATTTATTTCAAATACTATATACTCTCGTTTCAAACTGCGGGCAAAATAAAATCAAACCAATCAACCAAAAATCTCTCAAAAAAATAAAGACGATATTATCCTATATCGCCAACAATTTTCAGGAAAACATTGCGATTGAAGATATCGCAAATTATTGCTTTTACAGCAAATCTTACTTTATGAAGTTCTTCAAAGAAACTATGGGAGTAAGCTTTATTCAGTATCTTAATGACTATCGTTTAGAAATTGCGGCAGAACTACTCACTACAACAACCGATAATATTCTGGATATTGCATTCGCTACTGGGTTTAACAATATTTCTTACTTTAATAGGTGCTTCAAAAAGAAGTATGGGGTTTCACCAAGAAAGTATCGGTTTTGATAATATTTTTTATTTTTTATATATCCTACGGTTATGATATGATACAAATGTTGTCACACCCAATTCGGCAACGGAGAGGGGGGTCTACTTGGATTTGATAATTTCTTTTTTAGCTACCGCCATTATAGCATATGCAAGTTGCCTTTTCAAGATACACTTTTTTATTATTTTTGGCATATAAACCGTGAACTATTTTTTCATTTTTCATAATAGTATCATTATGGTATAATAGAAACATTAAAATCGTTAAGGAAAGAATCGAAGGTGGTGCAAACGAAAAAGCAGTATTGAGACTTTTCATTAACTGCCCTTTCGTTTGCATCAATTTCGATTTTTTCTGGTTGAACAAAGCGCGTCAACTCTATATGGACTTTTAATTCTGACACTCTATTTATAATAGGATAGCGTGTACACATAGAAACACATAGAATTTATAATTCAGTCCTGTATTATGACACCAGAAATAAGCCTCCCTAAGGAAGCTAAAAAAATATACAGTTATGATACGTTAACAGAGCATATGTGGTTTTGGTTTTATAAAATGTTGTTCTGTAGGCAGAGGAATAATCTTACCACCACAGGAAGAGCACTTGCATATATCTTTATTATAAAGAAGACGGATAATGGCAGGTGCATCCATATCTTTCAGCTTGGAAATATATTTTTTGCAACCAAGGATGTTTCTGCATAGGGTAATCTTTTTCTTCTTATTTCTGGATGAAAGAAGACCATAGTGCCTGATACGTACAAAACGTTTTGGAGGAACATGCATTAAAAATCGACGGATAAATTCCTCGCCGGATATGGTGATCTCTTTCCAAAGCCCTTGGTTTTTGTAATCTTTAGCGGAAAAAGTAACTGTAGATTCTGTCATGTCTTTGATACGGTAGTTGCTGATAGCAATCCGGTGGGTGTATTTTCCAAGGTATCTGATGACAGATTCGGCACCGTCAAATGGTTTCTTGCAATAAGGAATCCATTCCTTTGTATAGCAGGTATTTAACAATTCCTTGAAAGTATAGTAGTTTTTGTAAGGTGCAGCCGATCCATGAAATTCAAGCCTGTCATTTTCCCAGAGCTGCTTAAGTTCAGCCATGTATTTTCCACGAAACGTTTTTGAGATTACCTTAATCGGAAGGAAAAAATCTTTCCCATTGTCTTTCCAATGATTTTTCACATCCAGCCCTCCACCAAGAACAATCGCATGGATATGAGGATGAAAATTCATGGTGCTTCCCCATGTATGGAGGATACAAATATAGCCGATATCAGTCCCAAGATATTTACTATCAGCAGCAAGTTCACTGAGAGTATCTGAAGCCGCATGATAAAGAGCAGTGTATAAGAATTTCTGGTTGCTGTAGATAATGGGATTAAGTTCTTCTGGAACTGTAAAAACTACATGGAAATAAGGAGCATCTAAGATATCCTCACGCCGTGCATCTACCCATTTTTCTTTTGGAAACTCCTGACACATAGGACAGCATCTGTCACGGCAGGAGTTATAGTGGACTGACATGCAGCCGCAGTCCTCGCATACGCTTACATTCACACCAAAGGCACCGGTTTTGCAATTCATGATGTGATAAGCGGCCTTTCGCTGAGCGGGAGAAATACTATGTGTGGATTCAAAAGATGGATAAAAACGATGAAAAACATCCTGAATCGTACAATCCTTACTCATGATTCACCACCTTCCGGGTTGTCGAACGGGCTGCGGATTCCAAGAAGTGTCTTGTTGCTCACATGAAGGTAAACATCTGTAGAGCGAGGATCAACATGTCCCAGAAGTGACTGGATATATTTTATATCTGTGCCACTTTCGAATAGGTGGCTGGCAAAACTATGACGGCACGCATGAGAGGAAACATGACGGTTAATGCCGGCGAGTTTAGCACTTTTCTTAAAGAACTGGTTAACACTGGCTATATCAAGATATCCACCGGACCAGGAACTTGGGAAAAGGATATCTTTAGGGCGACCACATTTGTACCAATACTCTGTGAGAAGGTCTAAATTTTTTTGAGACAGAATTGTATACCTGTCAATTCTGCCTTTGGTTTCACGAACATGAATTGTCATGTTGGTACGTGAAATGTCATCATAATGAAGATGAACAACCTCTGATACACGTAATCCGGAAGAATACATAGTTGCAATAATCGCTTTATGCTTCAGATTCGGAGTGGCGTCAATGATTGCATTTATTTCATCGCGGGATAGAACAGCAGGAAGATTTCGCTCTCTTTTCATAGCCGGAACAGTGTCATCATCCCAGAGAATCTTCAGCACCTTTTTATATAAGAACTTGATTGCAGACCGATAGTGATTGTGAGTTTCAGGAGACCTTCCTTCCAGACGTTTGGCAGTAAGAAAACTTTCCGCATCTTCAAGTGTAAGATCAGAAACATTTTTTCCAATCCAACGAAGGAAGTAACTGACATCAGAGCAATACAGTTGAATAGTTCTTTCACGCAGGTTACGTTTTTCCGCTTCATTGCGGATGGATTCAAAAATATCTTTATACATAATAAAACCTCCAGAATAAGTAGTGTTAATAATTACATCTACCTATTCGGAGGTGCGTTAGCGTCATAATTCCGATTGCGGAAGAGACTGGAAAATGTTATTCTTATCATAGGCAGTGGAGCTTTCTTAGTTCAGTTGTTTCGTGTGGTAACTTAACAATAACGGATTATGGAAAGTAATTCCACTGCTTTTTAATAAAAATAAAACTGCGCCACAGCCTTGGCAGGCCATCGCGCAGCGATTTTGTTCAATCGGAAGTTATGGATGCGGTACAGAAAATCGGTGGGCACACCGTCCTCCACATGACAACTGAATATTGATCGGATTTCCTCCATATCCGCTTGATAGACGGGATCTCCGGCGTTGAGCCGCTTTGCGATCTGATTGATATTCCGACCGATGACGGAAAGCTCCGAGGTAAACGCCTTGCTCTCCGTGGTGTCGGTGTAGATGATATATCCGTCAATCGCCATTTTGCGAAGATAGGCACCATAGCGCCGGGTGGGGAGCTGGGCCATCTTCTCGTCAATGAGGCGTTTTTCTTCCTCTGTGACATAAAATTTCATCTGAATATTCCGTTTTCGGTTCGCCATGCGGTGCCTCCATTCTTCATAAGGGTTTGGGATTATCCCAACAAGCATTTTTCATTTTCGGGCAAGGGACCTGAAAATCCGAAAAATCGCAAGCGGGTACTCGCTTGCTGTGCTTGCTATCGAAACCCTACCTTCTATTTCTCCCTCTACTAATACTACAATTTGGAGCGGAGATTTTGGCTGTTTCCATTTCAAATTATGCAAGAACCGCCTCTGTTCAATGCTGAATAGTTCTATGTTCACGCACACACGCAGGCAATCACTCCCCGTAAAGATAGCAAAAGCAAAGTAATTGTCTATTTGGAGCGAAAACGCCTTTTTGGAGAAGAAACATACCAACATATCTGCTATACTGAAATACAGTTAGTTCGTGCTAACGCAAAAGCAAACAGGAGGACCAAATAATGAATAAACTACAAGGAAAAGACCTTATCAATGTTGGAATCTTCACTGCGATCTATTTTGTGGTGATGATGGCGATTGCCATGCTGGGATTTATCCCTATTTTTCTTCCGCTTCTGATCGTGCTGGTTCCGCTGATTGGCGGAATCGTAATGATGCTATATTATTCTAAAGTCCAGAAGTTTGGAATGGTATCGCTGACAGGACTGATCTGCGGTATTTTAATGTTGCTGACCGGCATGGGGTATTGGAGCATTATTACCGGTGCCGTGTTCGGTGTCCTGGCTGATCTTGTTTTGAAATCCGGCGATTATAAGAGTGCAAAAAAAGGAATCATATCGCATGGTGTTTTTTCTATGTGGATCATCGGAAACTACATCCCCATTGTTGCAACACGGGACAGCTACTATCAGCAGCTAATCAGCGGTTATGGACAAGAGTATGCAGATTCCATTATGAGCTATATCTCGGCATATACGCTCCCCCTTCTTTTGATTGCCGGGTTCGTTTGCGGCGTGATCGGCGGTGTGATCGGCCAGAAAATTTTCAAAAAGCACTTTAAGCGTGCGGGTATTGCATAATGCGCCGTGAATTGTTAGCAAGCAAAAAAAAGGAAACCGGCCTGTCGTTAGACCCTCGGACAAAGTTGGCATTGCTTATCACGATTGCCCTCTTTGTCTTGAGCGGCGGAGGTGGGGCTGCTTCTAAACAGTTTGCTCCTATTTTGGCTGCTGTTCCATTGATCCTACTGCTCACGGAAAAATCGTGGAAGGGATCGGTTATCTATTTTGTTTTATATGGCGGCAGCTATATATTGCAACTATGGGCGCTCCCCCACCTGTCCGGCCTTCCTAACTTTCTTGTTGTTGCAATCTGCGGTTTCTTTATGCGGTTTGTGCCAGGGATTATGATGGGATACATCACGGTCAGGACAACGACGGTCAGCGAGTTTGTTGCCTCCATGAAGAAGCTGCATTTACCGGAGCAGATCATCATTCCTATGTCCGTGATATTCCGATTTTTCCCTACGGTTGTAGAAGAATATAATGCCATAGGGGACGCTATGAAAATGAGAGGAATCCGTTTTGGCGGGGGCAAAGCCAGTGCAATGCTGGAATACAGGCTTGTCCCTGTCATCATGTGTTCCGTCAAGATCGGGGAAGAATTAAATGCGGCAGCCCTGACAAGAGGATTGGGCGGTCCGGTCAAGAGGACAAACATCTGCGAGATCGGCTTTCATGTGCAGGATGTTTTTTTCCTGCTGTTATGTGTGGTGGCTTTTGCAATTCCTATTGTCACGATGATTACAGGGAGGTAGATCTATGATCGAATGTAAAAAAGTTTCTTTTTCCTACCCTCCAAATGAAACTGACATTGGGGACAGGGAAGGACACGGAACATTAAGAAATATTGACCTGTCTATTAACGACGGGGATTTTGTACTGCTCTGCGGAACATCGGGCTGCGGTAAAACCACACTGACACGGCTGTTTAACGGACTGATTCCTCATTATTACGATGGAAAGCTGGAAGGCACTGTCATGCTTGATGGAGAAGATATGAGCGGGCTTTCCCTGTTTGATATATCAAAAAAAGTGGGTTCTGTTTTTCAGAATCCACGTTCTCAATTTTTTAATGTGGATACGACCAGCGAAATTGCCTTTGGATGTGAAAACCATGGATTGGAAGAAGCAGAAATCCGAAAGCGGGTAAAGCTGGTCTCAGAGCAGTTGAACCTTACAAATCTACTGGACAGAAGTGTTTTCTCCCTTTCCGGTGGGGAAAAGCAAAAAATCGCCTGTGGATCTGCCGCCGCTGTGGAACCGGATATATTTGTTTTGGACGAGCCATCTTCCAACCTTGACGCCTATTCCATCGCTGATTTTCGGAAACTGTTAAAAATATTGAAGTCACAGGGCAAAACAATTATTATTGCGGAGCACCGGCTCTACTATCTTTATGATCTGGCAGACAGGATTATATATTTAAGCGACGGGGAAATACAAGGGGATTATACTTTGCCGGAATTTCAGTTGATTCCGGCGGCGGAAAAAGCTAAAATGGGATTACGGCCTCTTGGCCTGGGTGAGTTTGCAGACATTGAGCCTGCCAGTCTACATTCAGGGCAGGGGATATGGAAACTGAACCACTTCCATTTCGCATACAAGAAACAGCCGGAAACGCTTTCTCTGGAAAATATAGAGCTTCCTGCCGGAAATGTAACGGCGGTCATCGGGCACAATGGAGCCGGAAAAACGACACTATCCCGTTGCTTATGCGGATTGGAAAAAAGATGTAAAGGTATCCTCGAAAAAGAAGGTACTTCCTATTCAAGCAAACAGCGACTGAAGCTATGCTATATGGTCATGCAGGATGTAAATCATCAGCTTTTTACGGAGAGCGTTTTAGAGGAAGTCCTGTTAAGTATGCCGGGGAAAGATTCCGATGAATCGCCTGAAAATGTGGCAAAGGCAGAGGCTATCTTGACAGAAATGGATTTGCTTCCGTACAAAGCCTGCCATCCGATGGGGCTTTCGGGAGGGCAAAAACAACGTGTGGCGATTGCTTCTGCGATTGCCTCTGAACGTCCGGTTATACTATTTGACGAACCTACCAGCGGCCTTGATCTCTTTCACATGAGGCAGGTGGCCGATTCGGTCAAAGGACTTGCCGATTCAGGAAAAACCATTGTGATTGTGACCCATGATCCTGAATTTATACTCAGGTGCTGCAATTATGTGATCCATCTGGAAAACGGCAGATTGGAAGAAAACTATTTCCTCCAGGATACGGAAGGACGGGAACGGTTATTTAATTTCTTTATGATGGAAGGAGGCGGCGGAAATCAAACTGTTTGATGGTAAAATAAACTGCGGCTCAAATGTTAAAAATGTCATTGAAACTGAGGATTGCGTTGTCCTGCAGCTTTTTGACGAGAGCGGCGAGGGAACCATGACAGCCCACAAAATTTTTGATGGCGCTTTTGTGATGTATAGCGATATGCACCTGAAAGAATGTACCTCCTACTTTCAGAGTAGTACGGACAGTTCGCTTCTCTATATAGACCATTGCAGGGAGGGACGGATCGAAAGCGAGATTGGCAATCATGCGTATAGCTATTTGCAAGAGAATGAGATGCGTGTGGATGACCGGCGTTCCCATTCGGGACGGGTCTGCTTTCCACTCTGCCACTATCATGGGATGACCCTGGGATTTGATCTGGACATTGCTGTGCCGGCGCTGAAAGACTTTTTTGGCGGATTTTCTGTTGATTTGTACGAGCTTCAAAAAAAGTATTGCAATGACAAGAAACCGTTTGTGATTCATAATGAGCCAGGAATTGAACATATTTTTTCAGAGCTTTACTTTGTCCCGCAGCAGATCAAAGGTGACTACTATAAAGTAAAAGCCCTGGAGCTGCTTTTATATCTGGACGCTTTGCAGTTTTCTGATTCCAAAGAAGATCGCCCTTATTTCTATAAAGGGAAGGTAGAAAAAATCAAAGCGATCCATGATCTTATTACGGCAAATTTGCAGGAGCATTACACGATGGATGAATTAGCTGAACGATTCCAGATTTCATTGACGGGGATGAAAACCTGCTTTAAGGAAATATACGGAGATTCCATGTATTCCTATCTTCGCCGTTATCGGATGAACGTTGCTGCCACAATGCTCCGGCAAGATTCCAAAAAAGGGATTGCGGAAATTGCCGGAGTTGTGGGATATGAAAGCCCCAGTAAATTTGCAACAGCTTTCCGGCAGGTGATAGGGCAGACGCCGATGGAATACCGAAAATCTTTTTTCTAAACGGTGCATAAATGCCGTTTTGGAGAGGAAAGAAGAATTGAATACTGTTACAATGAGGATGGTTAGCAAAGACTACCCATCCTTTTTTCTTTGCTGACTAAAAAGAAGGAAGGTGATTGTAATGAAGCAGCAAAAAGATAATTGGGTGAAAATTCTGTTTTCCTTCGCCGCACCATGTAAGGGGAAAATGGCTCTTTCGGTATTCTGCGCCATTCTGAGCGTTGCAGGAGGGTTTATTCCTTTTTGGGCTGTATATGAAATCCTGCTGGCATTTATCAATCAGAATGTGACCCTGAATGGCATTCTGATTTGGTGTCTGGTTGGAGCAGCGGGCTACCTGCTGCGGGTTGCCTGCCATGGAATCTCTACGATCCTGGCGCATATTTCAGCCTATACCATTTTGGAAGGAATCCGGCTTAAAATTGCGGACCGACTGATGAAAGCGCCTCTCGGCGAAGTGATGGGGCGGCGAATCGGCTATCTGAAAAATATCATCATGGATAAGGTGGAGGATTTAGAGCCGCCTTTGGCACACATGATCCCGGAATTGACTTCTAACCTCCTACTCCCTGTTGCAATTTTTATCTGGATGCTGGTTATCGACTGGCGCATGGGATTGGCGGTCCTGATTTCTCCGGTGCTGGCCATGATTCCTATGTTTTTCCTTATGAGGAATTATAACAGTCAGTACGCTGCTTATATGGAGGCAAATAACCATGTCAACAGTATTATTATTGAGTATGTGGAAGGCATCGAGGTTGTAAAGGCTTTTAATCAAAGCACAAGCTCCTATGAAAAATTTGTTAATGCTGTCCAGTCGTTCAAAGAGTTTACCTTGGCATGGTTTAAGAGTACATGGAAATCGATGAACCTGATGATGGCGATTATGCCCACAACGCTCCTGGGGGTTCTTCCTGTCGGCCTTTTGCTGGTGCAGAATGGAAGTATCTCCCCTGCGGAGCTTGCAATGGGGATTATCCTTTCCCTCAGCATTGTTGGACCGTTGATGAAAGCAACCACTTTCATTAACGAAGCAAAGTCTATGGAATATGCAGTAGAGGCGGCAAATGAACTTTTGAACCTGCCTGTACTGCCGGATTCAGGGAAAATCGTATCTATTCCTCACAATGATATTGCGTTGAAGCATGTAACCTTTTCCTATGACGGTTCCGAGCAAAATGAAGTGTTGCATGATGTGAACCTGGAATTGCCAGAGGGAAGTTTTACGGCACTTGTAGGACCGTCTGGCGGCGGTAAATCAACGATTGCCCGTCTGATTGCAAGGTTTTGGGACGTGACAGGTGGCAACATTACCATTGGGGGGAAGAATATCAAAGAGTTGTCTATACGTCAGCTTTCCGAACTGGTTAGTTTTGTGACGCAGGATAACTTCCTGTTTAATTGCTCCCTGAAAGAGAACATCCGTCTTGGGAATCCAAACGCCACAGATGAAGAAGTATATGCGGCGGCGAAAGCGGCCTGCTGTGATGAATTTATTGTGCGTTTGGACAAAGGATATGATACCCCTGCCGGTGATGCCGGAAAGAGGCTGTCCGGCGGCGAAAAACAGCGGATTGCGATTGCGAGGGCGATCCTCAAAAATGCCCCGATTGTTATTTTGGATGAAGCGACAGCATTTACTGACCCACAGAATGAAGATAAAATCCAGAAATCTATCATGGCATTATCAAAGGGTAAAACCCTTCTTGTGATCGCCCACCGCCTTTCCACCATTCAGAACGCAGATCAGATTGTCGTGTTGAAAAAAGGCCGGATTGTGGATTGCGGAAAGCAGGAAGAATTGTTGAAGCGGTGTCCGCTTTATGCGGATATGTGGAAAGCGCACATCGGGGCGAAGAATTGGTCTGTGAGTGAAAAGAAGGAGGTGGCCGCTCATGTTTAAGTCTATGAAACGGATCATTCAATGGGCGGGGAAATATAAGGGACGCCTCTACCTTGGCTCTGTTTTTTCCTTTTTCAGCAGCCTGTCTACGGCGATCCCTACAATGGCTGCTGCTTATGCTCTTGATAAAACAATCGCGGCTTATTGGACAGGCAGCACAATAGAATCCGCCCTGATCTGGCAGACACTTTGGATTATTGTTGGCTCGATTGCGCTTAACTTTCTACTCTCTTATCTGCGGGCGGTATTGCAGGAAAGCGAATCCATTTGGGCGATGTGCTAAAAAGGGTTCCTCTGGGATATTTTTCTAAAAACAGCGTGGGCGATATTCTGACAGGTGTTACTACAGAGCTATCCACACTTGAATTGCAGGGAATGAAGATGGTTGACATCATCATCAACGGATATGCAAAGTTTATTGCAATTCTTCTGTGTTTCCTTTTCCTGAGTCCAGCCGCAGCAGTGATTTCTGTTGTCGGCGTTGCCTTTTCCTCATTGGCCTTACATGGTATCAGCAGGCATAGTGAAAAGACCGCTGCTATCACGCACCAGGCCATGGAGGATATGTCTGGCTCTGCGATTGAATATATCCGCGGGCTGTCCATCGTTAAATCGTTCGGACAGGAAGGGGCTTCTATCGAAAGTTTCCGCAAGGCAAATACGGATTTGAAAAATATTCATATCAAAGTAGAAAAAGGCTATACGCCATTTAACTGCTTGCATCTGTTCTCCTTAAAACTGGCATCTATGGGGATTGTGTTTATCTGTGCATGGCAGACACTTAACGGGCAAATGAGTCTTGCTTATTTCCTGATGTTTGTTCTGTTTTCTTTCGTAATCTTTGGAAGTGTGGAAAACATTAACGACGCGGCTCACATGCTGGGTCTTATAGATTCCGCTATGAATAAGCTGGAAGCTCTGGAAAATGCAGAATATATCGACCAGGACGGAAAAGATATTACACCGACCTCGTATGACATTACTTTTCAGGATGTATCCTTTGGTTACGATAAACGGACTGTATTGCATGATGTGAATTTCACGATTCCGCAGAATACCACAACAGCGATTGTAGGTCCCTCCGGGAGCGGCAAGTCTACCCTGTGCAGCCTGATTGCACGCTTTTATGATGTTGACGCCGGAAAAATCACTTTAGGAGAAACAGATATTCGAGAATTTACCTGTGACAGCTTACTAAAAAATATCAGTATGGTGTTCCAGAATGTATATCTGTTCCGGGATACGATCCGTAACAATATCAAATTCGGCAGCCCGAACGCTTCGGAGGAACAGATGATTGCCGCTGCAAAAAAAGCGCGCTGCCATGACTTTATTATGGCCTTGCCAGATGGATATGATACCGTCATTGGTGAGGGCGGTTCTTCTCTTTCCGGCGGTGAAAAGCAACGGATTTCGATTGCCAGAGCCATGCTGAAAGATGCGCCG
>OHZQ01000540.1_pt1 | contig 11262 bp, 9 predicted proteins | sample 1580551 | NCBI WGS metagenome assembly OHZQ01 (sample SAMEA3882527, study PRJEB24775) | human gut metagenome | biome: human-associated habitat; feature: intestine environment; material: feces | place: Netherlands | collected 2009/2010 | reverse complement strand
AACTAAAGTCACCTCTGCCCCTCTGTAGGCAGCTGCCTTTGCAATGGCATAACCCATTTTTCCCGTAGAATGATTGGTGATATAGCGCACCGGATCAATCGCTTCCTGCGTCGCGCCCGCTGTCACGAGCACTTTCTTTCCTGTCATGTCTTTCTCAAACTGGATTTCACGCAATATATATTCCAAAAGAACCTCTTCGGAAGGAAGTTTTCCTTTGCCTTCCACACGGCATGCAAGCATACCGGATGCCGGCTCAATCACTTCCATGCCAAATTCCTTTAATTTCTTCAAATTTGCCTGTACGACCGGATTTTCGTACATATTGGTATTCATCGCCGGTGCCACGATTTTCTTGCATTTGCAGGCAAGAATCGTCGTCGTAAGCATATCGTCTGCAATTCCTGCTGCCATTTTTCCGATAACATTGGCAGATGCCGGTGCCACAAGAACCACATCGGCTTTTTCGCCGAGTGCCACATGCTCGATATTGTAATTGAAATTGCGGTCAAATGTATCCACGAGACATTTGCGCGCCGTCAGCGTCTCAAATGTGATCGGATTAATAATATTGGTCGCATTTTTTGTCATAATTACATGCACATCGCAGTGTAGTTTTGTCAGCATGCTGGTAAGATTTGCCATTTTGTAAGCAGCGATACTTCCGGTCACGCCAAGAACCACCGTTTTTCCTTTTAACATAGCGGCCTCCTGTCTACATCAATTGTCCGTGTTTTTCATACGTCGAAATCTGTTTGATCTTATTGTCGTCATCCACAAAAACGACTTTCGGCTTGTGCGTCTTTGCTTCTTCCGGAGTCATATCCGCGTATGCCATCAAAATGATATGGTCGCCGACCTGCACCATGCGCGCTGCTGCCCCATTGAGGCAGATCATGCCGGAGTTTTCTTCGCCTGCGATCGTGTACGTCTCAAAACGGCTTCCATTTTCCACGTCGACAATCTGTACTTTTTCATATTCCAAAATACCGGCAGCCTCCATCAAAACGGGATCTACCGTAATACTTCCTACATAATTTAATTCTGCCTGTACTACTGTTGCACGATGAATTTTCCCTTTCAACATCGAAATATTCATAATACTGTATCCTTCTTTCTCTTCAACTCAACGTTACTGTACTGCCACCTCACGGTGTTCTACTGATGTAGAGAACACAATCAGTGTCTTCGTTCTTCCATACACCTGCAGTTCTCCGATAAACTGGTCAAGCTCGTCCGTGCTCTTAAACTGAACTTCTAAAAGCATCGAATAATCGCCCGTCACACAATTGCACTCGATCACATTCGGCCAATTTTCGATATAAGGATAAAACTCCTTTTTATCTTTCGGCGCAACTTCAAGATTAATGAATGCTTTAATGTGATATCCCAGCAGTTCCGGATTCAGGCTGGCATGAAATCCGGTGATATAATTCTGCTTCACGAGGTGATTGATCCTCGCAGACACGGCAGGTGCGGTCAGAAAAACTTCCTGCGCAATATCCTTTACAGGTGTTCTAGCATCTTTTTGTAAAATTGTCAATATCTTTTTATCAATTGTATCTAATTGATCGTTTTTCATATCTGACGCCCTCTTATTTTCTTTGCAACGCAATCGTTACATTCCTCAGTTTTTATTCACTGCCTTAGTATAACATGATTTTCGCATTTCGTCCATAGCCACTTTATTAAATAAATCAAAACTCTTCTTTAACTTCGTTTAATAATGTTTTTTATTTAATAATTTATAGTTATTAGTTCTTGTTCTCCCAGTATTGACTTTTCCCTTTACTTATACTATGATGTCACTTGTTCAAATCGCTATTTGCGAAACCTTTATAATAATATCAAATAAAAAAGTAACTATTCAGGACAAAGTGTAGAAAACAATGGCTCGCCGTGCTTGCACGCAAGAGACATTGTTTTTTCACTTTGACCGAATAGTTACTTAAAAAGAGATTCCGTTTCCGGAATCTCTTTTTTTCGGGGCAGGAATCCTCCCCCTTTATATATGCACTCTTTCTTCTACCAAGTCATACAATTCGATCTCTTCGTCGCATTCCTGCGGCATCTGTGCAAATGCATAACGCATTTTAACCGGTTCTTTTCGATAACGGTTTTTATTATGTATGATGGCTTCTATATTTTTCAGGCACTCTTCTACCTGAACAGTTTTAACATATTTAAGAACAACCATAAATTCCCTGTCATTGAGACGATAACATTTTCCACGAGATCCAAATATCGTTTGAATGGAATCCGACACATCAAAAATCAGCTGCTCATATCTCCATGCTTCCTTTTGCACGTAGTCTATATCATTTTCAATTACAAATCGAACATAAGTCAGTTCCCCGGATGCCTCCTCGGCATTTCGAAATCTTTGGAACGCTTCCCCATTTTCCATCCCAGAAAGTGGGTCAAACTGTTCTGTCTTTTCATTTTCTGCTATTTGGCGATCTATTTCAAGACGATAAAACAACCCGGAAATTCCCACTCGCCACATTACAACGATAAAAATGAGCATACCCAGACAAAACCAGATGGCATATCCTGAGTCATGGTCAATGTGAAATTCGACAATCGCAATAAAGGAAAATACAAAGAGAAGTCCAATCCCTTTTACCAGCGTCCGCATCATTTTTTTTTGATACATCTGCAATTCCTGAATCGCATATTTTATGACAACCCCGATGGAAACAAGAACCAGCGCATGCTCTGCATACACCAGGCGGTACATTGGAATACCTATGGTTTTATTAATAAACACGGACACGACAAGAAGCAATTCAAAGCCAAATGCCAGATATCCAAGCACCGGATAGTTCTTGCTGAGCATTTCTTTCATAAACATCAGGCAGAATACCGGCATCAGATACAGGCTAAGAAAATACACCAGCGCAATCACAATAGCCTGACCGGTAAAAAACTGCAGCAGTCTGGAATTTACAACGATCCATACTCCTGCCGTCAGGATAAACAGGCCTAAATTCGTAAATGCAGACACTAATACAGCCGGTATTTTCCTGCGAAAAAGAATCAATGTAAAAAACAAAGTAACCGATGTCAAAAATGTAATGATGGCAAATATCACAACGTACCCATTTTTAAGAAGCATACGTGTTAATATCGCATCTTTCTGCCCCAGACAGCATGTTCCAATTAATTTCAAATCCAATGCCTTTTCATCATTTAATGTACGAATGCGTATCGTTTTTCCGGCAACGTCATCCGGAAGGTCGATCCAACGCACGATAATTCCTCTGTTACGGTTATCATCTTTACACTCGAATACTTTATTTTCGCCGACAAATACTTCCATCATCATCCAATAACTTTCGATAGCAAGAACCTGGTGACGAGGCTCTTCATTTTTTGTCGTATAGGAATATACCAGATAAGAATCCTTATCCCCGGATTCACTGACATCCGGCGTCTTTGTCCAAACATCATTGAGAACCGTTACTTCTGCCTGGCTGAACGCCCCTTCATATTTTCCCAAATGATATGAACGCACACTGAAAAAGATTGTCATAAAAACAAGCAGAATTAAGCTTATTACATAACCATATCTTACACAATGTTTTTTCATTCAAGCACCTCTTCATTGTAATTTTTTTTGCTTTTTTAATCCCAATATCCCGGCAACATACTTATCCGGTACTTTTTCAATCTGCCCGTTATATCGGTTCACACAGCTGTTATATTCTGCTTCTGCTTCATGATAGCGGTATGACTCATCTTTTAATTTCAAGCAGATATTTCGAATCTTCTCTTCACATTGAAGATTACCATGTTTTTTGATCTCCTCGATGAGATTTCCAAGAATTTCCTCCATCTTATGGTACAAAATACTCTTCTCTTCTTCTCCCATTACCATATAATCTTGATCCAAAACAACATGGGTTTCCGCAAAAGTCTTTTCCTCTTCATGATAACTCTCCACATACTCGGCAAGCCTTTTCACCATGTTCCATTTTTCCATGCGGTAACTATCGAATTTAAGATATGCTTCCCGCGTCTCTTCCTGCAATTTTGTCAATTTATAAAAAATAGCAACAACGGCAATGCATATAAAAACAATGCTTGCCGTTATCACCCAAACGATTCCGCTCATTTTATTCTCCATTCACATTTTATTTATAAAGAGATTATAACATATTAATGTTTTCTTTTCAAGATATTTCATACATAATTAAACTTCCTTTCACGATATAATTTAATTTATGTCATTTCTACAACCGCATTGTTTTTATCTCTGCACAACACTATGCCAATTGTAGAATTGAATATTGGACAAACCTTTATTTGGGTTGACTGTATGAAGTCAGTCTTATTGCTATGCTTATTTTTATGCAAAATAAAATACCTACCGAAGAACTTCTTCCTCGATAGGTATTTTTGATTTTTAGACCGTCTTAACTTAATGACATTGCATCATAACCAAGCTCTCTTTACTTCTTAAACTGCACCCATTTCATCTCAACACCAGGATTACTTGTCTGAATATAAATCTTGGTTTTTCCGGTAAGATTCGGATATAGCGAATTGGAAGCCTCTGTCCAGGAACCATTTCCAAGATTATATACCTGACCTACTGTCGCGCTGAGACTTCCGCTACGGACAAACAATCGTCCGCTGTTATTTGGCAGCTGTTTGACATAAGCAGCTACTTTCGTTGCTTTTTCACTTCCAAAATCAAGCGTAAAAGCAATATAGGAATCTTTGCTGTTAAAAGTTACTGTATCACCGGAAACGGTTACGTTTTTGGAATCCTCAAATGATATCGCCTGAATCTTATTAAAAGGTCCCGTTACCGCCGGCTTTTCTCCCGTAGTACTATTTTTAATCGTAATCGTCAATGTCGCATTGGCTCCGGCATCAAACACAAATGTCAACTTCGTGGTGCCAACCGATTGCTGGGCAAGGTATTGTTTCAAAATAGTTACTTTATTACCATCTATTGTGTAATCCTTTCCCTGTTCCAGCTCGACCTTTCCATTGCGAATTTTAGAAAAACGTCTTTCTCCACTCAGGATCAGGTTTGTCGTAATGTCTGTCTGTGCTTCTGCTTTCAAATCAAATTCTGCTTTGGTTGTTGAAATTTTTCCATTTACAACAGGTTCCGGTGCATTACTTGACAGATAAACACGGAAGTTACCACTGCAATGCAGAAGTCCCATCATATACAAGCATCCGTCATAATAACGGTATTTTCCAGTGGTTGGTGAAATATTCCAAAAGTCTTCCACAAAGGCCCATGCTTTTTGGGTACTTGCTGCCAGTCCCGCTGTCGCATTCATTGCAACAAGTCCCGGAGAGTGGTCGGTACTGTATTCTTTGCTTCCATCCAGCGCCCATTGATTTCCATAATTTTCCACGCCTTTGTCATAGAAAAAGGACTGTAGTGTATCTGCATGGGTAACTGCCCAGTCGTCTTTTGCCCACCATGCGTAATCACAGGCAATGTTGGCAGCGATACGCCACGCATCAAAACGGAAATCTTTATGGTCGCCTTCATTTTTTGCCGCTCCCGAATATTCTGAATAATCCGGACCTAATCCGGTGGAGGCATTGGTTGCCTTTTTAAAATGTTCGCGGCTTGCTTCTGCTGCTTCTCTCCAAAAATCATTATCCTTGTTTGCCTCAAGAGCCCACACTTCATAAAATGCCGGCAAATGATACGAAGGATCCGAATAGGTAGCCGCATTTCCAATCGGACAGAATACCGGCATTTTATAGGTGGAATCAAACATATTCACGCCCTGTCCGTCATCCGCTTGGTGAAGCATCGTCGTAAGAATTTCCTGTGCCTCTTTATGATAATCATAGATGCCCTCGCCGTTACCCCAGCGCGCAGACGCAAACAATAAGGCGGTTGCAAAATATTCTTCTCCATCAGATGCTGGTGTGTTGTCCTTTATGGTTCCATCTGTGTTCATCTGCCATGCAAAATAGCCTTCGTGTTCACCGCTTTTATGCTGCATATAGGTCTTTGCCCATTTCCAAAGACAATCAAATTCTTTCTTTTTGTTCATCTGAACACAAATCATCATGCCATAAGACATTCCCTCTGAACGCACATCGTTGGTATCCGCAGTATAAATATAAGCCATATCGTCGCCTACCTGATAGTAGAGACGTTCGTCATCGGTTCCATGAAACAGTTTTTGCCATGTCGATTCGACTTTTTTGTTTATTTCGTCCTCAGAGTAGCCATATTCCCTAAAAAGATTTCGGTAATTTCCTGTATAGGCAGCTCCCTTGGATGCCGGCACGGGTGCCGCTGGTGTTGCCGGTATGTCTCCGATATAATAAAGCTCGTAACTATTGACATAAGTGTCATTGGAGCCATTATCCGTTTCCAACAAAAACTTAATTTCCTGCTTTCCGCTTACGTCCGTCATTTTAAAGTCAAATGACTGCTCAGAAAGTGAAGTTCCGGTAAAGCTGACCGCTCCTACTTTTTTCCCACCGATATAAACCGATACACCGGCTGTCGTGGAATTACTGGAAGCCCCTTTGACAACCATACGGTACTTCTTATTCGTTCCTGTAAAAGTATATGAGGTGGAACAATAATCTCCATTGCCGTAAAGTGCCATCGCCGAAAAACCTAACTTATTGCTTGGTCCCGCATAGTCTCCTCCGTGGGTCATTGTGGAACATTCCCCACTACTTACAAGTTGTGGGCCTGCTGTTGGTGCTGCCGTTGGTGCTGCCGTTGGTGCTGCTGTTGGTGCTGCTGTTGGTGCTACCGTTGGTACTACCGTTGGTGCTGCCGTTGGTGCTGCTGTTGGTGCTGCCGGTGTTGGGCCTACTATTGGGCCTGCTGTCGGTGCTACCGTTGGGCCTACTATTGGGCCTGCTGTTGGTACTACCGGTGCTGTTGGTGCTGCTGACACTGTCGCCGTTGGCGTTGCAGAGATTGCCGGTGTTGGGCCTACTATTTGACCTGCTGTTGCCGTCGGCATAGCTGTTTCAGTCGGTAATTTTGTCTGATTCTGTGACGTATTTTTCGGTAAAACTTTTACTTTTAACCGAGTTTTCATTTTCTTTCCTTTTTTTTGTGTCACAGTAACCGTTGTCTTTCCCGCTTTTTTAGCAAAAAGCTGTCCTTTTTTACTAACTAACAAAACTTTTTTATTTGAAGACTTAAACTTCAAAATCTTCTTCATCTTCTTTTGCGGCACTTTTTTCCCGTTAACCTTTACTTTTAACTGGACTTTTTTACCTGCCTGAATAGTAAGAACACCTTTTTTCTTCTTATTCAAAATTGTAATGGTTTGCTTCTTTTTCTTAGCCTGTGAATTCGGAACGGAACTGTTTGCTATACACGTTGTAATCACAAGTGAAAAAACAAGAAATAGCACTAAATACCGTTTCCCTCTTTTTGTATTCCTCATAATTAATGCCTCCTGTCATATTATCGAATACACATTTTATTTTGACGAACATGATTATACCATTTATACGGAGATTGTGTCAAGTTTTTTGTGTGAACTTGTAGTGTAAATGCTTTTTCGGATTGCCTCCGGAAATTTCTCTTGTAGTGATTCCTTTCTTATAAAGAGTGATGAGGGTCGTTTCCAGTTCATCGGTTCTTCGAGCGTAGTCAGGAATTAACTGTTGCTCAAAATGAGCGTTTCTGTTACGGGGCACTTTGATGTGAAGTCTGCCGTAGGAAGTATCGAGATCTCGCTCGTAGAATCCATTTCGACTGTTTCCGGTATTGTAGCCGAGAATACTACTCTTCTCATAACCTAAGAACTGTGTCAGCTCAATTTTGAGAAGATCATTCATCGCAGCTTCGAGATGAGAACGAAAAACTTCATCAATTGATTCATTTTTTAGTAACGCGGTCATTAATTCTGTGTTAAGATTAGACATAGGGAACCTCTTTTCTGTGTGTTTTCTGGTACTTAACACTATACAGGAAATTGGTTCCTTTTTCCATACCTAAAGGAATTATCGTTTACACAAAATATTATACACTATCAGATAATAATATAACGAAAAACAACATCATCTCCAAATATTGTATGAATACAGAAAGTAGAAATTAAGAAATTTCCCCTGTTTTCTTCTTTCTGTATTCATTTGGACTCATATGATAATATTGTCTAAACTTCCGGCAGAAATAGCCGGAACTTGTAAATCCGGTTTCTTCTGCAATGGAAGAAACCGATTTTTGAGTGATATAAAGTTGTTCAGCAGCCTGTGCTAGTCTGTATTGAATTAGATATGCTACCGGAGAACAGTGGATGCCAGTTTGAAAAATGTGTAAAGCTCCACTTTTGCTGATAGATGCCGATGCCGCAATCGTCTCCAATGTAATCTCTTCCATGTAGTGATCATGAATATACTGCATCATAGCTTGTAATCTTGCTTGTTTGTGATTTAATCGATGAATACTGTTAGAATCAGAAGTCCAGTCCATATTTTTTTGCAATATGTTCCAAAGCTGAAATAAAAGTTGTATAGTACATAATTCATTATCCGGCTTAGTTTCCTGAATAGTACAAATTTGCGACAAAAGTTGTAGCACCTGTTTTCCAAATGTGTTGGATGGACTGAAAACTTGATATGGAACAGACGAGCTTATCACAGGAAGAATATATTTTTCGTAAATGAGACTGTTTTCGGGTGCTAATAGGGTTGGCGAAAAAACAATATTAGGTGCAAATGTACTGCTTTGTGCTTCAAAACGATGCAGGACACCGCTATTGATAAATATGCCGCAACCTTTATGTAGTTCTATTTTACTTGTACCTATAAGGCAGAGCGCAGTACCTTCAGCAATATAAAGAAATTCTAATTCATGATGCCAATGCCAGTCAATGCGATGGAAGTCAAATTTCCAAATATTATCAGGATAGTATGCAAATGGATAACGATTGTTGCCATGCTGGATGGTTTCTCGTAGTGTTTCATCTGTAGTTATCTTAAAAGTCTCCATGTTATATTTCCTCATAAATAATAAATTTGTTATATTGTACCATAAATATATGATTTTATGCAATGACTAGATATAAAGTTTACGATATAATTACATTTATTAGAGGAGGACAAAATGAAAAGCCAATATAATAAGACAATTACAGCCTGTTTTGTAGGTTATATTGTACAAGCTATCGTTAATAATTTTACACCATTGCTTTTTTTGCTTTTTCAGAAATGCTATCATATTCCAATTTCCCAAATTACATTGTTAGTGACTTTTAATTTTGGGATACAACTACTGGTTGATTTTCTTTCTGTCAGATTTGTTGATAAAATAGGATATCGGATATCAATGATTATAGCTCATGTTCTAGCAGCGGCAGGATTATTCCTTCTTACAGTTTTACCAGAGATTTTACCAGTTTCCTTTATTGGAATTTTGATTGCTGTAATGATCTATGCGGTAGGTGGTGGACTTTTGGAAGTCCTGGTCAGTCCGGTTGTTGAGGCTTGCCCATCCGACAATAAGGAAAAAGCAATGAGCCTGTTGCATTCTTTTTATTGCTGGGGACACGCCGGAGTTGTACTCATATCAACAGTGTTCTTTTATGTAGTCGGTATAGATAACTGGAAAATATTAGCCATTATTTGGGCGGTTATTCCAATTGGAAATGCTTTTGTTTTTTCAAAGGTTCCCATTGCACCATTGCTTGAGGATGGAGATACCGGACTTGGATTAAAGGAATTGTTTCGGATGAAAATTTTTTGGATTTTGTTGATTATGATGATATGTGCAGGAGCAAGTGAGCAAGCAGTAAGTCAATGGGCCTCTACTTTTGCAGAAAAAGGTCTTGGAATTTCAAAGGCAGCCGGCGACTTAGCAGGGCCGATGGCATTTGCGGTTCTAATGGGAATATCAAGATTGTTTTATGGTAAGTATGGTGACCGTATTAATTTGGAACACTTTATGATTTATAGTAGTTTTTTATGTATTTTATCCTATTTAGGGATTTCATTATTCTCGATTTCGCTATTAAATCTGATTGCCTGCGCTGTCTGTGGGCTTTCAGTGGGAATCATGTGGCCTGGAACTTTCAGCAAGGCATCAGCAGCTTTGCCCAAAGGGGGAACAGCCATGTTTGCATTGCTGGCATTAGGTGGAGATATAGGTTGTTCAGGAGGTCCTACATTGGTTGGAATGGTATCAGGAGCTTTTGGGGATAACCTAAAGATGGGAATTTTGGCAGGAATTATTTTTCCAGTGTTGTTACTTATAGGAGTCATTCTTTGCAGAAGACAAAAGAAAATTACTAATTATAATACAGTGAAAAGTAGGCACTAAATATAGCTGCTTATTAAAATAAAAAAGAAAGTGAGAAAAAAGATGGAATTTTTGAAAAACAATCCTAAATGGATACGTCAACCAAAGCAGGTACAAATTAGTGAGGATAAAGTTGTAATTCTTACAGAAAGGGGTACCGATTTATGGGCACGCACTTATTATGGTTTTCAAAATGATAATGCTCCAGTATTTCAAGTTGAAACAACGGACAAGTACTTTTCTTTTATTGTTAAAACAGAATTCGAGAGTACCTGTCGTTTTGACCAGTGTGGTGTGGCTATGTATTTAAATAGTGATAATTGGTTTAAGGCATCTATAGAATATGAGAATGAAAAAATACAGCGATTGGGAAGCGTTGTAACCAATCATGGATATTCTGACTGGGCAACAACAGACATATCCTCTGATATTAAAAGTATGTGGTATCGTTTTTCACGAAGGGACAGTGACTACTGTATTGAATGCAGTGAGGATGGCATAAATTTCAGACAAATGCGTATTTTCCATATGTGGGAAGGTGCAGAAAAAATTACTTATGGAATATATGCATGCAGCCCGACAGAAGGCTCATATAAGGCAACATTTTCAAATATGCAGATTACGGAATGTAAATGGGAATCAGATGCAGACTGGCGTGATTGATGATATGATTTCTAAAGATAAATCTCATATGAGAATCATTATCAGTTAAATTGAATAATAAATATAAGCCAAAAATAATCCCCGAAAAATTTTAGAATTTTTGGGGATTATTTAACATTATAAATAAAGAGTGTCCTCTCCATCCACCCATATTTGCATCGTTCCATCAAGATATAATTTTGCATATTCAAGTGGTTCATCGATGGCAAGTACGTTTAATGAACAGACTGATCCGGGTGTGGTTTATAAATCCTTCTCAGCTTCCCAACAGTCAATACGGAGCATATAGCCAGCACTGGTATAAACATCAATGCTGTTGCGTTGTGGATTGTATTCTG
>OHZQ01000532.1_pt1 | contig 11371 bp, 5 predicted proteins | sample 1580551 | NCBI WGS metagenome assembly OHZQ01 (sample SAMEA3882527, study PRJEB24775) | human gut metagenome | biome: human-associated habitat; feature: intestine environment; material: feces | place: Netherlands | collected 2009/2010 | reverse complement strand
GGGAAAGTCACTGTCTGGCCGTCTTTTTCAAAACGGTATGAGTTGACATTCTGTCCCAACAGGGTTACTTCCTTATAGCCTTTTCGTTGCAGGTCGCGTACTTCGTTCAGGATACTTTCCACGTCACGGCTGCGTTCACGTCCTCGTGTATAAGGTACAATACAGTAATGGCAGAAATTGTTGCATCCTCGCATGATGGAAACGAATCCTGAAATATGGTTTCCGCAAATACGTGAAGGAATCACGTCACGGTAAGTTTCCGTAGTAGAAAGTTCCACATTGATGGCTTTTTCTCCTGCCTCTACGGCTGCAATCAGATCGGGTAAGGTCAAATAGGCATCCGGACCGGCTACTAAGTCTACATGATGTTTTTCAATCAGTTCGTTTTTCACTCGTTCGGCCATACATCCCAATACGCCCACAATCAGGTGTTTCCGCTTTTTGCGCAAAGAATGGAAAAACTCCAGTCGGTTCAGAATTTTCTGTTCCGCATTGTCGCGGATGGAGCAGGTGTTCATAAACACTGCATCGGCTTCCTCCAGGGTGTCGGCCACCGAATATCCCGCCATCTGCATGACGGATGCAATCACTTCACTGTCGGCCACATTCATCTGGCAGCCGTAAGTCTCGATAAACAACTTCTTGTTGTCATCAGCAGTTGCAGATTTAAAGTCTGCTCCCGTTACTTTTTCCATAATCAGTTCGTTTAAAATCAGTTTATATCATAGTTGGTATCTGTCATCCGGAGCGCAAAGATACTTCTTCCCTCCCAATAAACGGATGAAATGAAAGAAAAATGCCATTACAAGTTGTCAATCTGCGCCTTATCAGCTAATTTATGTTAAGAGAACAAACATTTTCCGAGTGTTAATTTGGCATAGAGCAAATTAATTCACAAATTTGTGGAATGAAAGAAACATTAGATTTTTTCATAGTTAAGGTTTAGGTTAAAAAAATTAAGGGGAGCTGTGAAGCTGCCCTTTTTTATTACCAATTCCTTGGCTGTAATCAGATTAAATAATTAACTTTGCCCAAAAGCAAAGATAAGAGATAATTGCACTATCTTTGGGTGGAAAATCAAAAAGAATATGGAAGATGTCTTCAAGTTTCTGTTAGTTGCGGCTGTCATAGTAATCGGACTCGTCAAGCAGTTTAAGAAAGAAGCAAATAAAAATGCTGACAAGAGTCCCGACATACCTATGCCCGACGTTGACAACCCACTGCCCGAATACTGGGGCGGAGATACTTACGGAGGCTTTATTCCCGGAGGCCCCAAGCCGGCAGAAAAGCCCAAGCCGGTATCCAAACCGTCTGCCAAATCCAAGCACACTTCCATAAAGGCTTCCCCTCCCTCCCCGGCATCCCGTCCGCAGGAATCCGATGAAGTAACGTCCGAATACGGCATCCACTCGGCAGAAGAAGCGAGGAAAGCCATCATCTGGTCAGAAATACTTCAACGGAAATATTAAAGACAGTCGATAATTGCAGAACCAATTACGAGCCCCTTCAGAATCTTTACACGAAAAAATAACTATTTATATTATGGCACTCAATTACATTTCGGCAGCAGAAGCTGCGAGCCTGATTAAACATGGCTACAACATCGGCTTGAGCGGATTTACTCCCGCAGGAACAGCCAAAGCCGTTACGGCTGAATTAGCAAAAATCGCGGAAGCAGAACATGCAAAAGGAAACCCGTTCCAGATAGGTATCTTCACCGGTGCTTCTACCGGAGATTCCTGCGACGGTATCCTTTCACGCGCCAAAGCTATCCGCTACCGTGCTCCTTACACCACCAACGCCGATTTCCGCAAAGCCGTGAACAATGGCGAAATAGCCTACAACGACATCCATCTCTCACAGATGGCGCAGGAAGTACGCTATGGTTTCATGGGAAAAGTGAATGTTGCTATCATCGAGGCATGTGAAGTTACTCCCGACGGTAAAATCTACCTGACGGCTGCCGGCGGTATCGCTCCGACTGTCTGCCGCCTGGCCGACCAGATTATCGTGGAACTGAATGCCGCCCACAGCAAGAGTGCCATGGGTCTGCACGACGTCTACGAACCCCTCGACCCTCCTTGCCGCCGCGAAATCCCCATCTACAAACCGAGTGACCGTATCGGCCTGCCCTACATCCAGGTAGACCCGAAAAAGATTGTCGGCGTAGTGGAGACTAACTGGCCGGACGAGGCACGTTCGTTTGCCGCCGCCGACCCGCTGACCGACAAAATCGGACAGAACGTGGCCGACTTCCTTGCCGCCGACATGAAACGCGGAATCATTCCGCCTACCTTCCTGCCGCTGCAATCTGGTGTGGGCAACATTGCCAATGCCGTACTGGGTGCTTTGGGACGTGACAAGACCATCCCGCCGTTTGAAATGTACACAGAAGTTATCCAGAACTCCGTTATCGGACTTATCCGCGAAGGCCGCGTGAAATTCGGAAGCGCCTGCTCACTGACCGTAACGAACGACTGCCTGGAAGGCATCTACCAGGATATGGACTTCTTCCGCGACAAGCTGGTGCTCCGTCCGTCGGAAATCTCCAACAGCCCGGAAGTGGTGCGCCGACTCGGTGTTATCTCCATCAACACCGCCATCGAAGCCGACATCTACGGCAACGTGAACTCCACGCACATCGGCGGTACGAAGATGATGAACGGTATCGGTGGAAGCGGTGACTTCACCCGCAATGCCTATATCTCCATCTTCACCTGTCCGTCCGTTGCCAAGGAAGGTAAAATCTCGGCTATCGTGCCGATGGTTTCGCACATGGACCACACGGAGCATGACGTCAACATCATCATCACCGAACAAGGTGTGGCCGACCTCCGCGGCAAGAGTCCGAAAGAACGTGCACAAGCCATCATCGAAAACTGTGTTCATCCGGACTACAAGAACATTCTGTGGGATTACCTGAAACTGACCGACGGCAAGTCACAGACTCCCCATGCCCTGCGCGCCGCACTGGCTATGCACGCTGAGCTGGCCAAAAGTGGAGACATGAAGAATGTAGACTGGGCACAGTATAAATAAACTGCTCCCTAAAAAGGCGGAGAAAAACCGCCCGAAAGATATACCGCGTTGCATGTATATTTCCGGTTTGCTGGATCTATATATGCAACGCGTTGCATATATAGATGGAACACGCTGCATCTATAGTTCCAACAACAAGCTATTTCAGTACCTACTACATCCCTGCATCAATTCCTGGCAAAACCTCCTTCTTACCGGTAAACTCACTATCTTTTGCTTCAGTTTCCTTTTCAGTTTCTTCAATCGATCTCTCACCGAGCCAACACTTATCGTTCGCATTGAGTGAAAAACTGCAATAATTTGTCTAGAGAAATACTTGCCTCCATTTAATCCCTCCTATTCATTGAAAGCGGGCTGCCCCGGAATCACTTCCCAGACAGCCCTTCCTTCACATTTAAAATGAAGATGCAGAGAGAGTAGTATGATGACACTCTATTCCTGACCTCCCCCTAACGCCTTGTAGAGGTTAATCAGGCTTTGTATTTCAGAAAATCGATTTGCCGTCTGTGCCAGTTGTGCGTTGAGCAATGTCTGCCGGGCGGTAAGCACCTCCAGATAGGTGGTGTTGCCATGCTCCATCAGCAGGGAAGTGCTGCGGGCAGCTGTCTGCAAGGAAGCTACCTGCTTGTCCAGCAGTTCGCTTTTGGATAGGCTTGTCTGCCAGGCAGTCAAGGCATCGTTCACCTCGCTGCCTGCATTCAGCAATGTCTGCTGGAAGGCAAGGGAAGCCTCCTCCTGCTGGGCACGGGCTATGCGGTACTGTGCAATGACCTGCCCGCGGGCAAAGAGCGGCTGCGTCAGCGAACCCACTGCCGAAGCCAGGAACTTGCCGGGATTCACAATCATTGAACCGGCAGAATTGGTCCAGCCCGCACTCCCGCCCAGCGTGATGGAGGGATAGAAGGCAGAGCGCGCCGCATTGGTGCCGTAGAACGCCGCTTCCAGTGTCCGCTCAGCCGAACGGACATCAGGACGGCAGGAAAGCATCTGAACAGGAATCCCTATAGAAAAGCCCACGGGGAACTGCTGCTCTGCCAGCACACCGCGCTCGTAATGACGGGGCGTCTCTGCCAGCAACAGCGCAAGGCTGTTCTCCACCTGGTTTATCTGTTCTTCCAAATCGAGCACGGAAGTCTGCACCTGATAGTACGTGGCCTCCATCTGCGACACGGCGGATTCGTTCGCCATGCCCGCATTCATCAGGGCACGGGTGGAAGCAACGGTTTCCCGCCACGTCTCTTCGGTCTGCCTGGAGATGGCAAGCTGCTGGTCCAGCATCAGCAGGGTATAGTAAGTATTGGCTATCCCGGCAATGAGCTGGGTACGCACGGCCTGGCGATAGTCCTGACTCTGCGCATAGAGCGCCTTCGACTGTTTCTTGGCATTGCGCATGCGGCCGAAAATATCCAGCTCCCAACTGGCAGTGACGGACAGCGAATAGGTCTGTGTGGCCTTGCGGCTGTCAAAGCTGCTCACCGTGCCCTGCGGCGCAAGGGCAAAGGAGGGCAGGAAGGCAAGCTTTGCGGACAGCAGGGTGGCTTCGGCCTCTTCCACGCGGAGCTGTGCCGACTGGTAGTCGGTATTGTTCTGCAACCCTTGTCCGATGAGTGCCTGCAGATGCGGGTCGGTGAAAAGCTCGTGCCAGTCCATGCCGCCCAGGCCAAGGTCCAGGCTGTCTTCGGTGGCAGCCGGAGAACCGGCGAGGCTCTCCGTAAAAGCTGCCATTTCTTCCCCATAGAGGCCGTCGGGGACCTCGGTAGCGGGTTTGTATTTGGTGTACACGCCGCAACTGCTGAACAGCAAACCGGCGGCGGACAATAGGATGATATGTTTCTTCATTGTTCCAATCTGTTTTTATTTTATTTTCCTCAATCTTTCGCCCGTTCTGCCTCACTCTTCTGCTTTTCAAGCAATACCTGCATATCGGCTTCTTCCTCCATTGGCGGACGAACCTTATCCTGTAAGTACTCGAAGATGATGTAGAACACCGGAACGACGAAAAGCAGCGCTAGCGTTCCGATGAGCATGCCGCCTACTACGCCCGTACCCAGCGAAGAGTTACCGTTGGCGCCCGCACCACTCGAGAACATCAGCGGAAGCATACCGAATATCATCGTCAGCACCGTCATCAGGATAGGACGCAAACGGACCTGGGCGGCCGAATAAGCTGATTCCACAATGCCCATTCCCTTGCGGCGCCGCTCGATGGCATACTCCGTAATCAGGATGGCCGTCTTGGCGAGCAAGCCAATCAGCATAATCACACCCGTCTGCAAATAGATGTTGTTCTCCAATCCCAGAACCTTGGCAAAGAGGAATGAACCCATCAGCCCGAACGGTACGGAGAAGATGACCGCAAACGGTATCAGGAAACTCTCATAAAGACATGCCAGGATGAGATAGATAAGGAAGATACAGATGGCATAAATAAAGACAGTCTGCGCACCACCAGTATTGGCTTCCTCACGTGCCATACCTCCGTACTCGTAACCGTAGCCCAGCGGCAATGTCTGTTCTGCCACTTCCGCAATCACTTTCTGCACTTCACCGGACGAATATCCTTCCGCCGGATTCACGTTGGCAGAGATGGCGCTATACAGATTGAAGCGGTTGGCCGTCTCCGGACCAAGCACCCGATTCAATGTCACAAACTGGCTGACCGGAGCCATCTCCGTACCGTTGCGCACAAACATATTACCCAGTGCCTGTTCGTCCAGACGATATTCGGGCGATGCCTGCATCATGACGCGGTATACCTTACCGAACTGGTTGTAATTGGAGATATAAGCTCCACCGCAATAACTGCCCAACGCGTCGAGCACCACACTCGGCGAAATGCCCGCACGCTTACACTTGGCCGCATCTACATCTACCGATACCTGCGGGAAGTTCATAGCATAAGAGGTATACGCCATAGCCACCTCAGGACGCTGGTTCAGCGCACCCAGGAACTGTATCACTGCCTCGTAGAACGTTGCCATGTCACCGCCCGTTCTGTCCTGGAGGTTCAGCTCTAAGGAGTTACCCATACCGTAGCCCGGAATCATACCCGGCTGGAAGCTGAATATCTGCGCCTCCTTCACACCGTAGAACTGGGCATTGAGGCGTGCCACCACAGCATCGGACGTGTGTTCGCTCCCCTTTCGCTCACCCCAGTCCTTCAGACGGATGATGATGGTGCCGTAGGAAGTTCCCTGACCGGACATCAGCCCGTAGCCTGCCACCTTGGCATAGTGCTCTATCTCTGGTGTGCTCTTCAGAATATCCTCCAACTTGTTCATCACCTTCGTAGTTTCTTCCAGCGTGCTTCCCGGTGAGGTGCTGACGTTCACCATGATGACACCCTGGTCCTCCTGCGGCACAAGCCCTGTCTTGGTGGTGCTCATCAAGTAAACCAGCAATACGACGGTAGCCGCCAATGAAGTCCACACCATCCAGCGGCGGTGGATAAAGAACATCACACCTTTCTTATATTTTCCCAGCACGGCGTTGAACGAGGCATTGTATGCCGCACGCACCCGTCCGTTGATGCTCTTCGCACTCTTCGTACCGTCCGACGGACGCATCATGATGGCGCACAAGGCGGGGCAAAGCGTCAATGCCGAAATCATGGAGATGCCCACCGCCGTTGCCATCGTGACACCGAACTGCGTATAGAACACGCCCGAAGTACCGCCCATAAACGTCACGGGGATAAATACCGCCATGAACACGCAGGTACAAGAGATGATGGCCATCGTCACATCGCCCATCGCATCCTTCGTGGCAAGGTAAGGGGACTTGTATCCGGCATCGAACTTGGACTGCACCGCCTCCACCACCACGATGGCATCGTCCACCACCGTACCGATGGCAAGCACCAACGCAAACAGCGTCAGGATATTGAGACTGAACCCCGCAGCCACCAGGCAGGCAAACGTGCCGACCAGCGACACGATAATGGAAATGGAGGGTATAAGCGTACTCTTGAAGTCCTGCAGGAAGAAATACACCACCAGAATTACCAGTATAATGGCAATGACCAGTGTCTCCACCACATTGTGTATGGAAGCGAAGAGGAAGTCGTTGGAACTCATCATCGTCACAAATTCCGTCCCTTCGGGCAGGCTCTTCCTCATCTCGTCTATCTGTGCGGTAATCTGCTTGTTGACGGCGGTTGCGTTGGAGCCTGCCGTCTGGAACATCATGAAAAGTACCGCCGGCTTGCTGTCCATCTCACTGCGGAAACTATAGGTCAGCGTACCCAGCTCCACATCCGCCACGTCCTTCAGACGGAGCACGGAACCGTCGCTCTGCGAGCGTACCACCGTGTTCTGGAATTCCTCCACACTCTTCAGGCGTCCACGATACTTCATCGTAAACTGGAACACGTTCTTTGAATTCTCGCCCAGCGAACCGGTAGGCGCTTCGATGTTCTGCTCGCCCAATACGGCGGTCACATCCGAAGGGACCAGTCCATACTGCGCCATCCGTTCCGGTTTCAGCCAGATGCGCATACTGTAGGTATCACCCAGCTCCATTACGTCACCCACACCTTCGATACGTTTGATTTGCGGAATCACGTTGATGTCGAGGTAATTGGCAAGGAACGTCTGGTCGTAGCGCCCGTCGGTGCTCACCAAAGCGCCGATTTGCAGGAAGCTGGTCTGCCGCTTCTGGGTAGTCACACCGATTTTCGTCACTTCGGCGGGCAGCAGTCCCTGCGCCTTGGATACGCGGTTCTGTACGTTCACCGCAGCCATGTCGGGGTCCGTGCCCTGCTTGAAATAGACTTGTATGGTGGCAGAACCGGCATTGGTGGCGGTAGAACTGATGTACATCATGTTCTCCACACCGTTGATGCTCTCCTCCAACGGCATGATGACACTGTTCAGCACGGCTTCGGCATCGGCGCCGGTGTAGTTGGCACTGACATATACCGTAGGAGGCGCAATGTCAGGATATTGTTCCACCGGCAGCGTAAAGAGCGAAATGAGCCCTATCACCAGAATCAGTACGGAGATGGAGATAGCCATCACCGGCCGTTTTATAAATATGTTTCCTTTCATCTTAATGGGTCATTGATAGTTGATAAAATAGCAATCATCATTTCACTTGCGTTCCTTCGCGCAGCAGTCCGGCACCTGTGGAAACAATCTCGTCACCCACTTTCAGTCCGTCCAGCACCACGTATTCGCGTCCGTCATTTATTCCTGCCACGGTAATCAGGGTAGAGACGGCCTTGCCATCCACTACCTTGTATACCAACGTCTTGTCCTGCAACTGTACGGTGGCTTCTTGCGGAATCACAATGCAGTTCTTATACGTGGCAGGCACCACCGTGCCCGATGCCCCGCTATGGAGCAGGCGCGATTCGTTGGGGAAGACCACGCGTGCCACTACCGTACCCGTCTGGCGGTCGATGACACCACTGATGGACTCGATGGTACCTTTCTTGTCGTAGACGGAATTGTCGTTCAGACGCAGCTCTGCCGCCGGCATGTTCTTCAGCGCCTCGTCCATGCTGCCGTACTGGCGTGTCAGGGCGAGCAACTGGTTCTCGGTCATGGAAAAGTAAACGTACATGTCGCTGTTGTCACTGACCGTTGTCAGCGGTTGCGGCAAGCTGGGGCTGACCAATGCCCCTGCACGGTAGGGCAATGCCCCCACCACCCCGTCGCTGGGACTCTTCACTTCCGTATAGGAGAGGTTGTTGCGTGCGCTTATCTCCTGGGCCTCGGCCTGCGAGAGTTGCGCCTTGGCGGTAAGGTAGCTGTTTTCGGCAGTCTTCAGGCTGAATTCCGAAACCACTTTCTGCGCATACAATTCCTTGTTGCTGTTATAAGTCAGTTCGGCAGTAGCCAGTGCGGCACGTGCCGCTTCCACATTGGCAACGGCCGTTTTGAGTGCAGCCTTGTAGGGAACCTGGTCGATGATGAAAAGCAGTTGTCCCCGGCGCACCTTCTGCCCCTCGGTCACACAAAGCTTCTCGATGGTACCCGACACTTGCGGATAAATATCTATGTCCTGCCGTCCGCGTATCGTTGCTGAGTACGAAGTGGAAAGCTCTTTGTCCGTCGCCTCCACTTTCATGGTAGCATAAGAAGGTTTCATTCCGGAAGCATCCGATGCCTGCTTGCAAGATGCCAAACACATTGTACAACCGACAATCCCTATCAGCCGTATCCATTTCCTGTTCAATGTAATCATACTTTTTCTCATTGTCTTTTTGTTAAAACTGGTGGCAAAAGTAGGAGAAAGGAACAACGCCATAATGACCAATTACACTCCAAAGATGTTCCTTTTTCGACATTCATCTTTTTTAAGGCTAATGAATTGTCTATAAATGACATATAGAACAAGAAAGCCGCATAATGGAACATCCCATATTTCCCATTATTCACCAACTTTGCAAAACGAAAAAGGAAGAATATGGAGAAAGGGAACATAAAAATCGTAGAAATCGCGGACTTTAAAAACAGCGAACATGTCCTTGACTATGTAGACAATGACTTTGTCATAATCAACAGTCTGGAGGGAAGCCCCTACAATGAAGATACAATAAGATTGGGATGCTTCCTTATCGCTATCTGTCTAGAAGGCTGCATCCAGTTGGACGTCAACTACAAAACCTACCAACTGGAAGCAGGCGACTTACTGCTCGGCCTTCCCAATACCATTATCAGCCACGCGATGGTAAGCCCAAAGCACAAGATAAGGCTTGCCGCATTCTCCACACAGTTCCTACAACGCGTGGTCAAGATGGAGAAGGATACATGGAATACCGTTATGCATATCCACAACAATCCCATAAAGTCTGTCGGGGAGGAAGGGGACAAGGAAATCTTCAAATTCTACCGAGAACTGCTTATGGCAAAGATAAACGACGAGCCTCATCACTATCACAGGGAAGTGATGCAATACTTGTTTTCTGCCATTTTCTGTGAGATGTTGGGACACCTCAACAAAGAAGTGAACCCTTCAGAAATGACAGTCGATACAAAAGAAAGCATCAAACAGTCCGACTATATCCTGCGTAAGTTTATAGAGATGTTGTCCAAAGACAACGGCATACACCGTTCTGTAGGATATTATGCCGATGCACTCTGCTATAGTCCCAAACACTTTTCGAAGGTCATCAAGCAGGCATGCGGACGTACACCGCTGGACTTGATAAACGAGAATGCCATTGAACACATCAAGTACCGGCTGAAGCATTCGGACAAGTCCATCAAAGAGATTGCAGAGGAGTTCGATTTCCCCAACCAGTCTTTCTTCGGGAAGTATGTGAAGTCTTATCTGGGTATGTCTCCGGCACGCTACCGCAATACGAAAGAGGAATGATTTCCCCTACTCTTGGGGCTCACTCCGTAAAGGTCTGCATTAGGAAGCTAAACCTTAACTTTACGACGCTAAAGGTCAACTTTACGATGGCTAAACCTCAACGTATCACTTCATCACACACTGCATCCTGAAAAGCGCGTGCTTCTCTGCCCGACAGTGCATTCTGGTTCATGATGGCAAAGGCTATTTCGTGTCCGTTGCGGGCTTTAAGGTAGCCGGCCAGGCAGTTGATGGCGGTAAAGGAACCCGTCTTGGCATGTACATTTCTGTGGGAAAGGGTGCCTTTCTTCATGCGGAACTCCAGTGTACCGTCCACGCCGCCAATGGGCAAAGCCTTATAAAGTTTCTGGAAAACATCCGTACGCGAGTAGGCATATCGCAGGAAAGAAACCAAGAGTTCCGGTGAAATGTAGTTGTAATTGGAAAGGCCGCAACCATCTGCCAGATTATACCTATCGGGGTTATATCCCATCTCTTTTATCAGCATGCGGATGGCAGAAAGCCCGTCCTCGGCAGAGACACGCTTCTTTCCGCTGCTCTGCACACCCAACCGGCAGAGCATGGCTTCGGCATTGAGATTATCGCTCTCCTTCATTATCTGTTTCACCACATCCTGCACGGAAGTTTCGTAGGAAGCCATCCGTACGGAGAGGCTGTCTTGCCGGAACTCACCGAAGAGGTAAGAGACTTCCGCTTCTGCCGCCGGAATGCACCGGATGCCTCGTGCCTGCAACCGTTCCATAAAGGTATGCATGAAGAAGTCCTGCGAAGAAAATATATTGACCGTACCTGCACGGCGGGCATCGACGTTGCCCGTCACGGTGATGTTGTTCCCGTTCACCAGCCAGTCGCGCGACACACGGAAACGTCCGGCAGAAGGGGTACGGCTTTGGGTCTTGTTCGTCAGTGTATAATAGGAAGAGGCGGGAGTGCATTCAAGGCGTGCGCTGTCGCCCCGTTCGCCGGGTGTGGCGGTAACCTTCACCACTCCTTTATTCAGCATCAGCGG
>OHZQ01000524.1_pt1 | contig 11541 bp, 5 predicted proteins | sample 1580551 | NCBI WGS metagenome assembly OHZQ01 (sample SAMEA3882527, study PRJEB24775) | human gut metagenome | biome: human-associated habitat; feature: intestine environment; material: feces | place: Netherlands | collected 2009/2010 | reverse complement strand
CAAGGCTATTCATCGCAACTGGCTGGCAGATACTTGTAACTTGTCTTTGTATGAAGATAAAACTTTTCCGTTGCCCGATAATTTCTTTGATGATTATGAAGGACGTCCTGCGGCAGCGGCTCAGGAAATGAGCATCGTGAAGGATATGGATATGATTTATGACCTTAAGATGCTTCGCCCCGATAAACAAACCCGTTTGAAGGCTCTTTATGAAAATTATATCGGACGTATGGATGAGGGGCAGCGTGCGGCATGGGATAAGTTTTATGGTCCCATTATCGATGACTTCTATAAAAAGAATCCTCAGGGTAAAGAATTGGCCGATTGGAAGTTCCAGCGCTATATGCGTGACTATATGAAAACAGTGAAATCGTTGGATGATAATGTAGGTCGTGTACTGGATTATCTGAAAGAAAAGAATATGCTGGACAATACCTTGGTGGTTTATACTTCAGACCAAGGCTTCTATATGGGAGAACATGGTTGGTTTGACAAACGCTTTATGTACGAAGAATCCATGCATACTCCGCTTATAATGCGGTTGCCCAAAGGTTTTGACAGGAAAGGTGATATTACAGAACTGGTGCAAAACATAGATTATGCACCTACCTTTCTGGAATTGGCAGGTGCTCCTGTTCCCGAAGATATCCAAGGTGTTTCGTTGCTTCCACTGTTGAAAGGAGAAAAACCTGCTGATTGGCGCAAATCATTGTATTATCATTTTTATGAATATCCGGCAGAACATATGGTGAAACGTCATTATGGTGTACGTACAGAGCGTTATAAATTAATTCACTTCTATAATGATATTGATGTGTGGGAATTGTATGATTTACAGGCAGACCCTACGGAAATGCATAATCTTTATGGTCAGAAAGAATATGAACCGGTTGTGACGGAGCTGAAGACTGAATTGGCAAGATTGCAGGAGCAGTATAATGATCCGGTACGCTTTTCACCCGATAGAGACAAAGAATAAGAAAAATAGCATATATCATGAAATACACCTGTTTGATTTTGCTATGGTCGTTATTTGCGACTATGGCCTTACCTGCTGACAACCTAATCCAATCTATATCTATTGTTCCCTGCCCGGAGAGTATTACTCCGGGTACAGGTTATTTTACTTTCTCCGGAAAAACAGACTTTACGGTAGAAAATGAGGAGCAGGCAGAGGTTGCACGCTGTTTCTCTGCTCTTTTTACCCAGGCGGCCGGATTTACTCCTAGTGTGAAGGTTGGAGAAAAGAAGGGGAAAATCAGTTTCCTCACCGATGACGCATTAAAGAGTGAGGCGTATCATCTGGAAATAACTCCCAGGCAGATAATAGTTAAAGCTTCAGATACAAAAGGTTTTTTTTATGCCTTGCAGACTATTCGTCAGTTATTGCCTGCTTCCATTGAGGGCACAGCGGTGGCGGAAACTGCGGATTGGAGCGTGCCGGCTATGACAATCAAGGATGAACCTCGTTTCGGATATCGTGGATTGATGGTGGATGTGGCCCGCTTTTTTATTCCGAAAGAGAATCTGCTTCGTATTATCGATTGTATGGGAATGTTGAAAATCAATACCCTGCATCTGCATTTGGTGGATGATAATGGTTGGCGTATTGAAATAAAGAGATATCCTTTACTTACGGAAATCGGTTCACGGCGTGTAGATCGTCCTGGAAAATCTTTTCCGGAGCGTCGTAATCCCCGGCAGGGTGAATCGACTGTAGAAAAAGGATTTTACACACAGGAGGATATCCGTGAGATAGTGGCGTATGCCGCCCGACATCAGGTTGAAGTGATTCCTGAAATTGAAATGCCGGCTCATAGTAATGCTGCGTTGGCTTCTTATCCGTTGTTGGCTTGTCCTGTGGTCGATAAATTTATCGGTGTCCTTCCAGGATTGGGAGGAAATCATGCGGATGTGATCTTCTGTGCAGGAAACGATAGTGTATTCACTTTCTTGCAAGGGGTGATTGACGAGGTGGTGGAGCTGTTTCCCTCCAGGTATATTCATTTGGGTGGGGATGAGGCTCGGAAAACGCATTGGAAGGAGTGTCCGCTTTGCCAGGAGCGTATGCGACAGGAAGGCTTGGAGGACGAAGAAGCGTTGCAAGGTTATTTTATGGCGAGAATGAGTGAATATGTACAAAGCAAAGGGAAAGAAGCCATGGGCTGGGATGAACTGACCAATACCCGGATTCCCGACGGAGCAATTATTTATGGTTGGAGAGGCTACGGTCAGGCTGCCGTCAAGGCAGCGGAGCAAGGGCATAGGTTTGTCATGACTCCTGCACGTATCATGTATTTGATTCGTTATCAGGGACCGCAATGGTTTGAACCTTTGACCTATTTTGGGAATAATACATTGAAGGATGTATATAGGTATGAACCGATACAGAAAGAATGGAGTCCGGAGGTACGTTCCTTGCTGATGGGAGTACAGGCTTCTATGTGGACTGAGTTTTGCAATAAACCGGAAGATGTGGAATATCAGCTGTTCCCTCGTCTGGCTGCTTTAGCCGAAGTGGCTTGGACACAGCCTTGGCATAAAAATTGGAGAAGTTTTTTGGTGGCAATGGATAAATTCAACGAGCATCTGTCTGCTAAAGGGATTGTGTTTGCCTGTTCCATGTATAATATACAACATACGGTAACCCCTGTAAATGGAAAGCTACAGGTGAAACTGGAATGTGAACGTCCTGATGTGGAAATCCGTTACACAATGGATGGTAAGGAGCCGACAGACCGGTCTCCGCTATATAAGAGCCCGTTGATGGTGACCGGTACACAAACTATAAAGTGTACGACTTATAGAGCAGGTCGGCAGATGGGAAAAACATTGACATTGCCTTTGGTCTGGAATAAGGCTACCGCCAAACCTGTTTTAGGAAATACACAGGCCGGGAAGATTTTAGTAAATGGTATACGTGGCAGCTTGCGCCAGTCGGATTTCGAATGGCATTCATGGGAAAGCAGTGATTCTGTCGCTTTTACTATAGATTTGCAAAAGAAGGAGTCGCTTCGTTCTGTATCAGTGGGATGCATAACGAATTATGGCATGGCAGCCCATAAACCGGCAGAAACAGTTCACGGATGGAGAGATTTTCCGTGAAGGGACTTTCAAAGAGGATGTGGTACTTGATTTGAATAAGGAAATTGGCCGTTATGTGCGGATTATTGCTAAAGGAGCCGGAGAGTGTCCTGCAACCCATGTACGCCCCGGACAAGAGGCAAGGATTTATTTTGATGAGGTAATGATAGAATAAATAGATATATGAGAAATACATTATTATATTTTTTGGCTGCTCTGGTTATATTTCCAGTAATGGCGCAACAACAACCCGAATGGCAGAGCCAATATGCTGTCGGACTGAACAAACTGGCCCCTCATACTTATGTGTGGCCTTATCAAACCGTATCTGATATCCGTAACGGAGATTATGAATCTTCTCCTTATTACATGAGTCTGAACGGTAGTTGGAAATTCCATTGGGTAAAGAATCCCGATAACCGTCCGAAGGATTTTTATAAACCGGAGTTTTATACAGGAGGATGGGCGGATATTCAGGTTCCCGGCAATTGGGAACGTCAAGGATATGGAACAGCTATTTATGTAAACGAAACCTATGAGTTCGATGACAAACTGTTCCATTTTAAAAAGAATCCGCCTTTAGTTCCATATAAAGAGAATGAAGTCGGTTCCTACAGACGTACCTTTACAATTCCTGCCGATTGGGAAGACCGCCGTGTGGTTATCTGTTGTGAAGGAGTGATTTCTTTTTACTATATTTGGGTGAACGGACATCTGTTGGGCTATAATCAAGGTTCAAAGACACCGGCCGAATGGGATATCACTGATAAATTGAAGAAAGGTGAGAATACGGTGGCATTGGAGGTTTACCGTTGGAGTGCCGGTTCGTATTTGGAGTGCCAGGATATGTGGCGGTTGAGTGGTATTGAACGTGATGTGTATCTTTACAGCACTCCTAAACAGTATATAGCCGATTACAAAGTAACCTCTTCTCTAGACAAACAACAATATAAAGAAGGTATTTTCGGTTTGGAAGCTACCATTGAAGGACCTTCTACTTCCATGACTACCTTTGCTTACCGACTGGAAGATAAAACCGGTAAGGCGGTTCTGCAAGGTGAATATCCTATCAAATCGAAGGGATTGAGCCATTTCTTGAAGTTGGATGAACAAAGTTTGCCGGATGTGGAAGTCTGGAGTGCTGAGCATCCGAATCTTTATACGCTGATCCTGGAATTGAAAGATGTAACAGGTAAAGTAACGGAACTTACCGGATGTGAAGTAGGTTTCCGCACTTCGGAAATTAAGGACGGACGTTTTTGCATCAATGGTGTGCCGGTCTTGGTAAAGGGAACGAACCGTCATGAACATTCCCAATTAGGACGGACTGTAAGCAAGGAACTGATGGAAAAAGATATCAAATTGATGAAACAGCATAATATCAATACGGTCCGCAATTCGCACTATCCTACCCATCCTTATTGGTATCAGCTTTGTGATCGTTATGGACTTTATATGATAGATGAAGCTAATATTGAATCACATGGCATGGGGTATGGACCTGCTTCATTGGCCAAAGATTCCACTTGGTTGCCTGCCCACATGGATCGTACCCAACGTATGTATGAGCGTTCCAAGAATCATCCGGCTATCGTCATCTGGTCATTGGGGAATGAAGCCGGAAACGGTATTAACTTCGAACGTACATATGACTGGATGAAGTCAGTGGAGAAAAGTCGTCCTGTACAATATGAACGGGCCGAACAGAATTATAATACCGATATCTATTGCCGTATGTATCGCAGCGTGGAAGAACTCATGGCCTATGCCCGCCAGACAGAACCTAAAGTCTATCGTCCTTTCATCATGACAGAGTATCTGCATACTATGGGTAATAGTGGCGGAGGATTAAAGGAATATATGCATGTATTCGAAACCGAACCGATTGTTCAGGGAGGTTGTATCTGGGATTGGGTGGATCAATCTTTCCGCGAGATAGATAAGGATGGTAAATGGTATTGGAGTTATGGTGGGGATTATGGTCCGAAGGATGTGCCCAGCTTTGGCAATTTCTGTTGTAACGGGTTGGTCAATGCAGCCCGCGAACCGCATCCGCATCTCATTGAAGTGAAGAAGGAGTATCAATATATCAAATCGGCACTGACCGATCCTAAGAAGCTGACAGTGGAAGTCAAGAACTGGTATGACTTTACCAATTTGAATGCCTATACGTTGCACTGGCAGGTCATGGGGGATGATGGGAAAGTGATAGCAGAAGGAACTCGAAAAGCAGACTGTGCCCCTCATGAGGCTGTAACATTCTCTTTGGGTGCTGTAAAGTTGCCTTCTACGATTCGTGAGGCTTATTTGAATCTGTCTTGGACGCCTGATAAGGCAACTCCCTTTATTGGAACTCATGACGAAGTGGCCTATGACCAGTTTGTACTGTCTGCCAACAAAAGGTATCGTGCGCCGGAAATCAAATTGGCTGATAAGGTGAAGATAGATATTGATCCTGCAACCGGTGCTTTACGCTCTTATATATATAAAGGTAAAGAGATGCTTTCATCTCCTGTAGTTCTCAGCCTTTATCGTCCTGTTACGGACAATGACAGCAGGGAAAAAACAGGAGGAGCCAAAGTTTGGAGGAAAGAAGGTTTGGATAATATGATTCAAAAAGCTACTTTTGTCAAAGCATCTGAAACAGGTGGTAAAGCGGAAGTAGAATTATGGAATGCTAAAGGCGTAAAGTTGGGAATGGCTACCTTTGTATATACTTTGCAGAGCAATGGTGTATTAAAAGTAAAGACAACTTTCCTGCCGGATACTTCTGCTGTTACTTCATTGGCTAGAGTGGGCTTGGCATTTGAAATGCCGTATGCCTATAACAAGGTTTCTTATTTGGGACGTGGTGAACATGAAACTTATATAGACCGTAATCAGTCTGGATGTATTGGAATTTACCATACAGATGCAGAACGTATGTTCCATTATTATGTGAAGCCCCAGGCTACAGGAAACCGTACGGATGTGCGTTGGATGGAATTGGCGGATGAGGCAGGAGAAGGTTTGTCTTTCCGTTCGGATAAAGTGTTTCAGTTCAGTGTTATTCCATTTACGGATTCTAATGTAGATAAAGCTACTCATATTAATAAACTTGAGAGAACAGGGATTATAAATGTTCACTTAGATGCGGAACAGTCGGGGGTAGGTACTGCGACTTGTGGTCCGGGGGTATTGCCGCCATATCGTGTTCCGGTGGAGAAGCATACGTTTGAGTTTATGATTCGTCCATTAAAATAACCTAGTAATAAAGAAAAATGAGAAAAACGATTCTAACCGCAGCCTTACTTTGTGCTTTTCTGGGAACTCAGGCACAGGAGTATTATGAGAAACACGTAGCTTTTCCGGCAGGAGCGACTACGGAACAGAAGATAGATATGGCTTCCCGTTTGGTGCCTACACCGCAACAGTTGGCATGGCAACAAATGGAATTCACTTGTTTCCTTCATTTTGGTATTAATACCTTTACAGGCCGTGAATGGGGAGATGGTAAAGAAGATCCGGCCATTTTCAATCCTACCGAATTGGATTGTGAACAATGGGTAAGAGCTCTGAAGGAAGGTGGCTTCAAAATGGCTATCATTACTGCCAAGCATCATGATGGTTTCTGTTTGTGGCCTACCCGGACAACCAAGCATTCTGTTGCTTCTTCTCCATGGAAAAACGGAAAAGGGGATGTGGTACAGGAACTCCGCAAAGCTTGTGACAAGTATGGATTGAAATTCGGAGTCTATCTTTCTCCTTGGGATCGTAATGCGGAATGTTACGGACAAGGAGAAGCTTATAATAAGTTTTTCATCGAACAGCTGACTGAACTGCTTACCAATTACGGAGAAGTGCATGAGGTATGGTTTGATGGAGCTAACGGCGAAGGACCTAACGGAAAGAAGCAGGAATATGATTGGGACGCTATTTTGAAGACTATCCGTCGTCTTCAACCTAAGGCAGTTACCGCTATCATGGGCGATGATGTGCGTTGGGTAGGTAATGAAGGTGGATTGGGACGTACCACGGAATGGAGTGCAACGGCTTTGATGCCTAATTCTTATCCGGGTTCTGATGAAGTCTATAAGAGATTGGGCATAAATGCTATGTCCAAGGATTTGGGAAGCCGTGAATTGGTATCTAAAGCATCGGATTTGTTCTGGTATCCTTCTGAAGTTGATGTTTCTATCCGTCCGGGATGGTTCTATCATGCCGAACAGGATAATCAAGTTCGTTCACTTGCCAACTTGGTGAATATTTATTATCGTTCTGTGGGTTGTAACTCTGTTTTGTTGCTGAATATTCCACCCGATAAACGTGGTTTGATGCACGAGAATGATGTGAAACGTATCAAGGAGTTGACGGAATATATAAAAAAGACCTTTGCCGATAATAAAGTTGAGAAGGGAAATAGGATATGGACAGCCAAAGTAGGAGATACGAAAGAATATAAGGTGAGGAAGAATACACTTGTTAATACTTTCTTAATTCAGGAGGATATTACAAAAGGCCAGCGTGTGGAAGGTTTTACAGTAGAAGTGTTCGCCAATGGCGCATGGCATCATGTGGGTGAGGGAACTACGGTGGGATATAAACGGTTGTTGCCTTTCTCGGATAGTCATGCCGAAAAGGTTAGAGTGACAATTACGGGTGCTCGTGGAACCGTCAATATCAGTAACATAGGCTTGTATTATGCTGAACCATTGGTTGATAAAACGATGAAAGTAACCTTGAGTGATGTCCCGGTGGATGGTTGGAAAACAGTGGGCATGGATGCAGCCGCAGCCATCGATGGAAAACAGGAAACTGTTTGGAAAACCGAAACTTTAACTCCCTTGGTGGTTGATATGGGTAAAGAAGTGGAAATAGCCGGTTTCAGTTATGCTCCTGCACAGGAGGAGGATCTGACTGGCACTATCTATAAATACAACTTTTATGTCAGCCGGGATGGTAAGGATTGGATGAAGTGTGACGCTACAGGTGAATTCAGTAATATCATGCATAATCCTGTTCCTTATTTTGTACGTTTCGGAAAGACTTATCCAGCCCGTTATTTTAAACTGGAGCCTGTTACCGAAATAAATAACAAAGCAGTAACTGCTGTCGGTGAGATAGGAGTATTGTTGAAATAAATCAGGTTAATATATTTTTTTATTTTAGGAGAAGTTATGTCAAAAGTCGGGTGAGAGAATCATCTGGGTTTTGACGTAACTTCTTTTGTATATGGAGGGCATATTAAGGAATTAGCTAATAATCTGTTAAGAGCTTTCCGGATTTTGAGAAAACGTATTATATTTGCATAAGCATAACAGATATTCAACTTTTTGATTAATTGTAGAAAACCTTTGTTTAATCGATATCACTTAAATGAGTAAAATATGAAAAAAAGCTTGTACTTTCTTTTTATATTAGCCTTGTTCTGTTTGACAGGCTGCAAGGATGCGCTTGTTCCGAAACCTATAAAGCTCACTTGCAATATCAATACATTTGACGCTCCTATATCATGTATCAGCCGTTCGACAGCAGATGCGGATAAACTTTATATTGGTCAGGAAGACGGTTGTATCATAGAAAAAGTGAACAATAATTGCCAGACCTATTCCATTAATAGCAACCGGCGTATATATGATATATTGGAATATAGTGAAGATTCTCTGTTTGTGGGAACAAGAGATGCCGGTTTGAAACTATTGGCTAAATCCTCTCGGCAGACCCAGACTTACTACATAAAAAATAAGAGGATGAATTATTCGGTATATAGTATGGCTTTGGATGATGACAAACAGTGTTTGTATGTGGGGACTAGTAATGGACTGTTTAGATTGAATTTGAAAGATGGTTCCACATCTCATGAACTCACTCCCATTCAACTAGGGAAATGTAGTAAAAACTGTGGGGTGAATAAGGTTGTGATAAAGGAAAAAAAACTATATGTGGCTAGTGAACAGGGGTTGTTCGTTGTCCGTAATCTTGAAAAGGACTTTAAACGACCTGTTATAGATTCTCTGGTTACCAATGTCAGTGTTTATAATGATACAGTATATGCTTTGTTGGAAAATTCGGTTTTTAAGATATCTCCCGATGGAAAAAAGACGCTTGTACGCAAAGGACGGTGTTACTTGTATGCTCAAGGACCCGACAAGGATGAATGGTTTATCAGTGCTAATTCTATACTTTATGTCAAAGACGGTTGCACTTTAGAATATGATTTGCCGAATGGTATCAGTACTATCGCCAGGCAGATAGGCTTTATGGGGAAAGATTTTCTGCATCTGGCATGCAGAGAGGCTATGCTTTCTTTTGCCTTGCGACAGAACTCGGCAGATTTAGACAATAATGTATTGGCGGTTAGTGATAAAAGGACGGGAGACTCCATTTTCTTTATTACCGATGATCTTCGTTTACATCTGTATAAGTTTGTCTATAATCATCCGGAATTCAAATCAAAGTCTTTAGGAAAGATTGAAGGCTTGGATATTGTGGGTAATGATATTATAAAATTTTTGGAAACCAGTCCTAATACTTTCTTTCTTGCTACGCGTAAGAAACTTTATAAGATTAAAGGCAATAGAGCGGAGTGTCTTTTGCAGTTCAGTAACACGAAAGGGCAGAATAATATCACTTCTCTTTATTATTCCACCGCGGAACATTGTCTTTATGTGGGTACTAGGGAATATTTAGGTATTATAGATGAACAGCAGGACCATATTGTAACTCCTATTCCGGTTGTGTCAGATAAAGGGGTGAAAGATACTATCGACGCTTATATTACCGGAATTTGTGAGAATGAGGATAGTATTTATGTAACGACCTTGAACAAAGGATTGTATGGAAGACCTTTAAACAGGCCGCAGGAATCTTTCTGGCAGATACGTGATTTATCAGGGTATGAGAGTGTTTATGGTGTGATAATGAATGGTAGAAATAAATATTTGAATACCTCGTTGGGAATCGTTAATGAAGAAAATGCGACCTTGTTGCCAGTGAAACATGTGAAATCAATATCGGGAGCTCTTGAAAAGAATCCTAATGAGGGCTTTTTCATACTCTATTATTATGGTATGAGTTTTAAGGGATTGGATGATGCCGGTGTCCCAGAACCATTATTCTGCGATTTGGCTTTTAGCAAGTCTTGTATTGCCGTCAATGGACGGAAAGCGGTTTTGGGATGTAAGTCAGGATTATTCCTTTTTGATGGTAAATCAGGCTTGCTTCCTATCTCGATAGAAAAAGAAGAGATGTCCTATGCGCTGTATATCATCCTGTCAATAGCGGTGCTGCTATCGGCTTTTCTTGCTCTTTTCCTTTTGAAAAGACGGAAAAAAGGAACTCGGAAAGCGCTGATGGATAAAAAAGGGATAAATCCGGATGATGTCGGGATAAATTGGGAGGAACTGGAAATGGACGTTCATAAGGTTGACAAAAAAGTCAAGACCCTGTTTGATGCCTTGGGATACAGAAAAACAGAGGGAGAGGATGATATGCGTCAAGAACTGAAACAGGTGTGTTTGGATTTTGCTGACAAATATCCTGAATTGGGTAAATTATCCTTTATGAAACGAAGGGGAAAAGAAAGGTATTTTATAACGATACTTCTGATGATAGAAGATATTGATGCTGCTATTATTTCAAGAGTGCTGGATGTGGATCAGGCAACGGTAACAAGACATAAGTATAATGTAAGGAAAGAAATAGAACAACTTTATCCTGATAGGGAGTTTGATTGTAAAGTCATCAATCTGCTTTATGACCGTATCAATTCAAGAAGAAAATAAGTCCATCTTTAGAGTTATCTCAATTTACTGTATTTCGTAGAGCCGGCTTCGTGTATCTGTTTTGTTATGAGGAATGGCTTTTTTGCCGGAAGTGCTGAAACACTTCCGGCTTTCCTTTTTTCCTCCTTTTCTCTTCTAGGATGTTTTGGTCATATAAAAGGAGGAAACGGGATTAAAAAGGTATTTTCGGGATAATTTCAAACACTACTTTTGTTTCCGTCAGATGCGGACACTCTGATTGTTTGTCGTACGTTCCGTAGATGATTAAAATGTTTTTCGAAAAACCAATTGAATTTTATTAATTAACCGTTTAAACTAAACTTTTATCATGAAAACAAAGTTTGCCTTACTTCTAGTGTTTTGTGCCATTTCATTAAACATCTTTGCACAAGAGAAAAAAATAAAGGATAGAAGAACCAATCCCGAACTTTATTATTTGGAAGAATCGGAGGTTGCCAATAGTCTGGAGTTACTGCCTCCTCCTCCTGAAGCAGGAAGTATTTTGTTCTTGTATGACAAAGCCCGTTACGACTGGGGGAAATTGCAAAGGGATACTCCTAGGGGTGAACAAGCTGTCAGTGATGCCCGTGTAAATGGTGATGGCGTTCCCTTTGCCTTTTCGGAGGCTTTTGGTATTGAAATAACAAGGGATAAAACGCCGGAACTGTATAGGCTCATTATTAATATGAGAGAG
>OHZQ01000504.1_pt1 | contig 11770 bp, 5 predicted proteins | sample 1580551 | NCBI WGS metagenome assembly OHZQ01 (sample SAMEA3882527, study PRJEB24775) | human gut metagenome | biome: human-associated habitat; feature: intestine environment; material: feces | place: Netherlands | collected 2009/2010 | reverse complement strand
CGACGTGACCCAAGGCACTCCCGATTCCCGCATCACCTATTTTACCGCCAATCCCAACGGTGAAGCTGAAATCATCAAGGTAACCCTGAAACCCAATCCCCGTGTACGCCGTATTATCTTCGAGGAGGATTTCAGCAACATCAATATCAAGGGACGGCAGGCCATGGGAAATATACTCACGAAACTCCCCGTACACAAGATAGCCTTGAAACAACGTGGAGGCTCCACGCTGGGTGGACGGAAAGTCTGGTTCGACCGTGATGTGCTACGTCTCAACTACGACGGGCGCGGAGAATATCTCGGAGAATTCCAGAGCGAAGACACCATCCTTGTCGTACAGAACAGCGGAGAGTTCTATGCCACCAACTTCGACTTGAACAATCACTATGACGATGGCATACGCGTATTGGAGAAATACGATCCGAACAAAGTATGGACCGCCGTACTCTACGATGCCGACCAGCAGAACTATCCTTACATCAAGCGTTTCTGCTTCGAGGCAACCGCCCGCAAGCAAAACTACTTGGGAGAAAACAAGAACAGCAGCCTCATTCTGCTGACAGACGAGTGCTACCCGCGTTTAGAGGTGGTGTTTGGCGGCCACGACAATTTCCGAGAGCCGATGGTGGTGGAAGCCGACGAATTCATCGCCGTGAAAGGCTTCAAAGCAAAAGGTAAGCGCCTGACCACCTATACTATAGAAACCATCAACGAATTAGAGCCTACCCGCCAACCTGAACCCTCGCAGAAAACCGAAGAGCAGGAAACGGATGAAGAACCGGAAATTCTGGACCCCGACCACGGTAAAAGCGAAGGGGACATACTGGACGAGATGACAGGACAGATGAAACTCTTTTGATGAAGGACGGAAATGAAGTATTAGTGGCTAACGATTACTAATTTGTAATTGATAATTTAATATGTACATATACAAGATAATAATCCTATGCGGACTGCTCTTGGGAAGTGTCGGACTGAAAGCACAAGAAGCACAATGCAGCATCGACCGGAAGCTACGGGCTGACTCCACCAACCGTAACCGTATTATCACCCGTGCCACCATGTATGGTGTCGGCTTCACCAACGTGTTCGACACTTATCTTTCACCTCAGGAGTATAAGGGAATCGATTTCCGTATCTCCCGCGAAAGCATGCGGATGACACGGTTGATGGACGGCAACGTGTCTCTGCAAACTTTCTTCCAGGCAGACTTGGGATATACACACAACAAAGTAGACAATAACAATACATTCTCCGGACTGGCCAACTGGAACTACGGCCTGCATTATAATTTTCCAATCACGGGCAATTTCAAACTGCTTGCCGGAGGAGTCGGCGACTTCAACGGTGGCTTTGTCTATAATCTGCGCAACGGAAACAACCCCGCCCAAGCACGTGCCTATATCAACCTTGCCGCATCTGGAATGGCTATTTGGGACTTGCGCATCAAGAACCGTCCCATCACACTACGCTATCAGGTAAATCTTCCTTTGGCAGGTATCATGTTCATGCCCAACTATGGACAGTCCTACTACGAGATATTTACGTTAGGACATTGGGACGGAGTAGTGAACTTCACCTCCCTGCACAACCAGCCCTCTCTGAGACAAATGCTGACCGCAGACTTTCCGGTGGGACGTGCCCGGATGCGTTTCGCTTACATATGGGACGCACAACAGTCCAAAGTAAATGAAATAAAGACACATACTTACTCGCATGTATTCATGGTGGGGTTCGTAAAGGAACTCTATCTGTTTCCTAACAAGAGAAAGTAAAAAGTGACAAGGTGATAAACGATAAGATGATAAGGATAATGTGCATGAAAAGAAGATATATTTTAATAATTTGGAGTATCCTACTCACGTTATTGCCCCTATTGAACGGATGTATTCGTGAGGAAGAGTTCGACAATACCCCACAAGGCAATTTCGAAGCCTTGTGGAAAATAATAGACGAACAGTACTGCTTCCTGGACTACAAGCAAATAGACTGGGATGCCATCCATGACAAGTACCAGCCACTCATTACCCCGGGAATGAGCTACGACGGTCTATTTGAAATATTAGGTAACATGCTTGCCGAGTTAAAAGACGGACATGTCAACTTGTACTCTTCCTCCAACATGGCGCGCTACTGGGACTGGTATCTGGATTATCCTCGTAACTTCAACGAAAGTATCATTGAAAAGTACCTGGGAAGAGACTACCGCATTGCTGGAGGCGCCAAATATACCATATTGGAGGACAACATAGGATATATCTATTACGGTGATTTCTCCAGCGGCATCGGAAACGGCAACCTGGATGAGATTCTGTTATACCTTTCCGCTTGTAACGGCCTGATTATCGACGTGCGCAACAATGGTGGCGGCAACCTGACAAACGCCACCCGAATGGCACAACGCTTCACGAATGAAAAAGTACTGACGGGATATATTCAGCACAAGACCGGCAAAGGCCATAGCGATTTTTCAGATCCGACTCCCATTTATGTGGAACCTTCCAACAGTATCCGCTGGCAAAAAAAGGTAATTGTCCTGACCAACCGTCATTCCTATAGTGCAACCAATGATTTTGTCAACTCCATGCGCTGTTTTCCCAATGTCACCCTGGTTGGTGACAAAACCGGCGGCGGGTCGGGCCTGCCATTCTCTTCGGAACTGCCCAACGGATGGGGGGTACGCTTTTCTGCCAGCCCGCACCTCGATGCCCAAAAACAGCATATCGAGTTCGGCATCGACCCGGACAAGAAAGTGGATATGAGCAAAGAAGATGAGAACAATGACTTGGACACCATCATTGAGGAAGCAAGAAAAATACTGAAAGTGACTTTCTAAAACGACTTTATCTACAAAACAATTTGCCAAAACGAAAATTCTTTCTATCTTTGCTCCCGCTAATCGGAATTATTCCGCGGATGTGGCGTAATTGGCAGCCGCGCCAGACTTAGGATCTGGTGCCGTGAGGCGTGTAGGTTCGAGTCCTATCATCCGCACAATCCCTATAATAAATTTCAAAAGACAAACAACTAAGAGGGGAGGATATTCATTAAGAAACATCCTCCCTAACCGCTTCAAGTACCTTTTTTATCTCATCAAAACACAATATTTAGAATACTTATTGTATCTTTGCTTCCAAGAAACACTTCGATTAACCTGAAAAAATGAAACAAAATACGATAAGACCGATGCTTTTCAAGTATTGGGTAGTGTGCCTTCTATTGTTCATCCTCTTCATCCAGGCCAGGGCTTCTTCCTTCATGCCCGCCGTCACCAACTATCTTGCCAAAGACTATGAAGCCGGTTATCAGAACTGGGCATGTGCGCAAGGCAGCAACGGCGAAATGTATTTCGGCAACAGCCAGGGGCTCCTGGTATATGACGGTTATCGCTGGACTCTCCACAAAGTGCCGGGGAACCATATTGTCCGTTCGGTGTATGTGAAAGAAGACCGTATCTATGTGGGGGCATTCGAGGAATTCGGCTATTTCAAGTATTCGGAGGCAGGCACTCTCCGGTACCATTCTTTGAGCAAATTCCTGAAAAATTTCCCCATGGAGAACAACGAGATATGGAACATTGTAGAGCTGGACGGTCGCATCTACTTCCAGTCGTTCAGCGCCTGGTTCTCCTACGACGGGAAGATGGTACACGCTTTCCGCAACAGACAGCAACAGCCGCTCTACTTCTACACCCAAAACGGACATATCTACACACAGATGATTGATGAGGACTTCTATGAATTCGACGGCAAGGATTTCCTTCATCTCTTCCCCCGCAGCCAAGTGAACGATGACAATGTAGTGGCATTACTGCCCGACGGGGACGACAGCTTCCTGATGGTCACAGAGAATAACGGATTGTTCCGCTACAACGGTGACATCACCCCCTGGAAAACAGACATTGATGCAGAGCTGAAGAAACAGCGGGTGAACCGCGCCGTCATGACCAATGATTCCATATTCATGATAGGTACAGTCTTGAATGGCATATACGCCATCGACCGCAAAGGACATTGCCTCTGGCACTTCAATCTGGATAACCGTCTGGACAACAACACAGTCCTGGGCTTGTTCTGTGACAAAGATAACAACGTATGGGCAGCATTGGACGACGGCATCGCATACATCCACCACAACTCACCCGTCATGCTGCTGACTCCTGCCAACCATGAAACCAAACTGGGCATGGTGTACGACATAGCCCACCGGGGCGACTGTTTCTATCTGGCCACCAACCAGGGCTTGTACGAATACCACCAGGTTACCGAGAATCTGCGCCTGCTTCCCCATACTGAAGGACAGAACTGGTATGTGAAGGACATTGACGGGCAACTCTTTGCAGGCAACAATGCCCATACCTTATTAATAGGCGAAAAAGGGAATGTTTCCGTCATAAGCAATACCAACAGCAGTACGTGTCTGATAAAGTGCACCCTCTATGGCGAAGAGATACTGTTGGAATCATCCTACGCCAATTTGCGTATCTATAAAAAGAAGAACGGGCAATGGACCTTTTCGCATGTCATAGACGGCTTCATTGCACCGGTCATGCACTTGGAGGTGGACCAAAGCGGTGTCATCTGGGCTTCACACATGTATCAGGGAGTCTATAAAATAGTCTTGAGCGATGACTTGTCGGCTGTAAAAAGCGTACGGCACATCTCCCATTTAGGCTCGGAATATATCATCGGCCCTATCCAAGTAATGAAAATGCGAGGACGTATCGTCTTTTCCAGTCCCAACGGCTTCTATACCTATGACGACATCACCCGGCAGATTATCCCCTTCCAAAAGCTGAATGCCATTCTGCCTTACATCAGGAATGCTCATTCTGTGGTATCCGTCACGAACGACCGCTTCTGGCTGTCCGGTTCACATGAGTACGTATTGGTAGAGTACGCAGAAGGAGAGTACATCGTGAAGCAGCGCATCCTCATCGAACTGTTTGATTCTCCATGCATAGAGAACTACAACAATGTGTTCGTCGACAATGACGTTGTCTATTTTAATCTGAACAACGGAATCGCCAGTTACAGCAAAAACACAGACAGCCTCAGTCCTACTCTGGAGTCCGCCCTCTCACTGAGCTCGGTCACTGCTTCCTCTTCCGATAAAAAGGAGAAACGCCTGCCTCTGTCTGGAAATGTCGAACTGGAAAGCAATTACCGGGATTTGCTGTTCTCAGTAAGCCTGCCGCATTACAATAAATTGTCCGTACATTTCCATTATGTCCTGCAAGGAGGACAAGGCATGGCGCTGACATCGGACCTGAAAGAGCCCGAAATCCGCTACGGTAGCCTGGATTACGGAGAATACACATTCCAGGCAGAAGCCTATAATGATTTGGGACAGAAAATCGGTGAGGTGGAATATCATTTTGCCATAGCCCGCCCTTTCTACCTCTCCTATTATGCCTTTGCGCTCTATCTCATAGTTCTCACAGCGCTTGTCTACTTTTTCTCCAAGTGGCGCGCCAACCGTGCCATGGAAAAGAAACGGAAGGAGTATGAGGCAGAGCAGGTGCAGCAGAACATCAAGATGCGCGAGCAGGAGCATCTGATAACTCTGCAGCAACAGCAATTGCTGGAAGCCGAGTTGTCGGCAAAGAGTAAAGACCTTGCCAGCATGGCACTGGGTGTATTTGCCAAGAACGAGGTCCTGGAGAAACTTCGTACTGTCGTACAAGAGTCCCTGGTGAAAGGGCAATATGGACGCAAGAACCTCGAATCTCTGCTGAAGCTCATCAACGAAAACATCGAGACACAGGAATTTTGGGATGTATTCCAGAACAATTTCGACCTGATTCATGAGAAATTCTTCCGTAATTTGCGCGAACGTTATCCCAGTCTTACCGCTACCGACCTCCGTTTTTGTGCGCTGCTGCGCCTGAATCTTTCTACGAAAGACATTGCGCAAATGACCAACCTCACTATCCGGGGAGTAGAGGCAGCACGCTACCGTTTGCGCAAGAAACTGGATATCCCCGACGGAACGGGATTAGTGGATTTTCTCATCGACTTGAAATAAAGCGGCTACAAATCATTCAATCATAATAAACTGATTATTAGAAACAAGTAACACGAAAACGTAGTAAAACGGTACCCATTTTTACCCTAAACGTATTATCGTGGTAGTGATTTTTTTTGCCTTACTTACCGTAATTACTTCCTTTGCCGGCAGAATTATTAACTCTTAAATTTAGTTTATGAGAAGGCAAACTTTATTTCTTCTATTCATGATTTTGTTCTCATTGCCACTGACAGTTTTGGCACAAGGAACAAAGACAGTTAAAGGAACTGTTGTTGATCAGAACAACGAACCGATTATTGGAGCCACGGTTGTAGTAAAAGGCTCTACTATTGGAGCAGCTACCGACCTCGACGGTAACTATGTACTGAACGGCGTCCCTGAAGACGCAACTCTCGTATTCAACTATTTGGGCATGTTGCCGCAGGAAATAAGCGCTGCGGGACAATCCGTCATTAATGTAAAGCTACGTGAAGATGCACAACTACTGGAAGAAGTTGTTGTTATCGGTTACGGTTCGGCCAAGGCGAAAGACCTGACGGCCCCGATTGACGTTGTCAAAGAGAAAGAACTTATCAATGTTCCTACCTCCTCCCCGATGGCAGCATTGCAGGGAAAGGTACCGGGTGTTAACATCATCAATTCGGGAACGCCGGGCGAAGGTCCTAAAGTGACCATCCGTGGTATGGGTTCCTTCGGTGACACCTCTCCTCTCTATGTAGTGGACGGAATGTTCTACGACAACATCAACTTCCTGAACAATTCCGACATTCAGGACATGACCATCTTGAAAGACGCATCCGCATCTGCCATCTACGGTGTACGCGCCGCCAACGGTGTTGTAATCATCACCACCAAGAAAGGAAGCCGCAACCAGGATGCCAAGATTACCTATAACGGTTATGTAGGTATTCAGAAAGCCACCAACCTGCTGGAGATGTGTAACTCTCACGAGTATGCCACCATGATGTTGGAAGCCAACCCGGAAGCTTACCGGTCGATTTTCGAAAAGTCAGTAGCCGAATTCGGAGGCAATATGGAAAACCTGCAATTCAATGCCGATACCAACTGGTATGACGAACTGTTGCGCACAGCCATGATGACCAATCACAGCTTGAATATCTCCGGTGGTACGGAAAAAGCGACCTACTCTGCCGGCATGAGCTATCTGGCACAAGACGGTATCATGGACGTGGAAAACTACTACCGCCGCTTGAACTTCCGTGCCGCCCTTGACTACGAAGCCCGCAAATGGCTGAAAGTAGGCTTCAACGGCGTATTCAGCAACTCGCAGCAGCAGCTTCCCAAGAATGCCGCATGGCAACAGGCATACAACACACCGTCTATCATCCCGGTGTATGATGACCGCCGCGACGATGCCGTGTTCCCTAAGAAGTACACATCGCCCGAGCAGGTGGGCTTGACCAACAACTTCAACAATCCGGTAGCCACTGCCAACTATTACGACAACCGGAACGAGACCTACCAAGTGCTGACCAACTTCTATGCACAGCTCAACCTCATCCCCGACAAGCTGAATATACGCAGTAGCTACAGCTACGACTACTCAATGATTCGCGGTTCTGAGTTCACTCCTACCTACTATGTAGGCACCAACCAGAAGAAAGAGGTTACCGAACTCACTAAAAAGAACACTAACTACTACAAATATATATGGGACAACGTGGCCACTTATACTGACAAGTGGGGCAAACACTCCTTTACCGGTATGCTGGGTGCATCCATGCGTCAAGAGCAATACCGCCTGCTCGAAGGTACCGACACCAACGTGCCCGAAGGTGAGGACGTGTGGAAATACATCGCACTGGGCAACAAGGAAGGCGCTACGGTGAAAGACGACGGCTGGAAATACCGCGGTCTCTCCTATTTCACCCGACTGAATTACAACTACAACGACAAGTACATGTTGATGTTCACCTTCCGTGCCGACGGCTCGTCCAAGTACAACGACAAATGGGGCTACTTCCCCTCCATCGGTGCCGCATGGGTCATCTCCCAAGAACCGTTTATGAAGAACCAGAATATCTTCGACTACATGAAGCTGCGTGCCAGCTGGGGTAAGCTGGGTAACGACAAGATTGCTGCCAGTGCAGGCTTCGCAAGCATACAGAACGTACAGTCCGTATTCGGTCCCAATACCGCCATCGACGGATTCATCAACACCACCAACTTCAGCTGGCTGGGTTGGGAAGTAGTGAACGAAACCAACGTGGGCGTCAACTTCAGTACACTGAAGAACCGCTTGAACGCCGACATCGACTGGTACTACCGTCTGACTGACAACGCCGTGATTTCACCCAAGCTCCCGATGAGTGGCGAGCTGCTGGCCGGCAACAACGGACAGATTCTGAATACCGGTATCGACCTCTCCTTGAACTGGAACGACAAGATTGGCCAGGACTTCAATTACAACATCGGCGTCAATCTCTCTTATCTGCATAACGAAGTGAAAAGCCTAAAAGGAAACATGAAAATCATCAAAGGCGGAAAGACCGTGAATATGGTGGGCGAGACGATGAACTCATTCTATGGCTACAAGGTCATCGGCATCTACCAGACTCCTGAACAATGTGCTGCCGACCCCATCGCCGTGGCCAACGGACTGGAACCCGGCGACTTCATCTACGAGGACGTGAACGGCGACCATGTGATAGACGGAAACGACAAGCAGGTGTTGGGCTCATACGTGCCCAGCTTTACTTATGGCTTCAATGCCGGATTCTCTTATAAGAACTTCGACTTCAGCCTCACTACCTACGGACAAGCAGGCGGCGAACTGTGGAACCGTAAGCGTGCCCTGCGCTATGCAGCCGACTACTATAACTTTGACCGTGCACAGTATGAGAACCGCTGGACGGGTGCAGGCTCTACCAACGAACATCCGTCGGCCAAGGCTCTTCTCAAAACCTGGAACAAATCAGACAGTAACAACGCTTCCTATTTCGTAGAAAGCTCCGATTACTTCCGCATCCAGAACATCACGCTGGGCTACTCGTTCAAGAACTTGAAGATAGGCAGCTACGTGATGCCGGGACTCCGCCTCTCATTGACGGCCGACCGCCCCTTCACTACCTTCAAGGCCAACAGCTTCACACCTGAAGTGTCGGATGCCGAAGGTTGGGATACCGAAGTATACCCTCTGACTTCAACCTATACTTTCGGAGTGCAAATAGATTTCTAAACCCTAAAACGTAAAACAATGAAATTCTTAAAGAAAACATTCGCATATATACTTCCGGCCATGATGGTACTGGGAGGAGCTACCGCTTGCACCGATTTCATAGAAATCGATCCGGAGAACAAAGTTCCCGAACAAGGCGTGGACTTTACCAACAAGAACAATATGTACCAACCCGTAGTGGGTGCCTACTCCAAAGTACGCACACAGGGCATGCACTGGTGCAACGCGCTATTGATGTTCACCCGCGACGGTGACGTGTGGTCGGGCCGTACCGATGACCAGGGCGATGCCGTGGCCTTCGGACGCAAGTTCAACTACAACAACTCATTCTGGGCACTGAACCAGGTATGGATGAACTTCTACGACATCATCCGCATCACCAATGCCGCCCTGCAAAGCCTCGACGGTTATGCCGAATATCTTGCTGCAGGAAGCGAAGATTACAAAACCTACGAATCCTATTGCGGCGAAGTACGTACCATCCGTGCATGGGCCTACTATTGTCTGGTGACCAATTTCGGTCCCACCGTCATCTACCGTGACAACCTGCAGACCGATTTTCGCCGTTCTACCGTAGAGGCCGTATATAATTATATGCTGGAAGATTTGAACTACGCCATCGACAAACTGCCCCGCATGCGTCCCAACCAGATGGAACACAAGGGAGCCGTGACAGCCTTCACCGCCCAAGCATTGGCCGCCCGCATCTATCTGCTGAAAGGAGACTATGCACAAGTGGAGACACTGACCGATGACATCATCAAGAACGGTGGATTCCGTCTCTACGACGACTTCTACCAGCTGTTCAAAATTCCCGGAAAGTTGTGTGACGAATCTTTGTTCGAATGCCAGGTAACAGACTACGGCAATGGTTCCGGCGATTACCTGGGCGTAGACCAATGGTTCAATTTCCAGGGTCCGAACATGGCAGAGAGGTATGATGAAGTAGTGAACGCAGACGGTACCATCAGCTACAAGCAAGCCGAAGGCACCAAGTCCATAGGCGGCTGGAATTTCATAGGCTATGAACCCGAGTTCGTGGCATGGGCCGAAGCCCGTGGCGAAGGTGTGCGTGCCGAAACTTCTTTCCTGAAAGCCCTGAGCAAGACGCGCGAGGGTTGGCAGGTAGGTCCCACATCGGCCACCAAGACCGACTGTTGGAACGGCAAAGGTTACCTTCCCTACAATCAGATGACTCTTCCACGTACAACCTACGGAGCCAACAATAATGTGCGTATCATCCGCTATGCCGAAGTACTGCTGATGAACTCCGAAGCCAAAGTCAGACTGGGCAAGGATGGAGACGCAGGCTACAACGAAGTGCGCCGGCGTGCAGGCATGAGCACCAAAACCGGTGTTACCCTGAAAGACGTGATGGACGAACGCCGGATGGAACTTTGCGGCGAATGGTGTGCCCGTTATGTGGACTTGGTGCGTACCGGCGATGCCGCCACCGTACTCGGTCCCAAAGGATGGACAGCAGAAAAGACTTATTGGCCCATACCGGCCAACCAGTTGGACGACCTTCCTGATTTGAAGCTGGAACCCATTGACGGAATTGCCGAATAAATCCGTTCCAATATGGTAAAAAGATTCCTAATCAGTTGTGGAATAGCCTTTGCCGCTCTGGCGACAAAGGCAACCCCTGACGATTCCATCAAAGTGGTGAAGGGGCAAGTCAGTGACTATTACATCACTGTAACCCAAGACCGTATCGTAAAAGGACACGTACTGGACACCAACCGCCAGCCACTCGCAGGCGCCACAGTCATGTTCTTCGCAAGTCCCATGCACAATACCACTGCCCACGACGGCAGCTTTGCCATCAAAGGAGCGAAGAACGACGTGCACCTGTATGTCTACTATCCCGGGAAAAAGATAGTGAACAGAATCCTGGCACTGGATGAAACCGATATTGAGGTAGTGATGGAAAAAGAGGTACACAAGGCAACCGCAATCTGCCGCCCCGCCCAGGCGACCCGGTGGTATGACCCGCAGGCGCCTCTGTCGCGCACCTTCTGCAATCCGATGAACATCAGTTACAACTTCGAGCCTTTCAACAACAATGTGCGTCCCAACGGTTCGTTCCGTTCCTCTGCCGACCCGATGGCGGTGGAATACAAGGGAGAATACTTTCTGTTCTCCACCAACCAGGGCGGTTTTCATTATTCCAAGAACCTGGTGGATTGGGATTTCGTTCCTGCCAGCTTCCAGCGCAAGCCTACGGACGATGACCAGTGTGCGCCGGCCGCCTATGTAAGCGGCGACACGCTGTTCTATACCGGCTCCACCTACGAAGGTCTGGCCGTGTGGTACAGCACGCATCCCAAAACGGGACGTTTCAAACGTGCCATCGAAAAGAACGTACTTCCTTCATGGGATCCTTGTCTGTTTCTGGACGACGACGGCAGATTGTATCTGTACTATGGCTCCAGCAATGAATATCCCTTGAAAGCGGTAGAACTGGACCGGAATGATTTCTACCCCATCAGCAAGATTCACGATGTCATGATGCTCCGCCCCGAAGAACACGGCTGGGAA